>CEVF01026297.1_pt1 | contig 12390 bp, 11 predicted proteins | sample 356441 | NCBI WGS metagenome assembly CEVF01 (sample SAMEA2622765, study PRJEB7988) | marine metagenome | biome: marine biome (ENVO:00000447); feature: surface water layer (ENVO:00002042); material: "saline water (ENVO:00002010), including plankton (ENVO:xxxxxxxx)" | depth 5 m
CTACATAACGCTCAAGAATGCCTTTGCGAGTTGTCGGGATTTTCAGCCCCTCAAGATTTTCTGGTTTGGTCACAAGCTCATAGATTGATTCCGGGACCCACAGGGAATTGGTGCGGCCATCTGCCTGCGGGGGCAGGCGGTGGTACTTAATTTCGTCTTTCGTTGCCAAATAGACATTTGGTGGAACTGCAGAAAATGTTTTTACCTGATCATCAATTGTCCAGACCAATATTTGCCGAGTTACGTTCTTGACCGGTTGCATCACGTACGAATTAACCGTGCTTCCTACCCAGACGAAAATCACGATGGTCAAGAGTGGAGGGAGAATAACACCAATTCCGCGGACCACTGCTCGACGAAACGGACGTAAAGGCCCCGCCCCGCTTTTTTTCTTGTCTGGTGGAGCCATGGTGATCTTGGATGCGTTGATTGGCGAAATTATTGACTAGCGAATAGATGTCATATTCAAGAACGATCTAAAAAAATTTTAGCTTTACGCAGTACGTTTCCATTATTAGCGGAGTCGCAGGAACTGCCAATCCGGGTTAGGACTAAAGTTGTGTCATCATGGTGTTTAAACCCTGTCTCGCAACCACCGCAACTGCCACATCTCTTGCACCATTTGATTGGAATATGCGTGCGACCTCATTGCAGGTTGTTCCCGTTGTCATTACATCATCAATTAAGAGAATTCGTTTTCCAGAGACCTCTTTTTTTATTAAACGAAAAGCGTTTTCCAGATTTCTTTTGCGGCGAGTCTGGGGTAGAGTAACTTGCTTTGTGGTGTGGCGAGACCGAATTATCCATCGGCTAGCTTTCGGAATCCCGAGGTATTTTGCCACGCTTTCTGCAATGGCATCAGGTCCGTACGCCCCTCTCTGGAATCTCCTCCACCAATGCGTCGGGATTGCGATGACCATGTCGGGATGAAACACCTCAAGGTCTTTTTTTTGGGTTTGTGCAAGCAGTCGGCCCAAAGCCACAGCGAGCGGATACCCCTGCGGATGCTTGGTTTGCAATACAGCGCGTCGCACATGGCTTTGATAGGGCCCAAGTGCAAAAACAGCTGAAAATTCAAATTTTTGTTGCTTGCAACGCGGGCAACATCCATTGCGACCACAGTTTGTTTCTTGTCTGTGGGAGTTATATTCATTGCCACATCGCGCGCAATACCGTTCGCCGAATCCGGTTAACAGAGAACGACAATCTTGGCAAAAGCCAATACAGCGATACTCATCACCCAGATCAGCGCGACAGAGAGCACAGACCGGGGGTATCACAATATTAACCGCGGTATGCAGGGCATTACGCCCCCAATGAAAGACGGATGTTTTAAATCGCGACTTCTGTAACACGCAATTTCCCTTCCGCTTCTGTCAGTGTAAGAGTAAACCAAACAAGATCAGCTTAGCAGATTCATCGATTTCCAGTTGTATAGATGGACCTTGACCTGCTTCTCCCGGGTTTTTTATGCTCGCCAGCATCGGGTTCATGTTCTCAACAGGGTAAATTGATGTCGGATCTTTCACTTTTATCCCAAAGGACTGTCGAAGCGCCAATCAGCTTTTTGATGCGCGAGGCACTGGCACAACCTGATCTCATTTCATTAGCAGCGGGTTTTGTTGATCAGGCCAGCCTGCCATTAGAAAAAACATTCCGGGCCGTCGAGGGCCTGCTGAGTTCTGTGGACTACGGGCGTGCTGCCCTTCAATACTCGAGCACTGCGGGTGATCCGGCTGTTCGAGACGTTCTACTTACTCGACTTTTGCAAGCAGATAGACTCCATGTTGATTGCAAATCTATCGACCAAGTGATCATGACTGCGGGCAGTAACGAGTTGCTCTATCAGCTAGGGCTTGTACTACTTGATGCAGGAGATATTGTTCTTTGCGCGTCACCGACGTATTTCGTTTTTCTTGGCGCGCTGCGGGGATTGGGAGCCCGCCCGCGTGGGCTCCCAATTGATGAAAACGGAATCCTTCCTGAATCGCTGGAGGAAATGCTTAGCAAGGCTATTGCTAGGGGAGACCCTCAGCGGATCAAGGCCCTGTATCTGACAAGTTATTTTGATAACCCCAGCAGCATCACCACCTCCCAGAAGCGCCGCGAAGAAATTTTTGATATAGTCAGCCGACACAATCACGGGCATCATCCGATCTACATTATTGAGGATGCTGCTTATCGTGATTTACGCTACTTTGATGAGGATATTCCCAGTCTATCCTCGCTTGATGAAGAAAATAAATTTGTCATTTACACCAGTTCCTTCTCGAAGTCATTTTCCCCCGGCTTGCGTGTTGGCTGGGGCGTGCTGCCAAAAAATCTTGTTGCACCGCTCAACCATCATCAGGGCAACATGAATTTCGGAGCACCTCACTTCAGCCAGCAAGTCATTCGCCGAGTTATCGAGACGGGAGATTTCGATCTGCATCTCTCGAAGTTGCGTTTGACCTACAAGGAAAAAATGGAGACGATGCTATTAGCGGCAAAAAAATACTTCCGAGACATTGATAAAGTGTCTTGGTTGCCAGCGAAAGGTGGACTCTATGTCTGGCTTAAACTGATTGGAGTCGATACCGGTCCTGACGGCCCGCTGTTCTCAAGATCTCTGGAAAAGGGGGTTTTGTATGTTCCTGGTTGTTATTGTTACCCGGCCGAAGGGCATCCTCCGGCGAACAATCAAATACGTTTAAGTTTTGGTGCCCAGTCTTCCGAGCGAATCGAACGTGGTATGCAATTACTGTCCGATGCGATTCGAGAAACACTTGCACTCAACGATCCGCAATATCAGTAATAAATGAAATGGCCATTATTGATCGTTATTTACTGAAGAATTTTTTGGGCGTATTCGCTGTTTTCTTCGTCAGTTTTTTTGGCCTGTTCGTGGTGGGCGATACTGTCAATAACTTTAGCGAAATTCTTCGTTATGCTGAGTCCAACGGTGGCCTGTTGCGAGCGATCTCAAGATATTATGGAATCCGCTCGCTGGTTTTTTTTGATTGGATGAATCCGCTGCTGATTTTGGTCGCGACCATGTTTACCATCGCAACTTTCAGGCGGCATAATGAAATGACGGCGTTGATGGCTGCTGGAATTCGAAACGCGAGAATGATCCGACCACTTTTGCTAATGTCCCTCATGCTGGTCGTTCTCGCCGTTGTGAACCGAGAGTGCGTGCTGCCAGCTTTCCGTCAAGATTTGACCGCCAATTTACAGGATATGCGGCAACATAAAATGGACACGATTGTCCCCGTTTATGATAATCAGACAGATATTCTTCTGAGCGGGACAGGTATCGTTGTCGGAGATAAGCGGATTCTTGAGCCGACCTTCTTCTTGCCACGAACGCTTGATGCGTATGGGGTCCAATTACTAGGTGACGAGGCAACCTTTCAGCTTGCTACGAAAGATCATCCACAAGGATATCTTATTTCGAAAGTTCGAAAACCTGAGGATCTTGCGTCAAGGTCCAGTCTTAAAATCAATGGGATTCCAATCATCTACACGCCTGATGACACGATGTGGTTGAATGCTGACCAATGTTTTGTTGTTAGCTCGGTAGAGCCAAGACTTCTTGTAGTGGGTGGAAATTGGCAGCAATTTTCCTCTACCCGAGAGTTAATGGGCGCCTTGGAAAATCCCAGCGTAAAGCACAACCCAGGTGTTGAAGTGGAGCTCCATTCACGTTTTGTTCAGCCGATACTCGATATGAATCTCCTGCTGCTTGGATTGCCCTTGGTTTTAACCCGCCAGTCGCGCAGCCTGTTTTTTTCAGTGGGTTTATGTGTTTTATTGATCGTCTTATTTATGAGCGTGAATATGCTGTGCCATAGCCTGGGAAGTTCGTCTCTGCTCAGCCCCCCTTTCTCAGCTTGGTTGCCTTTGATGCTCTTCGTACCCATGGCGGTAGCAACCAGTCTTCCGCTGCTCGAATAGAAGAAAAATTTATCAAGGTTTCAAGCATTGAAATAAGAGTTCCCCCTGTTCGTTTTATGCTCGAGGTGATCCACATTCACCCGGAAAATCAAACCTATGGTACAAGATTCTTTCTATAAAATTGCGTTGAAGCGGTTCGAGGAACTGTTTATGCGAGCCAACGATTCGACTAATCGGGAGCCGGCGGCCGTGACCCTTGCGACGGCCGATTCCGATGGCCGCCCTTCTGCACGCATTGTCCTACTCCGCGGTTTTGACGAACGAGGCTTTGTATTTTTTACCAACTCAAATAGTCGTAAAGGTCAAGAGTTGACAGTCAATCCACAAGCGGCACTCTGTTTTTATTGGGACTCTTTAGGAGAGCAGGTGCGGGTTGAGGGATCTACGGAAACGGTGGATGCAAGTGAATCGGATAATTACTGGTTTCAAAGGCCTAGAGAGAGTCGCCTTGGCGCATGGGCGTCGCAGCAATCGGAACGACTGAAAGATCGTGCGGCGTTTGAATCGGAAATTGCATCCCTCGCGACCAAGTATGCGGACCAAGAGATCCCGAGACCACCGCATTGGCATGGTTATCGGGTGGTTCCCCGACGGATCGAATTCTGGCAAGAAGGGGCCCATCGGCTGCATACTCGAACCGTCTTCCAAAACACTGCATTAGGTTGGGAAAAATTCTTCCTTTATCCTTAGCGTTCCTGTTTTTAGTTGCGCTAATTTTTCATGCCTGACATAGGCGGGGCATGATCACTCGTGCTAGCAAATGGTCTCGCGACGCGCGTAAATCGGCACGAGGTTGTCGGTGCGGTCGAGGATGTAAAACTGCCGTTGTCGCAAAATCAAGCGATTTCTAAAATTTACGGTTCATTCCTTGGTATGAACCCTATCGGTTACTGGCCCTATATTCTGTTGCCATCTCGAATACCGTGCCATGCAAAACACTGGTCGTGATTTTTGTTTGCTGCTGATAATAATTTTAGTGGTTCTAATTTTCCGTCTCGATGGCACGCGTCTCTGGGATCGAGATGAGACGCGCAACGCGCGATGTGCGCTGGAAATGATTGAGCGAGACGACTGGGTTGTACCGACATTTAATGGGGAATTGCGCGCACAAAAACCGGTACTGCTTTATTGGCTGATGCGATGCTCCTACACTGTTTTTGGTGTTAATGAATTTGCGGCCCGATTTCCATCGGCCATACTAGGAGTTGGAACCGCACTAGCCACGTTTTTGATAGGGCGACGATTATTCAGTCCTCAGGTGGGATTGCTTGCTGGAGTCATACTGGGCACTAGCACCATGTTTCAGATTGCGAGCCGTGCCGCCACACCAGATGCAGCACTAATTTTTTGCTCGACCGCCGGTTTAGCTGTGTTTGTACTCACAACGTTCAAATCGCGCAACGACTCCACGTTCCGCGTTGAACCATCACCGAGAAACGCCGGTCAATATTTTTGTCCCTCGTGGCTCTCAGCTGTGGCAGTTTATCTGGTTTTTGGAATTGGCATTTTGGCCAAGGGGCCAGTCGGTTTGGTTCTGCCTACAGCAGTGATTGGAATGTTCCTGTTAATCGTAAGATTGCCGACCGATCCGCGAAAGGAAAAATCAAATATTTTACTTTTCCGCCTGAAAGAAAAATCAATAAAGCTCTTCCGCTGCTTTTCGCCACCGCACTTTATTAAGACCTGTCATCACATGCGACTACTGACCGCAACGCTGATTGCCCTTGTTATTGCCGGGCCATGGTTTGTGCTTGTAGGGCAGCGAACCGACGGCGAGTTTTTACGGTCTTTTTTTCTGGACGAAAATTTTGGCCGTGCGATGGATGCAATGGAGGGGCATTCTGGAGGACCGCTGTTTTATGTCATCACAGTGCTAGTGGGATTTTTCCCCTGGTCGATTTTTACTGTGCCCATGTTTGTGGGTGCATTTTATCGCGTCCGACGCAACGATCCGTGGCGTATCGGCTACCTTTTCGCCCTCTGCTGGGTGGGCGTTTACATTGTGTTATTTTCTTTTGCCGCGACAAAACTTCCCAGCTATGTTACCCCTTGCTATCCAGCGCTTGCACTCTTGTGTAGCTGTTTTTTAGTGCATCTTGCCAAACGGAGAACGATTATTCCTGCCGCTTGGCCGTTTTTTTGTTTGGCGTTTATGTTCATTGTGGGACTTGTTTTTCTTGTTGCATTGCCGATCGTAGCATACCTGTTTATGCCGACGGACACTTGGATAGGGATATTGGGGATGATCCCTTTGTCGGGAGGATACGTTTGCTATCGTTGTTTACAAAGTGGTGAGTTTAAACAGTTTGTTTTGAGATTTACCGGGACCGCAATACTGATTTTCTTGACCGCTGTAGGTTTGATCTTACCGGCAATCGATGAGCATCGTCACGATCTACAGATTGCAGATTTGATTGACCGTATTGATGAGCGGACTCCAGTAGTTGCCTATGGTCATATTGATCCGAGCCTTATTTTTTACGGCAACCGGCCCATTCCAAAGTGTGTGCACCCCGGTGCCTTGAATACATTATTATCCCAACCCAATGCCATACTTCTCACAACCGACGGGCGCTTACGCGATATTATTGGGGTACTACCTTCCCAAGTCAGGGTGCTGGCTGATGTCCCTCGTTTTTTTCGGCAGGACAAATGGGTTCTTGTAGGGCAGCCCACAATGACAGGCAAACGTCCTGCAAAACAGTCGCAACGACATTAAATCCGCAGTAGATTGCCATCTCCTATTCGTGGGAATCCGGGGAATTAATTTTCTTTAGCTTGCGCTTCGCTCGGCAAAACGCCAATCTTAATAATCCACCCTCTTTTAGCAACAGATTTGCGACTAAGATGGAGAAGCTTAAGATGTGTCACAACCTGATGATTCGAGCCATGGAATTAAACGACTTTGATCCTGAAAAAATGTTTTACGAGGCTTGGCAAGCGGTCGCGATTGTGCGCCCGGTCCATTACTCGCTTTTTACCTTTGGGGAAACCGTGCTTCCCTATTTTTTAATTTGTGGCAATCAAGCGGGAACCGATCCGCTATCTATTCGTCGAGGAGATATTCGCATCAAAAGACCGATGATTCTAACTGCGGAAAACAGCGAACCGGAATTTCAGAACTTTTTTGAAAATAGCGAGGAAGAGGGCTTAGCCCGTTTTCTGCTGGCACGCACGGCAAAATTTTCAAATCTCAAATTTTTGAATCAAAGTCGTGAGCAAGAGTTGGTGTACGACAGCATGGATGTCGCAGTGGAGAAAATTAGTAGGCGACTGGACGATGACGAGGAAGATCGGGTTGCTATTCTCACGGCGCCTGAAAATCTTGCTGGGATGGCAATCCTCCGTTACGCTACGGAGCGTGTGTTTCAGAGCGCACCTGATAACATTCAAGAGCTTCGGGAGCGAGGGTTTCTACCTTAGCGACGAGATTGCAAATCGAGAAATCCGAAGGAGTGCACCTACACTCGACCCGCTGTCACTAGTGCGGGCTTTCCATCTCTGACTGGATTTTTAAAGAGGATGAAGGTAGCACTCCGACCAATCGAGCAACAAGTACGGCAAGATAAAATTGTCCGATAACCGACTGCGTCCATGTTAAAGTGAGTGCGAGTGGAATCCGAGGTACAATGTCGCCATATCCGAGCGTCGACATGGTGACAAAACTGAAATATACAAGTTGCGAGAAAGATATCCGAAAATCGTTATTGATACCCAGTGGAGCCGTTACCGGATTATCGAACTGCAGAGCCTCCAGATTGACATGCAGCAGAGCAACATAAAGCATCGTCCAACAAAGTCCGATTAATAGGTATCCACAAACTGCGCCAAGCATCGATATCCAATTTGCCAGGTATTCAGTAAACACCCGGTATAGAAGCAGACAGGCCATCACTAAAAAACACCCCGCTTGCAACAAGCAATTGGTCACGAATAACCAGCTGTAGTCGACAAATAATCCTGTCCAGGTGAATCCGACGGCAATAAAGATTGCGGGCACGCCAAATAATGTCCAGACACGCCGCCGAAAACCACCGGCAGAACCCAGAATCAATACGGCAGTCAAACTAAGATTTAACAGTACGGGCCGGTCACGGGTCTGATCCCTGATGACCGGAAATATCAGACATACGAATAACAGCGCGAAAAAGAGAAGCACGATTAAATATTTTTCAGGTATCAAGCGGTTGAACATTTGTTTTCTCACTTGGTTGTAATCGCACTTTTTAATAAAACGACAAAATATTTACCGTGACGTAACGATTCGCGACGCTTTTCGTGGCAGATCAAAAAATTTTTGAGGTTTCCAGTTTCTCGGTAGAGAGATCATGAAAGTAACAGGCCTCTGGCCAGTTTAAAAAAATTGTTTAATGGCCGTAATCCCAAACGGTGCGGCACGGCAACGGGATTGTGCTGGAATATTGGATTCAAAATGCAAAAAGCGATTTTTGCAAAACGTTGAGGAAGAGACAAATGACATTTGCTCTGCGACGCGCCTGGCTGTTAACGATTCCCGTGGCACTCTACAGTAGTGCTGCCTATGTTCGACTCCAGTATCCCAGACTGATTGATGTCCCGGATGTGACGCTTCCACTGGAAGCGGTGTTGACCTTTGCCATGGGTATGTTGATTCTGTTCCGGATCAATCGGGCTTACGAGCGGTGGTGGGAGGCTCGAACGCTTTGGGGTGGACTCGTAAACGTGAGTCGAAATCTCGCGGTGAAGGCGCGTCAATTCGTTTCCGCAGATCGGTCGGAGTTAGACCAACTGCGTGATTTGATTATCAGCTTCAGCTATGCTCTAAAAAACCATCTGCGTAACGATCGACATGCCATGCACACATTGAGTGTGAAGGTGCCAGAAACAGTCGATCATGTGCCTAACTTTTTGGTGAGCCAAATCTACGGGAAGCTAAAAAAATGGAATCGAGAAGGTCAGTTGGAGCCAGAGGAGTTCTGGGCTGTGGATCGCGAAGCGCGTATGTTTTTAGAAATTTGTGGTGCCTGCGAGCGCATTAAATCAACTTTAATGTCACGATCGTGGAGGATTGTCACTCGACAATGCATTATTCTTTATCTGCTTCTCACACCGTGGGCGCTTGTCGAGAAATTCGGCTACTGGACGGTGCCAGTGACCGTTGTCGGCGCGTATTTCATCATAGCGGGAGAAGCTATCGCACATTATGTAGAGGAGCCGTTCGGCATTCGTGAGGACCACCTTGATTTGGACGGCCTTTGCAGCAAGATAGACACGTCGGTCAAAGAAATTTGTGCCACTTGATGCCAGTCTGAATCTGAAACATCAAGCCTTCTGCGACTAGTGTAAATGGGATAGATCAGGCGGAGTGCGCAAATCGGGCTTTGCTCCTGAGATCAGCACCGGAGGAAGACGATCGATCGCATCACTTCGGGTCTGCAAATTTTCGAGATCGACCCATTGTTGTTTTTTTTTCTCAGGCCGTGCTACCACAGGTGATTTCAAAGGTTGAGAATCGATTACGGTATGCGAATCAGAATACCTTTGCAAGGCAAGATGCATTGCCTTGAAGGAGGGGAGGGAGGCAATTTCCTGGTACCGGGATTCCTCAGCAATTAATTTGTATCGGTGTAATGAAGTTTTCAGCGAATGCTCATCGCGACTTCCGCTGCCCGTGTTTTTTAAGGTCGCTACTTCTTGTGGCAAGCGCAAGAAATATTTCCATTGCGAGGCAGATTTAAAATCTGCTAGGTCGCGATCGAGTCGTCGGGAAAGCGCGAGGAGTCGCAATCGCTGCCATTCTTTTTTTGCCGCGCCTGTTTTGAGGCCTTCTGCAGGGCTGCGGGCTGGTATCCTGTGTGTGCGATTTTTGCTGTGGTGATTAGAGGCTTTTGAATCAGCCAAGAGCGATTCAGGTAGTAGGAACAGCATGCATCCGAGCAGAAGTAAAAACATGCTTCGGAGGGTTCGATCCATCAATCCCGCTTTCTTAGAGAAATTCGGCTTCCTAATCACTCATGTGATCGGAATAAGGTAATCAATTGCTTGACCAAAGCGCAGGTTCGCTGGATACGGCAGCGTGTCCGGTATGACCGGTGTAACACATCGCAGGACCGAATATTCGGTCGCCTCAGTTACCGCTTCTGAGGAAGAAATGCAACTGCGACGATTGCACCGTGGTCATACATTGAATGTGACCAGCACAATGCATACATTCGGCACCAAATGATTCAACGAAAGTAAGCGTGATGCTGCTATAAAAGTGTGTTTCACGGGCCGATTGTACGGCCTGAAGCAGTTACTCATACGGATGATATGCATACCATCCCGATTATCCGATCTTACTCTGGCGATTGCCGATGACCGTCGCCTGTTTTATGATGCCATGGACCTTAGCTCGAATTTCCTGTTCCACCCGCTTCGTCTTTTTCTTTCGCAAAGGAGGACCATTGATGCGTGATCCCCGCCTTCACCGATTAGCAGAGATTCTTGTCGATCACAGTTGTGAGGTGGCCGATGGTGAAAAAGTGTTGATCGAAGCCTTTGATTTACCATCACCCGCTCTCGTCTGCCGCTTGGTTGAACTGGTCAGCATGCGTGGAGGAATTCCACTCGTGTCCTATAAAAGTAATGCGATTTTGCGATCGATTTACCAGCATGGAACAGCCGAGGGAATGACACTAAATGGCGAATTAGAGCAAAGTCGGATGGAAAGAATGGATGCCTATATAGGCATTCGGGGGGCAGATAATAGCAGTCAATTTTCAGATGTGCCTCAAGATAAAATGGACCTCTACCAGAAACATTGGTGGTACCCGGTCCACAGCGAAGTCCGCGTGCCAAAAACCAAATGGGTTGTACTTCGTTATCCAACTCCCGCTATGGCGCAGGCAGCTGAGATGAGCTGCGAAGCCTTTGAAGATTTTTACTTCGATGTTTGTACAGCCGACTATGCGCAGATGGCGAAGAATCAAGCTCCGCTGGTCGATCGAATGGAGGCCGCCGACATCATTCGCATCGTGTCTCCCGGCACCGATTTAACGTTCTCGATTCGTGATATTCCGATCAGACCCTGTTACGGACAGCGGAACATACCCGACGGCGAGGTGTTCACCGCGCCGATCCGGGAAAGCGCCAATGGAACGATTCGGTACAACACGCAGTCGCGATATCAGGGTACGCTATTTGACAATATCAGCTTCACTTTTAAAGACGGTAAAATCGTATCGGCTTCTGCCAATGAAACTGAAAAACTCAATGAGGTGCTAGATGCCGATACGGGAGCGCGCTTTCTGGGAGAGTGGGCCATCGGTTGCAACAATCGCGTTCGCCACCCGATGCTAGATACGCTATTTGACGAAAAGATCGGTGGATCGTTTCACTTGACTCCTGGTCAAGCCTACGAGGACGCAGACAACGGCAACCGCAGTGTCGTCCACTGGGACCTGGTGTTGATCCAGCGGAGCGACTACGGCGGCGGTGAAATCTACTTCGATGGTCAACTCATTCGCAAAGATGGGCACTTCATTCCGGAGGACCTCCAGGGACTCAATGCTGGCCTCGAATGAGTGACTCAATCTGACACTTATTTCAGTTGTGGCTCTTTTCCCTCGTATGCGCGGTAAAAATCAAATATTTTCTCCTTCAGTGTATTGGCAACATCGGCGTCGGTATTCTGTTTGCATTTCATGGCCGCCACCATTACCGCATGTGCTGCCGCCAATTTTTCAGCATAACCTTCTTTGTCAGCTTTGATCCGCTGAGTCATAAAATATTGGCTGATAGTGTGTTGAACGTTTGTAGCGTGGGATTCTTTGGTACTAATCCAGCGGACCGTTTGATTCACTGACAAAGGATCTGATTTGCCGGCCATTTCACGGATTTTTACCATCCCTTTTGCAATGGTTTCCTGGTCTTCGAGCATATCTTCAAACCGGCGTTGGTCATCATAAATTCCGCAAGGAACCTCGCAGTGAGCCAGAGCGGATTGTCCGGGCATGATGGCGGCAAGAGAAAAAACGAACGAGGCAAATAACGCGGTATAGATTTTCACGGGTAAACTCCTTGGAATCTCAAAAAGGTTTTCAATGCGCAAAATTGTGCAAGATCGACTCCGCTTTGCAACCGGTGTTTTGCTGAAACTTCCATGTTCCGGTGCTAACGGCCGGCAGGTTGGGTTTTACTGGGATAAATTCACAATGTTTTCACACAAAACAGGGTTACGTTTTCAGGCACCTCTCCTTCGGCACCGGAAAATCCCTGGCGAGTGTAGAGGCGGCGTGCCGCGTGGTTTGCGGCTCGAACTTCGAGTGTGATACGAGAGCAACCGGCGGAGCGAGCTCTTATCTCAACCTCGGCGAGTAGTGCAGAGCCAATTCCCCGACCGCGCAACGATGGGCTGACAACCAAGTCGTGAATATTGATAGCTGGTCGCGCGGCAAAACTGGAAAACCCCCAGAAACATAGTGCCAGCCCCTC
>CEVF01154493.1_pt1 | contig 12373 bp, 10 predicted proteins | sample 356441 | NCBI WGS metagenome assembly CEVF01 (sample SAMEA2622765, study PRJEB7988) | marine metagenome | biome: marine biome (ENVO:00000447); feature: surface water layer (ENVO:00002042); material: "saline water (ENVO:00002010), including plankton (ENVO:xxxxxxxx)" | depth 5 m
GCTACTTCTTCAACTGAGGATTATTCGATGAGCGGAAAAAAATCTCCATTCCCCGACGGTCGAATCCCCGATCGCCTTCCTGATGGCCGACCAGCAGTACCTTGGAAATCAAGGTGGACAGAGGGGGTCCTACCACTCTGGCTTGTAGCAACAGCGGGTGGGATGGCTGTTCTGTTTGTAGTCGGGCTATTCTTTTACGGCTCATACACAGGTGTTGGTTCAGCTTGATTCCAAAAAAGAAACCGGCTAACAACCGACTTTGGTTGATGGGGTCAAAGAAAAAAATGAGCAACAGAGCGAAAAACTAATATTTAAAAACCAAAAACCATTCCAAAAGGCTCAACTTTACTTAAAAGTATCCCATAATAGTATGATATAAAGTATAAAGCTATAGAAAAGGAAGTAATAATTGACAACACAACTATTAACAGAAACAGCAAACACTAGAACTCTCTATAGAAATTGGCTTTATAGCTGAACACTTTGGCGCAAACAAGGAAATACTTAGAAGTCTGGTGAATATATAATTGGCGCTAGATATTTGGTTACAGATGCAATATTTAAAGACTGGTGAACCATAAAGTGAATGGATAATTCTGACGCTTGAATGGTGGGTTGAAACATATCAGGTTTATTAAGAACTTCGATTGGCAGATCAGGCCAACGGAGTGCAACCTTCATACCAGAGTTAATGCGGGCGAATCGTCGCTCGGAAATCTCGACCGTATCACAGATATAGGTCAACAGAAATGGTGAAAGTAAATTTGGAAGAGGCACAAAGGTCCAACCATATATTGGCGAGAGAACAGAAAGGAGAAGTTTGTAATTGGATTGACGAATTGAAATTGTTTTATCTGGAGATGACAAAAGCAGGGATGAATGCTGAACAGCACATGAGTGGATAGTTGAGTTAAATGAATAAAAATCAACAGAATTCCGCGTAGGAGAGAACCTACGACGTTCAAAAAGGAAAAAGAGTCTAATTAAACGCTTAAATAACCAGAAAAAAGAGATGGGAAATTTAGAGAATGAGTCAGAGCCAAGTGGAGATGCGCTCAGAGTCAAAGCGATCGGGGGCAAAGCGAAAAACTTGTAAGGTGAAAACAACAAAAAATCACCATGAAACTCAAAATCAAGAGAAGGAGATGCTAAGTGAGTACAATCTTCGATCAATACAGCATTATGCAGATGGCAAAATTCAAGGGAACTAGAAGGATCAATATAGGAACCAAAATAGTGGACATGCATGAAAATATAATCGCGGGTACTACAAAGATCATTAGCAATCTGTTTGAAATCTGGAGAGAAGGAGGAAGTAATAGGATAAAAATAGAGTTCTACAAATGGGAGCGAGCGAACAAAACGAAGAGATTGACCACAAAAATAGCTTGGCAATAAAAGAGTAAGATTTCTATATCCATTTGTACGATAAAGAGATATACAGATCTTGGCGAGAGAATAAGAACTACTAGAGTGCCAGCTAATATAATGAGAAGAAAGGGCAAGAGGAGAAGAGACAAAAAAACTCTTAAAGAAAGAGTTAAAGGCGGAAAATGATAGAGTGGGAAGCATCACAAATCATAAATAGATGAATGGAGGAGAGATCTTTGCCGAAAATAACGGAGATTAAGTAGACCATTAAGTATCAACATAATTTTAAAAAGAGAAGTCCCTGGGGAGATATTTTGACGGAACAAGAGGTGACGGCAAGGGCTAGACGAAAGGCCTCCACGAATATTGGTAAAAGCACAATTGAAATAATGTCGAACAAAAGGAACTGAGTCTAAGTCAAGAGAGTGAAAGCTCCCAAAGGGATAAGCAAAAGTAGAGACTGAACTACCTAGAAGTGCCTCTAGATATTGCTTGGAGAGCAGAATTTCATCTTGAATCTCTGATTGGGAGCATTGCGACAAAATAGGATGATTTAGAGTATGGGCACCAATTAAGTGACCAGAGTCGTAAAGGCTAGTGATATCATCTAAGGACATTGATCTCATACATCCGTCAGAGGATGTCAATGATCGGGCGGGGAAGAAAAAAGTTTGCGCAAAGCAGGTTGAATCCTCAAGAGATTTTGATAAAAGAAAATTATAAGCAGGAAAAAAAAGAGCTTTTATACCAAGTGGATCCAAGTAAGACCTAGTGCAGTGATAACTAGAGTAAAAACCATCGTCAAAGCTGATAAGAAGACGAGGGCCGCCATTGCTTAAGGACAAATTAGGGTTAAAAGCGGATGACAAAAGTACGGACGGATCAAGAAAACCATAATGATGGTTTAGAAAAAAAACAAGATCGCCAAACCAAGAATAATGGTATTCAGAAATATTGTGAAAAGTAAGAACAACAATATCTCTCGTAAATAGGGGAGTAAAAGAAGGGAAAAAGCGTTTATCTAGCATGTAAAAGACCCTTAAGCTCAGTTTTTAAGATGTAGATAAAAATCTCAGGGAACAGGAAAAACGGGTAAGTGGCCAAGAATTGACGATAAAATGATCGGCGCTCCGATAACCACAGGTGTCGCTTATAGTTAGAAGTGTTTGAGTCATGCTGACGACTATATTCAAGGACAAAAGGAACAAACTTAAAATCAACGACTTGTGATAAACGAACCCAGAGTTCGAAATCACCTAAAAGCTCAAAATGTGAATTAAAAGTGTGGTCTATAAGGAGTTGTCTATCAACAAGGACACTACCAATGGAGATTATGTTGTGCAGCAAAAGTTGACGCGTGATAGGCCTCTTAGGATATCTATTAATCGAAGCGTTTAACGGGAGATTGTACTTATCAATATCAGTAAAAAGAGAATAGACAAAGCGATGGCCGTTTTGAAACTGCCGAACTTTCATTTCTAGACTATCAGTATGCCAGATGTCATCACAGTCTAAAAAGGCAATGACACTACCAGATGCTTTACTTATGGCAAAGTTTCTGGCCTCATAAAGAGGAACTGTGGTGGAGAGATGGAAATACTTAAGCCGAATTGAAAAAGAAAGAGCAATGGACGAACTAGCGTCGGTTGAATTATTATCAACAAAAATGATTTCCCAATTAACATATGTTTGATTAACAATAGATTCTAAACACTGCTGCAAAAATAGTTCTCCGTTGAAGCAGTTTACGATAATGCTGACAAGAGGCTGAGAGGATTTCGCCATATAAATCAAAGAAAGCTTTTTAGAGCAGAGACGACCATTTCTACATCAGATAGGGACATATCACAATGAAAAGGAAGTGATAGAAGACGAGGGAAGAGTGACTCGGTATGGGGGAGTCGATAAGGAGTTTTAAATCGACTAAGTAAATGGTTAGGAGGGTAATGGATTCCGGTTTGTATATCTTTAGACAATAAATAGTCGCGGAGCTGAAAGCGATCAACAGAAAAATCTAACAAAACAACAAAAATATGGGGAATGATATCAGAAAGGTACAAAGGAAAAGTTGTTAAACCTGAGACGTCGGAAAGCAGAGATAGATAGTGAGTAGAAAGATGTTTTTTAATTAATTTAAAATCAGAGAGACGCTTAAGCTGAGAACTACCGATAGCAGCGTTAATATTACTCATGTGATATCTCCAGCCTTGAGATGAAACATCAAAATCCCAAGAACGTTGGCCAGAATAACGTTTAATCGAATCATTCTGAACACCTAACAAACGATCATCAGAGACGCGCTGCAAAATTTCTGGGTCTGTAGTGACAATACAACCACCCTCTCCACTCGTAATATTTTTTATACCATCAAAGCTAAAACAAACAATATCTCCTATGGAACCTACTTTTTGATTATGAGAAAAAGAACCAAAAGCGTGAGCAGCATCCTCGACAACACGAAGACCATTGATATCTGCAAAAGAATATATTGAGGGAAGGGAAGAAGCAGACCCAGCGTAGTGAACAGGAAGTATTACTTTAGTTCTAGAAGAAATCCTAAGAGCAGCATCTCGAAGATCAATTTGGAGAGTAGCGGGGTCAATATCACAAGCGATGGGTGTTGCACCGGAGGCAGTTACAGCCTGAAAAGTAGCGACATATGTAAGAGAGGGAACTAAAACCTCATCACCTGGCTTGAGCGATAGTGCCTGAAGAGCTAGATGAAGAGCAGCGGTACCAGAGGAAACACAAAGTGTGGTTCGGTCAAAAAACGCAGATAATTCATGTTCGAAAGTACGAACATAGGAACCCATACCAAGGTACTCATCGTCTAATACATTAAGCACAGCAGAAGATTCTGCTGCTGAAAGACAGGATTTGGAAAGGCGTATCATTGTTAAATGACGTCAATAAGCCAAGGGAAAGAACCGTTCGAACATAAGGAATTTAAGTAGTCAAGATCACGTTTAGAATCCATACACTGCCAAAAACCTGTGTGCTTATAAGCAATTAATTCGTTATTTAGAGCTGCAGTCTCTAATGGAGTAGATTCCAAGACGGTTGAGTCAGAGTCAATATAGTCCAAAAAAGAGGGCTCGATAACAAAGAATCCGCCATTGATCCAACCATCATCTGTTTGAGGTTTTTCGGCGAATGAAATGATATTATCTCCATCAAGCTTAAGTTCACCAAAGCGAGCATTTGGGTGAACGGCTGAAATAGTGACAAGCTTATTGTGTCTACAATGAAAATCGAGTAAGGAGTTAATATTGATATTCGCAAGTCCATCGCCGTAAGTAAGCATAAAGGGTTGTGAACCAACGTAAGGTTTCAAACGAAGAAGTCTTCCACCAGTCATGGTATCAAGGCCGGTATCAATAAGCGTTACATTCCAATCATCCACAGAAGATGAGTGATAGGTAACGTGGTTGTTAGCAAGAGAGACTGTAAAGTCGGAAGCTAAAACAGAATAATTTAAAAAATAGTCCTTAATGATCTCTGATTTATAGCCTAAAGCAACTACGAAATCCTTAAAACCGAACTTGGCATATATGCTCATAATATGCCAAAGAATTGGTTTACCACCTACAGAAACCATAGGCTTTGGGATTGAATGAGTGAATTCGGACAGACGTGTGCCGAAACCACCAGCCAAAATTACAACCTTCATGAGTTAATACAAAAGCCGATGCCCGAGTATGAGGCAGAAAAGTGAGGTTCAAAGATTCGACGGCAGCCAACGACCAAAGGAGGATTAATCAAGTCGCGGAGCAGTAGAACAAGGGAATGAAACTCAAAGCAAGAGTCAAGACTATAACAGCGTCGACGTGAGAACGGCTTCTTCAGTGGAAGATATCTGGCGTTGTACAGGATTGAACAAGGGTCTAAGGGAGACAAGGTAGATTGGAGATGAGAGCTAATGACAGAAGCTAAAGAAAGAAAAAGATTATTAATATTAGTAATGAAGAGAGGTCGCAAAGTTTATCTATGAAGACTTAAGTGAAGAATGAAATAGTAGGAATTCAAGATCTTACTGTTATATAAATATGTGTGGAAATAATTTAATAGCTTCCGATAGTTGAGTACAATTAACCTCAAAGAGTGATGTCACCAAGCGGGTATAAGGTGAGGCCTCTTGGGGTAAATGAATAAGTGGATTAACATCCTTTGGCCAAGACTACCGAGGAAGAAACGACCAGAGTGAAAATAGGATGTAATCGAACGCGTAACAGGTCATGAAGTCACATGTGATATGGAGCAATCAAGATAGTCAGAAATAGGACGTCTGCTAAATCAAGGTGGACTTGAAGGAAGAGATGCCTTTTGCCAAGGTAAATAACTCAAGAGAAGCACGACGAGCATTAAGTTTATATTGCCTGGTTATTGTAGGGTTAGACAAGAGAAACGTAATAGCATTATAGATTGATTCGGGTTTGTTGGGTGGAACAACAATACCGCAATTTGTTGAATTCACAATATGAGCTAATTCAGATGTTGGCTCGGTAATTGCAAGAATACATGAACCAGAAGCCAAATATGAGAACAGTTTGCTTGGCAACATAAGAGAACTCATAGAAGAAGACAATGAAACAATTGATATATCAGCCAAGGAAAGTAGGTAAGGAAGGCGGTCATAGGATTGGTGAGGAAAGTGAGAGACTTGAGAGGAATGACCAGCAGCTATAAAATCGGTAACCAAAGATAATTTTGCGCCACCACCAACGAAAAGAAAAAGAGGTGAATCTGAAGAACTAAAGAGCAATGAGGCTTCTAAAATAGATTCGATATCATGGGATATACCAAGATTGCCTGAATAAAGAATGACAGCATTAAGATAAGGGTTAAAGAAGGAAAGGTAAGGATTATCACAAGAGGGTATGGGTTTAAGAAAAGATGTGTCTGCCCAGGGATAAATAGTCTGGACAACAAGCTGATTACGAGGTGAGTGACCACTTATGGTTTGAGACATAGCATGGCTAATGGTGAAAATAGTAGTGGCGTTTAAATAAGAGGCGACGTTAAGAATACGCCAAGCTTGTATCAGGGGGGAGGAAGCAGAAAGAAGTCTATTACTGACCAGAACGTCAGGATAAATATCATAAATAAGAATTGAATATGAAAAGCGACAGAAAAAGCGGAGAATAAAAAGAAAGGGTATCAGTAGTGGTGGATTAGAGGTCACCAGAAACAAATCACCTCGACGCGCGCGAATAAAGAAGGGTAAAACAAAAATAGAATAACGAAGCCAGGAAATAAAACGTTGAATAAGATCGGCTTTATGGTAGAAAGGAGATCGAATAATATTAAGTTTAGTATTTTTGATAAAATCGGAAGTAAGGCAAGAAGGATGAGCAGTAATCAAAAAAACTCCTTCAGGAAATTCATTGACTAACCCCTCGCATAGTTCGGTACAAAGAGGACCGGACATTTGATTGAGAACATAAAGACGGTTAAATTCGGTCATGGAGATCAAAATAGATAAGAAGCTCGTCAATAAAAGTCGTAAGACCAATATCTAACTCGTGTGGGTCAAAGATAGAGGAGTCACGAAGACGAAAAAGGATATCCTCTAATAAAAAAATTTGAATATAAGAGTGATGGAGGTCATGATGATAATTATGAACACAATTGATTAATTGTGTAACTAACGGAATATCATTTGAAAAAGATAGAAGTCTAGATGAAAGTTGAAGAGGAGATCTAGTATTAAGGTGAAAAACAAAAAGGTCGTACCATGAAGAGCGAATAGAAAGAAATTCCCAATCAATGATGACAGGATAAGAATTCCGATCTGTGCAATGAATTAATATATTAGCGGGCTGGAAGTCACCATGCGTAAGAGAGGTAGGGATATAATGATTAGGAGAGAAGCTAGATAATGAATGGTATATTGCAATGACTATAGATTTAATATTATCGCAAAAAGTGATAGGATAACAGTCTGGGAGAGATCGCAAACACTCGAAAACTTTATGAAGAAGACAAAGAGAATAATTGGCGATCTGAATGGACGAACGAGATAAGTTAGTCAACAAGATGATTTGATTACATGAAATTTGTACAAATTCATGTTTTAAGGTTTTAGATGAAATACGATTAAGAGGAAGACCTGGCAAAAATGATTCTGCATAGAAAGAGAGTGACTTATTGTATTCTGATAACACAGGCATTTTAATATCAGCAGAAAAACAACTATTCATAATTAAAAAACGATTACGAATACAATCATCAAACAGCTCAATTGATTCAAATGACTTGCGAAAGACGATTAGAGAGGAGGAAGAGGGTTTGAAGGATTTGATGGAATGATTACCAGGCAAAAATATAGAAAGATTAAGGTCATCGTGCAATGGGGGTATAAATATATAATGGGAAGATACAAAGAATCTAAACAGAGGTAAAGTTGCGATGAAGACGTAAAGAAAATTAAGAAGACGCTTAATTGGGTTAGGATTGAAAATATATTGGGAGGACAATTCAAAGAGAATCTGAGTAGGAGTGTCAGAAGGAAAAATGAGATTTAAAAGAGGCAGTACATAATAATTAGCTTGTTTATTTGGACGCTTATATATGACAACAGAGGAATTAGGATCAATAAGAAATCGTTGAAGAGACTTCCGAAATATTAGGAAGAAATCCTCGCGACGAAGTAAAGAGTCAAGCCTCATTTCTTTGATTAGAGAGCTTGATTGTGTCAATGAGCAGTGAAGAAACTATATCCAGAGGTTGAGAACAGTCGAGAGAATGATGGTTTGGGTAAACTTTAGGTGGAAAAGCAGAAGGGGATTGGTAAGAGTCGAGACGCCACTGTAAGACTTGATAAGAGTCTGGAAAAGGCTCTTTTTTAAGAAGTGACCTCTGGAGAGCAAGGTCTACAGGAATAGTCAGGCAAAAAGAGATATTGGGATGCGGTAATAAATATGTTAACAGTTTCCATAGTAGATAGGTCTCGAAATCAGCATGAGGGAAATTATTCTGCAAGTCAAGTTTTGAATCAAGCAAATAACGATCGCATATGACAGTAAATCCGAGAAAAGAGAAAATGCGTGCATAAAAGCACCAAGTCAATATAAGATCAAGAATAGCAATCCTAATCCATACATATGTAATAATAGGTGATTTCATGGTATTAGTTCGAGCAACGGATGGACCAGGTGCAGGGAGAACATTTGGGAGAATATATCTGATAAATGACTTAAGTAAAGAAAAGATCGGGGTATAACCTGCTCGTGCCCACAAATACAAGGGCCTAGAATTGTAGTTAGAAGTAATAAACCTAGAAATTATAGAAATCTGTGTAGATTTACCAGCCCCATCCAAGCCTGAAAAAGAGATAATCATCGATCAAGAAGTGATGAATAAATAGAAATAAGGAAGCTGGTATTCAGAGAACTATTGTAGCTAGAACGAACATATTCGTAACCTGAATTTCCAAGCTTAGAAGCAAGATCGGGATTGTGATACAAACGATTTATGGCCTGTAGCAACTCTAAGGGTTGCTCATGACTAAAAAGCATTCCTCCACAAGAGTCTGTGATTAAAGAAGAAAGGGCCCCAAGTGAGGAAGCGACAACAGGTGTACCGAGAGATAAAGACTCAACTGCAACTAGAGAAAACGATTCAGAACAAATTGATGGCACAAGGCAAAGAACAGAAGAGGCGAGAATGGATAGTGTTTGGTGATGCGATAAGGCGTGAGTGAAAGTCACATGCTTATATTGATTGGCAGAGCAGAATGCTATAAGTGATGACAGTTCAGGACCATCACCTACAATAGTAATAGGATAGGTTAAGTGGGAGATAACATATTTTAAAAGAGAGACGCCTTTTGCTTCGACTAGACGCCCGATAAAAACGATACCAGCTCGATTAGAAAGAGGTGGTTGAGTAGAAGGGACATCACAGGAATTTGGCTTCACAATGATTTTGTGGGAGGGGAATCCAGCCTGAACATGTACATCCTTGATAAATTGCGAAACAGCAATAAACTTATCGACCCAATGAAATATCTGACGGTTATGAAAAGCAAGTTTATGAGACAAAAAGGGAAAAATACTGGGCAGATGGCCTTTAAAACACCCATGGTATAGGCCAGGCAATATAGAACGCGCAGAAGGACACTTAACACAACTGTGACCATTCCGGTATAAAGAACCCTCTATACAAGTCCAACGAGAATTATGTAGTGTTTGAACGACAGGTATACCGGAGAGATGGGCGCGACGGAGACTAGAAATTGAAAGATAAGGAAAGATACCGTGGAAATGAATAATATCTGGCTTAGAAGAATTGATAGTTTGAGTTACAAAGCGATCTGCAGAGAAAGACCAGAAGGAAGAGGTTAAACCGTAAATAGATCGTATAATATTTGCAGAGTGTGGAAGAGGATTATACTCATGAAAAGAGGTACAGATGCCGGATGAAAGCAAGTTTTGGAACTCATTTAGAGCTACAGTGCGTTCACCACTATGAGTATTTTTTAGTCCATGACTATGATAGATGGAAACTCTCACTTGAGAAAACCAAAATCAGTGTCAAAGATATTGTATAAGATGTATCAAGGAAAATCCAGGGAACATAATTAAAGAATTTTCAAGAGAACAGGTATAATACAAATATGGGAAGATATAAAAAAGGGTTTTAAAGAGTGAAGAGTATTAAAAAGGGGTAATACTAATTCGTTAAGGTAAAAAAGAGTGAAAGCTGAACGGAGAATTAATCTATCAAATTAAATACAAAGTAGCAACTAACAATAAATAATATTAACAAATTGACTAGGAAGAGAATATAACAATAAAAGACCATTATTATGGGAGTATAACCAGCCAAACGCCAAAGAAATAGTATCTATAGGAATAAATGAAAAAACTAATAAATTTTAAAGAGGTAACAACGAAGAAAGAATATATTCTCCAGGGCATTCATAGGACGTACCATTAAGTCTAGATTTAAAGCGTTTAATACCAGCTGGGGTGTTATTCGTCAAACCTCCAAGATCGAAATAGAGCATATTGCTACTTTTAGAATCCCTTATAGCCTCCCATAAAAGACCATAATTATCATTTCGCTGTCGACCAACAGAGTCCGAAAGGCTAAGAAAATAGAGAGCAGTTTTACCAATGTAAATACTGACAAGAAAGCTACTATATTGGCCATCAGGAGAGATAGCTGCATAAAGATTAAATTTAAAAGAGGAAGATGATGGAGATTTGTACATAGACAAGAATCTGATAAAATCTGAGGGTATGCCATTAAAATTATTAGAAGAAGCAAATGACTCGTATGATCTTATAAACAAGTCAATATTACTTGAATTGGGAATAATCCTTGAGTAAATAGTCCCAGAAGTGATTGCCTTTTTTAGGGAATACTTCCACTTGGAATGAAATGAAGATAAGATGTCATCAAGGGAAGGCGTAAGATTTAAATAGGTAGAGGCCCAAGGAGTTTTGCGTCTGCGGTAACAAAAAGAGAAAATATTTTGTTCCGAAGTAGAAAAACAATCGTATTCAGGCATAACAAAAATAAACAGCCAACGATTGGCAAAGGCATATTTATGGATTGACTTGATTGCATCTAAGGCAATAGAATCACAATATGGTGAGGAGGAAAAGGGAGGAAGAAGCAAAGGCCCGCGGTTTATTCGAGCGATTTTTACAAAACCTAGATACGAATAAATGAGAATTTGAGCAATAGCATACGGGGTACCTAACTTATTAATTAGAAGGAGACGTACAACAGATAGATTGGAGATTTGAGATTTAGCTGAACCGTAGACATAAGATTGAGAAAGACTAGGAAAATCAACAAGGGAAAAATAATAATCCCAGGATGATTGATTAAGGACTAATGTAGATAAAGGCTTGAAAGACATAGCTAACAATAATAGAAATCAGAGGAAGTCACTGAATACCGTTTCTAGAGCTTTAATTGTCAATTGAATATCGTAATCAGACAATGTTGGATGTACAAGAAAGGCAAGGGAACGCTCACCTAAAAGTGAAGCATTTGGGCAGGGACTATCGGGAATAAAGTCAGTCTCAAGAAATGCATTTTCCAGATATATTTCAGAGCAAGATCCCGAGAAACAGGGTACGCCAAGATCGTTAATTCGAGAAATAATGGCTGTATTGTTTATGCCTTCAGGTAATGCAGACAAATCAAGAGTGAGATAACATCTATAAAAGGCATGAAGAATACCTGGAGTTGAACCGGGAAGCCAAGGAATTTTTAAGAATTGTGAGAGCAGCGGACTAGCTCGAACATGATCGTAAATGGTGGAAGAAAGTAAGTTACGTTTAGCGACCCACGAATCAAGTAAATCGAGCTGATAGAGGCCAAGGGCAGCCTGCATCTCTGTCATTCGGGCGTTAGTTCCAAATGAATCATGTAACCATCTAAAACCCTGAGGATGTTGCTTATGGAAAACAGATTGGAATGACTTGCCATGATCTTTTAAACTCCAGATTTTGTTCCAAAGGGATGTAGATCTGCATGAAATCATTCCACCCTCACCCCCAGTTGACATGATTTTGTCCTGGCAAAAACTCCATATACCAATGTCACCAAAGGTTCCGACATGTGAATTGTGATATCGGGCTCCATGAGCTTGTGAGCAATCTTCAATCAGTATCAAATTAAATTCAGTACACAAATTCAGAATCGGTAATAGGTCACAAGGAAGACCACCAAGATGAACGCATACTACGGCCTTAGTCCTAGAATTGATATGTGGACGGATAGTCTCGGCAGTTAGATTGCCGGTATGTTGATCGACATCGGCGAAAATCGGACGAGCACCGGACCGAACTACAGATGAAACTGAAGCTATAAAACTTCGTGGAGTAACAATAACTTCGTCACCGGGTGCAAAACCTAAAGCAAGTAAAGATAACTCAAGGGCGACGGTACCATTTGTGACAGAAATACAATGTGGGGAAGAAATATAATCGGAAAAATTTGATTCAAACTTTTTACATAAGTCCCCAGTCCAATAATTGAC
>CEVF01089842.1_pt1 | contig 12342 bp, 10 predicted proteins | sample 356441 | NCBI WGS metagenome assembly CEVF01 (sample SAMEA2622765, study PRJEB7988) | marine metagenome | biome: marine biome (ENVO:00000447); feature: surface water layer (ENVO:00002042); material: "saline water (ENVO:00002010), including plankton (ENVO:xxxxxxxx)" | depth 5 m
TTTACAATGTGGACCTGGGCAACTATTACCACACTTTTATTGAGATACGTTCGCGAAAGAACAGCCGGACAAGGTTTTTGGACCGGCTGATCGAGATGCTCAACCAACGGATGGAGTCCCTGGACGAGTGAGGCCCATATTTTTCCCAAGTTGGGTCCCAACTTGGGAATTTTGTTTTTCCGGCATTTTGGGGTTCCTTTTATACGGTTTTCATGGCGATTTGGTCCATCCAAAGGTCCAAATGGCCCCAAATGGCATTAGATCATGGGGCCAAAAAATCTTTCCCAAGTTGGGTCCCAACTTGGGGATTTTTTCCAAAAAGCTTTTTCAGTTTTGTGGTCGAACCCGGATAGTGGTCCCAGGACCTGTATCCAACACGTCCTGCCCCTGTCCATAAAACACATGATTATGGGAACAACGATCATTACCACGGAAGACCTCATGGAGTTCAAAAAAGAGCTCCTAAGGGAATTCAAGGCCTTGCTGGAGGAGCACGCCCATCCCCGGCCGAAGACCTGGCTACGGTCCAATGATGTTTTGGATCGATTTGGGATTAGCCCGGGCACCCTCCACAGCCTTAGAAGCAAGAACATCATCCCCAGCTACAAGGTAGAGGGCATCCTCTTTTATGATGCAGAGGAGATCGATCAGGTGATCTTGGAAAACAAGGTGAAACTAATGGACGGTACCCTATGAACTATATCAAGCACCTGAATGCCACATTGGTGGAGATGTACGGGGACGACCGCCTACTGCCCGGGCACATCAGCCTGTACCTTGCCCTGTTCTTTTATTGGAACCTGCACCGTTTTCCGGATCGGTTCCCGGTCAATCGGAGGGAACTGATGCGGATGGGCAAGATCGGGTCCAAATCCACTTACCACCGTTTGATGAGGCAACTGGACCAGATGGGCTACATCGCGTATGCCCCTTCGCATAGCCCGGTCCGTTCCAGTGGGGTCGGACTGTCCCGGGATTGGGACAGGAACGGTACGCTGATGGAACGCAGCCGTTCCATTTTTGAGGCCTACTGTCCCACCGGTGTACCGGCCACCATATATAGGAAAACATACCAAACCTTTAAACGCCCTTTGGAAGCCAAGCCCGAAAGTTCATCGGAGGTCCTTGACTTTTTTAGGGAAAAGGGATACCGGCAGGAAGAGGCCTTGAAGTTCTTCCACCATTATCAGGCCATTGGATGGAAGGCAGGAGGCAAGGCACCCATCGTGGATTGGCGGGCGGCCGCGCACAATTGGATGCTCAAGGCCGATGAAATGAAAACGGCCAAGGGTGGTTCCGGGACCGGAACGGGGGACCGGGACCATTTGAAGGTCAGAACACAAAAGGACTATGGCGAACCCCTCTAAGATAACCGAAGGCGGTGTGGTGTATTCCCTAGGGGATTTTGACGGGAAGCGTGTGGAATACGACTTCTCGAAGGTGCTGGCCTATTTGGATGCGAAGGGAAAAATGCTCTTTGGCCGGAATTTCAGGCTGTATCCCGAGGACAGGGGCGTTCTGCTGAAGCTCTGCAACTATATGGTCCGTGACCGGGAGAGTTGCCGTCGACTGGGCATTGATCCCGACAAGGGCATCCTCTTGTCCGGCCCCGTGGGCTGTGGCAAGACGACCCTGATGAAACTGATCAGGCACCTCACCCCGCACTATCGGCCCTACGAGGTCATCCCTGTCCGGAACATTGTCTTCGGGTTCAACCATATCGGGTACCGGGTCATCGAAAACTATGGCAACGGCGGGTATTTCTGTTTCGATGACATCGGTGTGGAGCCCATGGGAAGGTATTTTGGCAGGGACTGCAATGTCATTGGGGAGATTTTGCTGTCCCGGCATGAGCTGTTTTTGGGATCCGGCCTCCGGACCCATGGGACCACCAACCTGAACGCCGAGGAACTGGAGGGGCGCTATGGCAAGCGTGTCCGCAGTCGGATGCGGGAACTGTTCAACCTGATCGCCTTTGACAAAGGTGCCCGGGACAAAAGGGGAATCGCAAATTCAACGGAAAACAAACGATCAAAGAACTAGGAATATGAGAATAGCCACTATGAACATCCAGAACCTATTTCACAGGGACCTGTCCTTTTTACGGCAGAACGCCTCGAAGAACCTTCAGGATTGGATGGAGGAGTTCCAATCCCTGTTGCGGAATCCGGACAAACGCCCCCGGGATCTTACCCGCATGCGGGAGCTGGCCTTTTTGATGGGGTTTAGTCCAAGGGCCACCGAACCCTTCCTGACCTTGCGAAGAAAGGGTGGCCATCTTTACGTAAAGCCTTTGGGCGGGGAGCGGCAGACAAGGGCCACCGAGCGTGTCGGTTGGAACGGTTGGGTAGAGCTGAGGAGCTATCCCTTGGATGAAAGGCACCGAAGCTCAAAAGTTGGGTGCATTGTGGCAGTGGAGCCGGATATCCTGGTATTGCAGGAGGTGGAGGACAGGCCGTCCCTATCGGACTTCAACAGGGACTACCTGGGCCCCAAATTGGGAAGTCCATTCGACCAGTGGCTCTTCACGGAGGGGAATGACAATAGGGGGCTGGGCCATGCCCTCCTCACCAGGAACGGCCATCGGATCGTAGGGTTCCGGCCCCATGCCCATGAGAAGGACGTTGACGGCAAGGACCTCTTTGGAACGGACTGCCCGGAATATACCATAGTGACCCCGGGAGGGGAGGAGTTGACCATTATCAGCGTAAGGTTCCAGGAGGATGGGGACCTGGGCGATTCCAGCGCAAAACGGAGGGAACAGGCCCAACGGGTACGCTCCTTTTACGACCGGTTGACCGTCCAGGGAAAGGACAGGGTAGTGGTGTGCGGCACCTTGGGGGAGGTCTCCTATGCGGATAGCCTTCGGCCCTTGCTGGGCGATGGGGCCTTAAGGGACGTTCCCTGTCATTCGGGTACCGGCCCGGGCAACGCAGGGCAACGGGGCCAACTTTCCTTTGGGGGACCGTCCGGGGATTGGTTGGCCAAACACGATTACCTGTTGAGTTCCCGGGCATTGTATGCGGGTATCCGACAAAGTGGTGTCCACTTCCCCCCGAAGGCATGCGGGGGCCGGTTGACCAGGCCGTTCTTGCGGGACAACGGGCGGGGACGGGACGGTGCTCCGCCGCCCCCTTTGGTATGGGCGGATTTCGCCCTTTGATCTCCGCCGGTTCCGTTCAGGGGGAAGCAGGTCGTTGTTGGTCGGGGTACCTTGGCCGTAATCGGTTGACGGTAAGCTGGGTTTGGTCAACCGAATCCTTGACCCTGTCCAGGTCCGTGATTGGGAAACACAAATGGTAGGTGGGGTGCCTTTGATATGTCATGGAATCGGGGAATGGTCCATCCGGGGCCTGTTATATGGGACCGACCGATCGAATCCATGGACGGTGTTGTTTTCCAAGGGTATTTGTGGATGGGGTTTCCGTTTATTTTTTCTCCCTCTGTTTGTTCACTTCCATACATTCTTTCAGTAGCCTGTAGGCCCTCGAGAAGTGGCCCTCCACTGTTTTTATGGTGATGTCGTATTCCTTTGCGATTTCTTTGTAGCTCATCCCTTTGATTTTGCCACTGTGAAATATCTCCCGACATCTTTCGGGAAGGGAGGCCAAACAGGCATCCAACATTTCCATCCGTTTTTTTGAGGTGTCGGAATCGACCTCCAAGGACTGTACAATGGCGGTATGGTAATAGGAAGATAGCATTTCGTTCTTGATTTTGAGGTTCCGGTGCTTGTCGACCAATCCATTGTACGCCGCTTTGTATAGAAATGCATTGAGGGAAGTACGGATGTTTATTTTATTTCTTTTCATCCATAGGCTCAAAAAAAGATCCTGGACGGTGTCCTCGATAACGGTTCGATCCTGGGTATAGTTGAGAAGATAGGTGCACAGCTTTTGGTAATAATTGGAGTAGAGCTGTTCAAATGTTGATCTATCTCCATTTTTTAACGATTTTATTATAAATATGTCATTTTTATAAGCCAAATGAACCCGTTTTTTGAAATAATGATAAAAAAAACATTTTTTCTGAATTTAGAAGGGGGGACTTGAAGGGTTCCCACGTCATAAGATTAAATAATTATTAAGTATGAATCAAACCAAGGTTGATAAATTACTCCTAAAATTGGTCGAGAACAGAATTTCACGGACGGAGTCCGAGGAACTGTTGGAATGGTTGGAGCAAGAGGGGAACCGGGAGTATTTCAATGAATTTGTGGCCATAAACCAGCTGGTAAATGCCAAGCGGAACTTCACCAACAAGGATCTTTTGGGCCATAAGATTGAAAAAGAGACCAGGAAACGTAGGTATAGGACATACTTCAAGTATGCCGCTGCCATTGCGGGATTGGTAACGGCAACCTTTTTGTTCAGGGACGATATCATTGACCTTGGGAAACCCGAGGCCCGGTCCCCGGTAATTGTGGACAACCAGATACGTACCGGTACCAACACTGCGGTCTTGACCTTGGAGGACGGAAAGGACGTCCACCTGGACAGCGAATCGGGGTTCAGTACACAGAACCTTGAGGCCAAGGAAGATCAGGTGGTCTATCGACCCAAGAAAGATGGTGTCAAGGAAGTGGCCTATAATTTTCTCACCGTGCCCAGGGGCGGCCAATTTTCACTGACACTCTCAGATGGCACGGTGGTATGGCTGAACTCGGAATCCAAATTGAAATACCCGGTTGATTTTGTGGAGGGAAAGAGCAGGGAGGTCCATTTGATCTATGGGGAGGCCTATTTTGATGTCGCTTCCAGTGACGACAACCACGGTGATGATTTTAAGGTGTACCATGACCAACAGGAAATCAGGGTTCTGGGTACCCAGTTTAACCTGAAGGCCTATGGGGACGAGCCCGAAATATTGACCACATTGGTGGAGGGAAGGGTATCCGTGACCCATGGTGGGGAAACCTTGGAGATTGTTCCCGGTGAACAGTCCCGTCTGAACGTGGGTACAGGGGTCGTCAAGGTTTCAGAAGTGGATGTGCTCTCCGAAACCTCCTGGAGGAACGGGATCTTTAGCTTTAAGGAAAAACCGTTGAAAGAGATCATGCGGACCTTGTCCAGGTGGTACGACATGGAAGTGGTCTTTGAGAACAAGGCCTTGGAGGACAAAAAGTTCAAGGGGGTATTGAGAAAGAGCCAGAGCATAGAGGAAGTATTGTCCGTGATCATGTCCAATTCCCTGGACAGTTATGAAATAAACCGCAAGACGGTAATATTAAAGTAAGACCAATTTGTCATTATGAACAACCCAAAAAACAAAACAATGCCAATGAAGTGAAAAAAAGGAAAAAAATAGGGGACGGGCCCAACTCGCCAAAGTAAAGTCACCATCCCCTTTAACCATTATTAATCAATTGTTGTGTAACTAACTAATAACAATCAAATTTATGAAAACTAAACTAACGAATGTTGGATTTTTGATAAGGAGCCAACTTCTAATGCTAATGATGAGAACATTTATCTTTTTGTGTTGTGTTTCCGTATTTGGCCTTGCACCCAATGACCTCGTTTCACAAAACTCAAGTATCAAGGTCGAGCTGGACAAATCCATGACGGTCGATGAGGTCTTTGACCTGATCATGAGCCAGACGGATTACAATTTCATTTATGAAGTGGGGATGTTCGATGACTATCCGACCATTCCGGTGAAAAAGGGAAGGATAAGTACCAACCGATTGCTCAAGAAAAGTTTGGCCCCCGGCAACCTGGATGTGATAGTGACCGAGAACAATACCATTATGGTGAAAGAAAGCCCTGGGAGCCGCCGCCGACCCCAAATAGTGGTCTCGGGAAAGGTCACCGACACGGAGGGTTTTCCCTTGGTGAACGCGGTGGTCCTGATCAAGGGGACCACACAGGGTACGACCACCGATTTTGACGGTAATTACAGCATAACGGTGCCCTATCCCGAGAACATCCTGGAGTTTAGGCACATGGGCTTCGAGACCTATGAGATCATGGTGGGCGACCAAACCACCATAGATGTCGTGATGAAGGAAACCGCGCAGGCGCTCCAGGAAGTGGTGATCACCGCACAGGGGATCAAAAAGTCAAGGAAGGCCCTGGGGTATGCCATTTCCCAGGTAAAATCGGAAGAGGTGGAGCAAAGACCGGAGGCGGACCTTGCCAGGACGCTCCAGGGCAAGGTGGCCGGTGTCACCATTACCCCGGCGGACGGGCAGACCGGTACGGATTCGCCCATCCGGATAAGGGGCAACGTTTCCATAACCGGTTCCAATAGCCCCTTGATAGTCGTTAACGACGTTCCCTTCAACGGGCTTCTGAGGGACATCAACCCCAACGATATTGAAAATATAAGTATCCTCAAGGGGTTCAACGCTTCCGTGCTCTACGGAAGTGAGGGCCGCAACGGGGTGATCCTGATCCAGACCAAAAGCGGGTCGACCCAAATTGGCCAGGCAAAGACCACGGCGACCTATTCGACAACGGTTTATACCAATTCCATATCCCAGTTGCCCGAGTTCCAAAATACCTATTCCAATGGTGGGGAAGGTGAATTCCAGCCCACCTATTTGTCCAATTGGGGGCCGGCATTCTCGACCCTGGACACCATGGACCATCCCTATGCGGGCATGGCGGATATTTTTCCGGAATATGCGGACGCCACCATGGAAGTGGTCGCAAAACCGGACAATGTGAAAAATATCTTTAGGACAGGGGTGGGCACTACCCATTCCCTGACCGTGTCCACTTCACAGGAAAAGACGGCTTTCAATATCTCGGCCGGGTATACGGACGAACAGGGGATCATAGAGCACAATGACCTGAAGAGGTTCAACATCAGTGTAGGGGGCAGGGCCCAGGTGACCGATAGGCTCGACATCTCCTCAACCTTGAATTATTCATCCCGGAAGGTGAACAGTGTGTACGGGGAGAGTATTTTCAGTGTGGTATATTATCTGCCCCGATGGATCGATCTGACGGAACTTCCCTACCAGAATCCCTTGACCGGTGAGTCCGTGTACTACAGGAACGATACCAATCCGTTGTGGATGCTGCACAATACGGGGGTGAACACCGAGACCGAACACGTATACGGAACCGTCAATGCTAACTATAAGTTGAGCAGTGATTTGAATTTGACCTATAGGGCGGGCTATGACAGTAGGCATTACAATTCCTTTTCATACTCAAATAAAGGAGGGTACGACGACAATTCCTTTAAGACAGGGTATCTGAACCTGACCAGCATCAAGGATGTGGTGGTGAACCAGACCATGATTTTGGGTTACAACAAAAACTTTACCGAGGATTTCAACCTTGAGGCCCAGATAGGGGTCAATTCGAAGATCACGCGGTATTCCAGTAATTCCTCGGAATCGGACGGACAGGTGGTGTACGGTTTTTTGAGACCCAGTAATTTTACCACCACTGAGGCCAGTTATAACAGTATTGACGAGAACATTGCCGGTGTATTTGGACAGTTTCAACTGGCCTATAAACAATACCTGTACGCAACGCTATCGGGAAGGAACGATTGGGGGAGCACGGTCGAAAAGGCCAACCAATCCCTGTTCTATCCCGGGGCCTCGATCTCCTTTATACCGACCTCTGCCTTTGATTTTGGCGGGAACGCGGTCAATTACCTAAAGGTAAGGGGGGGATATGCCACTTCTTCGGGATACCCCAGTGCGTACCTGACCAGGAACACCCTGATCATCGATAATCTGCGCTTTGCCGCAGCGGACGGTTCCTATCCGGTCACCAACCGTTACAGCACCCGTTACGCCAACCCGGACCTGGCACCGGAGCTCCACCAGGAGTTCGAGGTGGGATTGGAGGCCAATATGTTCAATAACAGGCTGACCTTGGAGACCTCGGTCTATAAAAGGATTTCCAAAGACCAGATCGTGGCCTCGCCCTTGGCCGGGTCCTCAGGTTACGATACCCAGTACATTAATCTGGGCCGGGTGGACAATAAAGGCATAGAGATCGACCTTGGGATCGATCTGGTGAAAAACGACAACTTTAGCTGGAATTTCCGCAACATATTCACCGCGGACGAATCCTTGGTGGTAAAGACCACGGAGACCGGGGCCAACATCAACCTGGAGGAAGACAGGTATGCCGTTGAGGGGCAGCCGTTCGGGGTCATCATGGGGGATTATGCCCTACGGGACGAGGATGGCAACCTTTTGATCAGTGGAAACGGTTCCAGCACCCGGGTAGGGGAAGTGATCACCAGCTCGGACGTGGGCCTGGCGGACAAGGTCATCGGCGACCCCAATCCGGATTGGCGCCTGACCAATATCAATACCTTTAGTTACAAGGGTTTTAGGCTGTCGGCCCAATTGGAGTACAGGCACGGGGGCGAGATCTATTCCAGTGCAGTGAGCAATATGCTACAGCGTGGGGTGACCAGGGATACGGAAGATAGGGATGCCGCCTTCGTCATTCCGGGATATTTGGCGGATGATGCCACGGGGGAGCCTTTGTTGGATTCCAATGGGAACAAGATCCCCAATACCATTCAGATGAATCCCGGTAGGATTTCCTATTCCAATTATTACAATGCCAACGACCTTGCCATGTGGGACACTTCCATCTTCAGGATCAGGGAGGTTTCCTTGGGGTATACCTTGAAAAGGAAAAAGGGCCAGTCCCTGCCTTTCCAAAGGATGGACTTTACACTTTCGGGGAGGAACCTCTGGTACAGGGCGCCCAACTTTCCCAAGTACACCAATTACGATCCCGAGAGCGATGGGCTTGAAGGGGACAGCACCGTTCCTTCCACAAGAAGAATTGCCCTAGGGGTGACAGCAACGTTTTAATCCTACCTAAAAAAGACATAAAATGCAAAATATATTCAAAAACTTTAGTTTAAGTACATTGGCTTTGCTGCTCTTTTTGGGTTGTGAAGTTTCAGATTTCGACCTGCAGGACAATCCAAACTATCTGACACCGGAGAGTGCGGATCCCGAGTATATGCTCAATGAGGTACAGTACCTGTTCCAACACTTTATGAAATGGATGATCATCGATACGGATGATGTCATGCGCTATGAGGCCATGACCGACACCTATGGCGACATTGTCCCGAGCAGTGTAATGGATGGGGACACCAGTAAGGAATGGGACACCTATTATGAGGCCCTGAACAATGTCAGGACCATTGTTGACTTGGCAGAAGAGGATGAAACCCTGTTGTTGCATAGTGCGATCGCCAAACTGTTGATGGGCTATATGACGGTGACCATGGTGGACTATGTCGGTTCCTTTCCGTATTCGCAGGCCGTGAACAGTGCCGAATACCCCAATCCGGAAGTGGACCAGGGCCCTGACCTCTATAAAATGGTATTGTCGGATATAGACGAGGCCCTTGACGAGATAGATCGGGCCACCTTTGATTTTTCCACTGACCTTTTTTATGGTAGTGACAAGGACAAATGGGTGGCGTTCGCCAATTCATTGAAATTGCGGATGCTGGTACAGGCAAGATTGGCCAGTGCGGATATCGGGGTATCGGACCTTAAGGGTGAGATCAATTCACTATTGGCCAAGAACCTTATAGATACCCAAGAAGAGGATTTTCAGTATGAATATAGTACCGTGGCGGAACCCGAAAGTAGGCACCAGTATTTTCAAAGGGCCTATGTAAGTGGTTTTGACGAGTACATCGGAAACTATTTCATGTACATGCTCAAGGAAGCAAAGAGCAGTCCCGATCCCAGGATCAGGTACTATCTCTACCGTCAATCCGATGAAGACCCGTTCAGCGGCCCTCCCTATTTGCCCTGTCAGGATGATGATTATGTCGACTATTGTTATGTGGGCGACCAATATTGGGGCTATGATCACGGTGAAAGCCGTGTCGGTAGGGGGGACAACCTTTTGAGGACCGTCTATGGCATCTATCCCGGAGGGGGGACCTTTGACGAGGACCAATTTATTGATGCCCCTAGCACGACGGATAATTTGGGCGGAGCCGGTATTTTGCCCTTATTGACTTCCTCTTACGTTAGTTTTTTGCGTGCTGAGGCCGCCTTGGTACTGGGAACCAATGACGACCCGGTGGAACAGCTTGAATCGGGCATGAGAAACTCCATTGAAAAGGTCATTTCCTTTGGCGGGGTCGTTTCCGATTATGCGCCCACGGATACGGAGGTGGATGCATACATCGATGAGGTGTTGCTCGACTATGCCGACGCGACATCGACCGAAGAGCGATTGGATATCATCATTACCGAATACTATCTGGCCGCTTTCGGAAACTCCATAGAATCCTATAACTTTTATCGGAGAACAGGGTATCCGTCCAATATGCAGGTGCCCATAGATGATGATGACCCCGTTTTTCCGAGAAGCTTCCCGTACTCCGATCTCGAAGTGCAGCGGAACCTGTCCCTGTCACAGAAGAACAATTATGAAAAGGTATTCTGGGATACCAATCCGGATGGATTCATTAAATAACAAGCTAAAGACTTCTATTATGAAAAGATATATAAGCATACAATTGATATTGGGGTTGTTGTTGGCCTTGGCCATTGGTTGCTCCAAGGATAACAATACATTCGATGATATAACTGTCCGAGGGGGATTTGTGTCATTTGAACAGACCCCTGAACTTAGTTACAGTGTGTTGAGCCTGGATTCGGACGCCATAACGGCGACTTTGATAGATTCGAACGGTAATGCAATCAGTTATTCACTGTCGGTGACCTATGGGGACATCACTGCGGAGGACATCGTGACGGTCACCGAGTTTCCCTATGAACTGGAACTTCCCATAGCAACGGTTTTGGATGCCTTGGGACTGACCGAGGAGGATATCGAGCTTGGGTCCACCATGTCCTTCATCGGCACGGTGACAAGCCCGGAAGGTACCTTTAGCGGTGCTTCCCCGGATTATAATGACAACAATGAAAACGAGGGGGGGGACACTACCGATAGGGCCAAGCTGTATTTTCCGAACCAGGCCATGGATTTTTCAATCTCGTTCTTTCAACCGGCGGGAAAAAAGATACGGGGGACCTCGTTTGAGGAAGTCCCCATCGGGGCGGAGGACGATACCTATGATAGGAACGGCAGCAATGACGAGACCTTGGACCTGATCAACGGGGTATTGCCCCCATATGTGGATTATAGCGCCTTGGGCAGTGGGGTGGACGATGAACTGGGCTTTGATTCCGAATATTTGGCGATAACGGACATTAGTAGCAGTAGTTTGGGGTTTTCGGAAGAGAGGATAGGGGTATACTCCCTGTTCGAGGACTATGAGGCCTATCCGGATGGGGTCAAGGGGTTCCACTCGGAGGATGCCGATGGTGCCATACGGATCACATTTGATACGGTACAGGTTCCCGAGGGCCAGGAAAACTCGGGGGTGTCCTTCCAGGTATTTTTCGGGGACACCGGTTGGGAGGAATTGGATGGGCTTCATGCCTATGCCAACATCACCACGGACACGGGCACCGATGTCCTTGAATTAGCCAGCATCTACAGTGATGATGTTGAGGCGGTGGCCGGTCAATGGTATGAAATCAATAGCGGATATCTCAAAGGGGTTCGATCCTATCAATTGGTGATTCAGATACAGTCCGGCGCAACGGCTGAGTCTTTTGATATCGATAATGTGGTGGTTTACGAATCCGAGGATTGATACCGCGGTCAATTGATTTTATGGGATATGTGTATTCCCGGATGTAATGATGTGTCGGCCCCATACTTTTTGGGGCTGACATTCAACCAAATACGGATTGTAATGAAAAGAGGGTTTCTGTTTTTTTCCGTGCTTGTTGTCCTATTGTCCGCCTGTAAGGGCAAAAAGGGAACCAAAGCGGATATTTTGATCGTGAACGGTATCGTTTATGACGGGATCGGTGTAGAGCCACGATCGGTCTCGATTGCGGTAAAGGATGATAAAATTGTCTGGGTTGGCGACAAAAGCGATAAGGTGGTGGCCTCCAAAACGATCGATGCGAAAGGGCTTATTGTGTCCCCAGGGTTCATCGACCCGCACACCCATGCCACAAACGATTTGGACGATCCCAAGGGATCGCACAACAAACCATTTCTTTTCCAAGGTGTGACGACCGTCACTATCGGAAATGATGGGAGCAGCCCTTATCCCTTGGCAAAATACAGGGAAGTGTGCGAGGAACTCGGGGTAGGCACCAATGTGATTCCATTGGTGGGCCATGGGACCATCAGGAAGCAGGTGATGGGGGAAAGCGACAGGCAACCCACCCCTGGGGAGCTCGAGAGGATGAAGGATTTGATGCAACGGGAAATGGATGCAGGTGCGTTTGGCATGTCAACGGGATTGTTTTATGCCCCGGGCAGTTACGCAAAGACGGATGAAGTGGTGGCA
>CEVF01030911.1_pt1 | contig 12332 bp, 10 predicted proteins | sample 356441 | NCBI WGS metagenome assembly CEVF01 (sample SAMEA2622765, study PRJEB7988) | marine metagenome | biome: marine biome (ENVO:00000447); feature: surface water layer (ENVO:00002042); material: "saline water (ENVO:00002010), including plankton (ENVO:xxxxxxxx)" | depth 5 m
GTGCAATGGCCGCGAGCGGCGTCGCTCCGGCAATCGCTCAATCTCGTGCTTCCAGACCTGTAGTAATTAGTTCAGGCAACGGCTTCGTGTACAAAAATGGTGGAACCGAAACATGCGTTGAACGCGCATACCGCATGATTACCGAAGGTTCTGACGTGCTGGAGTCATTGATTTCTGGAGTCAACATTGTTGAGTTAGATCCAGAGGACACCAGTGTTGGGTTTGGGGGATTGCCTGATGCGGAGGGTCGAGTAACCCTAGACTCATGTTGCATGCATGGACCCCTCAAAAGAGCTGGAGGAGTTGCCGCGCTGCAGGGTGTTAGAACGCCCTCCGACGTGGCAAAAGCTGTCGCAGATTTGACTGACCATCACCTCCTTGTCGGTAAGGGGGCCCAAGAATTTGCCCGACAGATGGGTTTTGAAATTGAAGATGATCTAAACACAGACCTTTCAAGAGAGCGCTACCTTGAATGGCGTCGGCGAATTGACCCATCACATTACCCAGACCCAAACAGGCAAGCTAAATTAGCACCAGAGGCAATCAAGAATTTTAGCAGGGAAAGTCTCAAGGTTGCCTCGGACATGGCTTTGGACGGTTTGATTGATCCAGAGCATCTGTACGGTACTATTAACTGCAACGGTGTGAATAGCAATGGTGATCTTTGCGGTGTTACGACCACCTCGGGGTTAGCCTGGAAAATACCGGGACGAGTTGGCGATAGTCCTATTCTTGGTGCCGGTCTTTATGTTGCAAACGATTATGGTGCTGCAGGCTCAACAGGGCGCGGCGAAGCAAACCTGTACAACCTCGCGTCCTTTCTTGTGGTAGAAGAACTTCGGCGAGGCGCAGATCCTAAAGATGCCGGCATGACGGCATTGAAACGTATCTGGGAGAACACCGAAACAAGACTCCTTGATGAAAATCAGGAGCCAACATTCAATGTCAACTTCTATGTCTTAGGAAAGGATGGTCGTCACGCTGGCGTCGCATTCTATGGCATCTCCGGTAATGGAGATCAGCGAAGCTATGCGGTGTGCGATGCTAATGGCGGTCGCCATGAACCCATTGAAGGGCTAATAAGGTAAAACGCTAAGAGCAGGAAAGCCCCTTGCTTAAAGAATATTAGCGATTGTAGTATCGAGCAGAGTCTATTTAAGAATTGAAAAAACAATGTTTATTCTTCGTCTTCTTCTCTCATTTGCTTTCATTACACTCCCCTCATGCGAGTCAGCAGACATCCCAAAGTATGAAGAGATGAGTGAATTTGAGCTCGCCATACACAACTCATTGCTTCCCGAGAATGAACAAATTGTTTGCCAAGAAAAAAGAAGGGAATGGATTGGCGGGACTTTTCGCCGAATACCTCGCAGATGCTTCACGATAGGCCAACTAAAGCGAATACAGAACGACTCCAAGTACGCTTCCATAAGAGGTGTCACATCGATCAAGGGAGATGGATCCGCGAGCGGCGCTGCGGGCTTCTAATTCTGGCGTACCCACAAAAGCATTTGGGGATGTTACAAAATAGCTGAAATTTAGCGGCAGAGCCCTTCCGCAAACACCCTTTGACAGTATTCTCCTGTTCGCTTATGTGTTGTAATTAAATAATAGAGTAAATTGACACATCGGGAGATTCTCCAAAATGACTATCCGGCAAAAAACAATCAACCCATCTAGCCTGCTGCTTCTAATTATGGCGGTTACCTGCTCTCCGATCTTTGCACAAGCCGACCGACCTGACCTTCAGGGCATCTGGACCAACGCCTCTCTGACAGGCTTGCAGCGACCACAGGGCGTCGAATCCTTAATAGTCACGCCAGAGCGGGCCCGAGCCATAGCAGCAGCAACCCCAATCGCGACACTAGAGGGCGGGCTTGATGAGGGTGACGGGGTAAACAACACTCCCGAAGCCGGAGCAGATGACTTTGGTACCAGGGCCTATAACAATTTTTGGGTCAGCCCGGGCTCCAATCTAGCACTAATAAAGGGAGAGTTCCGGACATCGTACATAGTGGATCCGCCAAGTGGACGGATCCCACGTAGAGAAGATCCCCAGTATGACTTCGAAAGGGCAAACTTTGGCAATCGCTATGCGACGGGTGTCGCTGACTATAGCGGCCCAGAAGCGTTCCCAAACGCGGAGCGTTGCCTCCTGGGATTTGGAAACAAGGCCGGCCCAGGCATGATGGGTGCACTCTACAACAATACCTATCAGTTCGTGCAGACCGATGATTACGTAATGATACTCGTCGAGATGGTGCATGATGCGCGCATCATTCCCGTCTTTGAAACGCCAGAAGAGGCACGAGCCAATCGGCGACCCTTGCCGCTTGAGCAGTGGTTCGGAGACTCTGTAGGCTGGTACGAGGGTAACGAGTTAGTCATCGAGACCACGAATATCCACCCTCAGCAGATGAGCCAGAGCTCGATTCCCATAACTAAGGATGGTCGCATTACCGAAAAGTTTAGCCGCTATTCTGACGACGAGATCTTCTACCAGTTTATCGTTGAAGATGACAACATCTATCAGCAAGAGTGGACTGCGGAGCTGAGCTTCTATGCGTCCCCAGAGCCTTGGTATGAATATGCTTGCCACGAGGGAAATTACTCAATGCCGGGCTCGCTAGCAGGAGCTCGCAGATTGGAGTTAGATGGGCTAGGACAATAACAAGAGAGGATTAGCTATGCCGTTTAAAAACTCAGTAATAGCCTTACTATTTGTGTTCGCCTCGATTCAAGTTTCATATGCCCAGTCAGTCGATAATTACGCAGTACCCAAGACCGAATGGGGACAACCAGACTTGCAAGGCGTATGGAACTTTAACTCAGAAACTCCATTGCAAAGGCCCGAGGAGTTCGGTGACAGGGAGTTTTTGACCGCCGAAGAAATTCAGCAGGCGCGGATAGACCGAGAACAAAGTCGCGCAGAGGCCGACGCCAAAGAAGCGGAACTCAATGTTAACCCTGAAGCGCCACCGGTTGCCGAAAGCACGGGTGGCTACAACAGCTTCTGGTTCGAGGGTGCTGCAATAGGAGAGAACGTGAGGACTTCTCTTATCACCCACCCTAGGAACGGCCGTATTCCTAAGCGTGTTGAGGGCGCTCTTGTTCACACCGCCAACCTGGGCCCAGATGTACCAGGTGCAAGACCAGTTCGAGCGATATTCGGGGGCATCGCAAAGGACGGACCGGAGGATCGCGGATTGTCCGAGCGATGCCTTATAGGCTTCAACGCTGGCCCACCACTCAGCGGCGGAGGCTACAACGCCAACATTCAGATAGTACAGAGTAAAACCCATGCGGTTATCCTGACGGAGATGGTGCACGATGCGCGCATAGTCCCCCTGGATGATTCGGGCTCTCTCGATGATAATATTCGTTTATGGACCGGTGATTCAAGAGGATACTACGAGGGAGATACGCTGGTAGTGGTCACCAAAAATTTCAGCGAGTTGTTACCAAGTTTTAGTCGATTCGGTACGGCTAAGGATAAAGTTCTCACCGAACGATTTACTCGAGTCGACTATTCAACAATTAACTACGACTGGACCTTGGAAGACCCAAGTACCTTCACGGATAGAATCAGCGCGACACTTCCGCTGACCAAAGTGGCCGGCCAGCTTTATGAGTACGGCTGCCACGAGGGTAACTATGGTATGGAGAACATCCTGCGAGGAGAGAGGATGTCAGAGATGCGGGCCGCCGCAGATGACGGCGAATAACCTGACTCGTACTCGTTAGTTTGCAGCCAGTTCTCGCAAGAGTGCTGCGGTGATCGGCCTCGGTCTCAGTGTACGCATCGCTACGTCATGAGGTGTCCTGCCACGGTTATCTAACGCCTCTGGATCGGCACCCTGAGCCACCAAGAACTTGATGATCTCGTTGCCTGAAACGTTGGCGGCACCATGCACCGCGGTCTGACCGGAACGGTCAACTGAGTGAATGTCGGTTCCTATTTCAAGGACCAATAACTCAAGCGCTTTAATTAGTTTATCTTCGCTCACAATCCGAGAGTCTGTTTGCGTTACACCTGACGCTACCATGGTCGGGGTCACTCCCCATGCTTGGCGTAGTTCAGGGTCTGCTCCAGCGCTTAGCAATTCTCTCATCATTTCAACATTGCCTAGTCTTGTAGCTAACCAAAAAGGTGACGCTCCATCATATTCCCCTCGCCCCACGTAGTCGCCCCGCCGAAAAGGAAGCCCTTCGGTCAGTTGTGCGTTTGGGTCTGCGCCCTTCTCTAAAAGTTTTTTAAGCAACCTAGGCTTATCCATTTCTACGGCATAATGCAGTGCAGTCATTCCATACTGATCGCTCTGATTTACATCTGCGCCATGGTCAATCAGCAAAATACCCAAGTCCTGATGCTCACTCTCATCAACTACGAGCCGATAGTCGCTGCCAGTTATTGCGTCAAGACTTGCCGTGGCAACAAGCAGAGGACTCAGACCCTCGTCAGTCGTCGCATTAACATCTGCGCCTGCATCCAACAGTAACCTTGCAATTTCAAGTGCTCCGCTCCTAGCCGAGAACATTAAAGGAGTGAACCTGCCAGAGGAGCTCGCGTTAACGTCAGCCCCAGCTCCGATTAATAAATCCACAACACCCGTGTGCCCTTCCGCTGCGGCCCACATCAATGCACTTTGGCCGCTATTTGTCTCTAACGAGTTAGGTTCTGCTCCAGCCGCCAGGAGCTTTTCAACTGCACCTAACAATCCCGTCCTGGAGCAACTCATTAGCACAGTTTCGCCACTTGGCTCGACAGCAAAGGCGTTTGCATCGGCCCGCAACAATGTCTCTACCATAGCCTCGCTCCCATTTCGGCAAGCAATAGCAATGGGCGTTATTCCTAACTCATTTGCCGCATCAACAGCCGCACCTTCACTTAAGAGACGATCTGCCAAGTCTGTAGCGCCCCAGTGAGCAGCCCAGTGCAGGGCTGTGGCGCCATCTGGATAGGCCATATTAACGTCAGCGCCCTCGTTTACCAGGCTGATTGCAGAGGTGACGTCATTATTCTGCGCGGCATCAAGCAAACTGGCGGTATCCGCAAACGCAATGGTCGGAAGGAGTCCCGTAAGGACCGACAAAACTAACACGTATGAATTTAATTTATTTAATCTCAAAATATATCTACTCTCGTTAGCCAGACAAGACATCAAGGTTGTATGTGCTATCCCCAAACTCATCCAAGGGAATATCTAGCTTACTTAACATATCAAGAAACAAGTTGGTAACAGGTGTCTCTTTTTCTCTCTCGTATCTAATATGCCTACCACCATTAATCGTACCACTACCTCCGCCGAGCAACATCGTAGGAAGGTTATGATGGTTATGACCGTTCCCATCACTCATGCCACTGCTATACATTAACATCGAATTATCAAGCAGCGATCCATCGCCCTCACTAGTATTTCTCATTCTCTCTAGGAAATAGGCAAACATCTCTGTGTGGTAGGCATTTACGCGAATTAACTTCTCTATCTTTTCTGCGTTTCCACCGTGATGTGATAGCGGATGATGGGCATCAGGGACACCAATCTCTGGGTAAGCTCGCTGACTTGTTTCGTGGCCTACCATAAAGGTAATGACTCGAGTCAAATCAGCTTGGAAGGCCAGATGTTGCAGGTCATACATTAGCTTCGCATGCTCTTGAAAAGTACCGGGCACTCCAGCTGGCTGTTCTATTACTGGAAGCTCTCTCTCACTCTGCGCCTCGGCCATCTGAATTCTTCGTTCCGCGTTTCTAATCGCATCGAGATACTCCTCTAACTTCAATTGGTCCCGATGTCCAAGCTCCCTCTGTAACTTATTCAACTTATTTGTCACAGCGTCGAGGATGCTACTATCCTCATCACGACGAGCACGCCAGGCTTGCGGATCAGTACTCTCATTACCACCAAACAATCGCTCAAAAACAACTCGGGGGTTATTCTCCATTGGTAGCGGCGTCGTGGCACTCGACCAAGAAAGAGTATTCGCATAAGCGCAGGCATAGCCAGGATCGCAGGCCCCTACGTTTTCTCTCGACTCCAATGACAACTCCAAGGATGACAGCTGTGTGTGGGCCCCAAAAGCTTTTGCTACGATTTGATCCATAGAAAGGCCAGCGCGCAAATCAGCACCCTCGGTCTTCTTTGGATGAACACCCGTTAGGTAGGCACCTGCAGCTCGAGCATGATCACCTGCCCCTTCGCCTGGCCAAGCATCTCCCATCTTGTTGGAAAGACCGGTAAGCACAAGCATCTGATCCTGATAATCAGACAAGGGTGCCAAAGTCGATGGTAAAGAGAAGTTGCGACCCTCCTCTGGGGGTGTAAAGTTGTCCATAAAAACGCCATTCGGCACATAGACAATACCCAACCGTTTAACGGGCTTTGCCGCGGTCTTCTCCTGTGCGGTCAATGCTGGAACCATACTATCGAGGAGAGGTAGCCCAAGAGCGGCGCCAACACCTCGAATAAATTTTCTTCGGGGCAAGTGTTTCTTTGTGATTATCATAGTTCCTGTGACCTCCTCATTTGGAATGGGACACTTTCAACGATACCTAAAATAATGGACGACCAACTGTAATTATCCTCAGCGGCATTTCTAACTATGGCTCTAACAGCCGGAGGATCATAGTCCTCTAACCCCCTGCCAAGAGAATAGGTAAGTAGCTTCTTCGCAAGCGTTGCAACAAATCGCTCTTCGCTCTTGAGCAAATAATCCCGCACTCCCAATGGCCCTTCGAACGCTGAACCATCCGGCAGGGTGGCGGATGCGTTAATTAACTCGCCCCCATCATGGGTCCTAAGCCCTCCAATCGCATCAAAAGGTTCAAGAGCCAGACCAAAAGGGTCCATTCTGGAATGACAACTAGCGCAAACGGGGTTGGTTCTATGAGCCTCAAGTCTCTCTCTTACTGACCTTGGACTAACCGTATCGCTATCCTCGAGATCTGGAATATTAGGCGGCGGCGGTGGTGGTGGTGCCCCCAGCAAATTGTCTAGTACCCACTTACCGCGGAGCGTCGGAGACGTTCTATTAGGATACGACGTCGCTGTTAAAATGCTCCCCTGACCAAGGAGCCCCCCGCGAGCTCCTTCATCGAAGAAGACCTTGCGGAAATGGTTCCCGTAAACTCCGTCCACTCCATAATGCCGAGCCAAACGTTCATTTAAATATGTGTAGTCTGCCGTTAGCAGTTCTAAAACATTGGTGTCTTCATGTATCAGATTTCGGACGAAGAGCTCTGTCTCCCGCCGAAATGCTTCCCTCAGGTTGTCATCAAATTCTGGAAACGCATCTGGATCCGGCTTAACACCGGGAAGATTCCTTAAGTAGAGCCATTGCCCAACAAAGTTCTCGATTAGCGCAGAGGATTTTTCATCTGCCAACATCCTCTCTACTTGTTGGTGAAGAACTTTTGGATCACCCAACTTATCTTCTTCAGCCAAGGCGAGTAATTCCTCGTCAGGAATACTGCTCCATAAGAAAAACGATAACCGAGAAGCTAACTCTAAATCAGTAATCCTGTAGGCTTCACCCGGGTCGACATCGCTGGGCTGACCTTCTATGCGAAATAGGAATTCAGGATCAACGAGAACAGCCCTCAAGGCTCTTTGGATTCCTCTATCAAAACCCCCTTCAGCTCGTCCGCTTTCGTACATCGATAGAAGCGACGTCAGATCATCATCACCCACTGGCCTCCTGAACGCTTTGCGCGCCAGCTTAGAAATAATTTCTGAAGCACACGCCCTGTCTCGTGATTCCACTCCATTTGGCAAGCATGAAAAAAGCTGGTCTCGGCTTGGCGTCTCTTCAGGACGAATCCCGTTATAGGGTCCATATACCTCTATACTGCCCAGAGCCATGGGCATATCTCGATCACCCGCAAATTCGTAAGACGCAGTCGACAGTGCTGGCTCAAGAATTCCCTCGGGTATACCCCGTTTTTCGGGAAATGCTAGAGTGATGGTGTGAGTCCCCGCCTTTATATTCGGTATTCTTAACTCCAAGTGATCGTCAGCAGTCTGCTCATACTCGGAAGCATACATGACCGCTGCCCATGGATTAATTATGCCATCGCCACCTACCGTGTAATTGGCGATTAATTCTCGGTCAAGCCGTACCTCAATATCGTGAGGCTCGAACAAACCGATAATTTGGTTTGCGTGGGTTCGCGCGAGACGGAGCTTGATATGATACTCACCATCCAGCGGGAAATAATGCGAGACGGTTGCACCTCCCCGTGTGCCAAATGGTTGTTCCTCGCTCATTCTCCCTGCCTGAATGAGGGTGGGGCGCATCTCATATGATTTAACCGTAGGAAGAATATCAGGATCGCCGATCGCTAATTGACTGATCTTTGCTGCGGCAATCATGTAACGCTCGAGTAGACTTGGGGACAATGTTAAAACATCGGCGATGTTGTCAAACCCATAACCTGAGTCGTCTGCAGGCAGATAGTCTCGACCATCAATGTCTAGGGAAAGTAAGTCCCTAACCGCATTGGTGTACTCAGCTCTATTTAACCGATGGACTACTGGTCGCCCAGGATTCGGCTCAGCCATGGCAACATTATCAAGAGACGTCTCCAGCCAGGCGGCGAGTTCGTCGTAGGCCTGCGCATCTGGTCTCGGCATCCCGGGTGGTGGCATCTCCCGCGCGCGGAGTTTCAGAACAACCTTTTCCCAGACCCCTACCTCATCTGCCTCATGACCAACTTTATCCAGAGCTATCGTTTGAAGTGTAAAATTTGCGGTGCGGGTGACGTCATTGTGACAGGCGACGCAATACTGATTTAAGAATCCTCGCTGCCATTCAGTCTCGCTAGCGTCTTGACCGACAGCGACTAGCCCGAGCGAGCTCGCGATGACGAAAACGGCGCCATTTCTTAAGATATGGTGAAAACGCACTCTTATTTTCTCCCTCTCCTAGCGTTTACAGCAGGAAGTTTTTATTCTTTTTATTGTAACTTTAGGGACGTTTTGTGCAACATATAAGGTACTGAGTATAACCTTAATTAGTTATATTTTAACCGAGTTTGCACACCATAAAGGCGCACCAAAAGAAAAAGGTGATTTTTAAGACCATCATTTCCGCACAAACTGGACTTCAAACTAATTTTAAGGGTCACGATCACAAACATTAACTAACAAGTCGGAAGTCATGAAAAATTTTGGACGACTATACTTATTCATTGTTTTTTCCTTTTTTGCAACGAATAGCTCTGCACAATTGAAGGTAATTATTTCGGGAGGGCTGGCCGCGGCTTATCAAGAAATCCTACCCGAATTTGTGTCCTCTACAGGTATCGAGGTGGAAACTGGGAGAGGTGCCTCGGTAGGTGATAGTCCTAGTACTATACCAAACCAACTAAAAAGAGGTGTCGAAGCGGACGTCGTGATATTGGCTCGGCAGGGACTCGACGAGATCGGTGTTAGTGGGTTACTACAGAGCAACTCTGATATTGATTTAGCCGTATCTGCTATTGGAATGGTGGTTCAAAAAGGAAAGCCGAAACCTGACATTTCAACACCCGCTAAATTTCGATCAGCCCTTCTAGACGCCAGCAAAGTAGCGGTTTCCAGCAGTATTAGTGGAAGATACTTAGTCAGTGAATTATTTCATGAGCTTGGTATATCCACTCAAATGGAATCCAAGACACTGACCACGGGAGCAGTGGCTGTAGGCGAGGGCAAAGCTGATATTGGGATACAGCAGGTAAGCGAACTACTTCCTATCCAAGGGGCAGATTTTGTAGGTAAATTACCCGAAGAGCTGCAGTATACGACTACTTTCTCTGCAGCCATCGTAAAGACAACTACTCAGAGCGAAGCCGCGAGGCTGTTGATCGAATTCTTAGCATCGGCCGAGGCCGCAGAGGTCATCAACCGATGGGGGATGACGCCAATAAACGGATTGTAAGCATAATTTATATATTTACCGTTTTTACAATATTTTTGCCGTTTTTACCATTTCAATTTCTGTTTTCCGCAATTTTTTTTCGTCTGTTCAGCTGAAAAGGCTAATTCCCTCGCTATTTTTGTGTTCAAGTGAGCTCTACAAGAAATTTTCACCAACTGAGCATGCTGCTATCCGACTTAAGTGACTCAAGGGTAAGCCTGTTTCCTCTCGCCAAGCATTAAATTGGTCCTGTATATTTCGCAAATCCCTCTTGCTTGCAGGCCGGTCGGCTATTTCTAGGCCTATACTCTTCAAAACAGCAATAACATCTCTAGAAAGAATGAAGCTGTCTTTACCCATCCGCCGGAGGAAATACATGCCCGAGTTACCCCCCAGGCGACCTCCATGTTTTTTCAGGTACTCCATTAAACCTATCTGGTCAGAGCTAGGCCAATTGGCTATGAAATTCCCAAAGCTGCCATACTCCCGTATTACTTCCAAAACGAAGAAAAGATTCTTTTGAAGCGCATTAATTTTTTGCCCATTACGAACCACCCGTCGATCAGTCAAATAACCTTCCCATTGTTCGGGAGACAGCAACACTAGCTTATCGGTATCAAAACTAAAGAATGCCTCTTCAAATTCAGGCCACTTATTTTCTATGACTTTCCAACTAAATCCTGCTTGATTTACAACCTTAGTCATCATCGCCAAGTAACGATCGTTTCCCAGTCCTTTTAATTTTTTTTTACTAGAAACCTTCGGAAGTAAATTCAATAGATTAGATTCGCCCCCTTTTCGCTTTGCAGCGCGGGCTCTTATAGCTCTAAACTTCATGTTAAAATTTTCAGAATGGTTCTGCGGGATAATCGGGGCCGTAAGAAAGATCAAAATCTACTCGCATGACGCCAGGTACAGCTCTAACCACCCCGCCCAGGCTTTGCTGAATCGTACCGATATGGCCGGGTGTCCGCATACCCCCGCACTCATCACAGAGCACCGAACCGGTAACCCTCACAACCCCTTCGGTTACTTCAACCTGGAACCCAGGTGGTAAATCAGAGGCGTTTTCAATGGCGGACGTAACCTGCATTTTAATCCGTTCGTCAATCAACATATCAGGTTGAGAAAGAGTGCTCTCAGTTGACGAAGAACCTTGTGAGCTGTTTGTGGTAACGCTAACTTCACCACATGAGACTAGGAATAAAACTGCGGCACCGATAATGATATTTCTTTCTAAGCTGGAGCAAATTATTTTCATATCCTATCACCTGTTTCCGGTAGTCGCCTTTGATTTAAAAAAGTTGTCCGAAATAAACCAATTATTAGTATCAGTTCTAACTAATTATCTAGACCCTTATATACCACTTCTCCACCAGCCGCTTTAAACGCTAGCAGAAGAGTCTCGACTCGAACTCTGAATTCCCCCTGACTTAGCCACTCCAGATCTAAAACCTGAAGTTTATTAACATTATTCAAGTCAGCTAATACACTGGCAAAGAACTTCTCTGGATCGGCAGTGCTTATATTAAGCGACGGCTCGCCGGCCCACCAATCCGCGTCTTCGAGTGTACCAGCCTCCTCTCGACTGGCCTGGAGTCCCGAGTTAAGGTCTTGGTAGTTCATAAAAAGCTTTTCGCATGACAAATCCGCCACACGACTGCCGCCGTCGGTCCGCATTAATAAAAAGTCGCGCCTTCTCATCTCAAAAAACGAGCTTACCCAGCGGCAAGACTTAAGACCGCAGCCTCTATAGCTGCACTGGTCATCGGCAATTTATGTGCATTCTTACTCAGCGGCAAAGCGTCTTCGACCCCTATCTCACCAGCTTCCCTTGCGACGGCTGCATTAATTTGTTTCCCAGCTAGGAAATCTTCAACAGCCCTTACGCGCCAGGGAATAGGAGCCACACCGGCTAAGACAACCTTAGCGTTTTGTGCAGCGTTGCCATCACGTTGAATCACTGTCGCGACCCCAACCTCTGCATGAGTCCAAGCCTCACGGTCCATAACTTTATAGTATGTGCTAACCGTATTTGCAGAAACACTTGGTATTCTTACCCCAGTCAGAAGCTCATCTTCGTTTAGCGAGTTTTCCCGAGCCGGATCAGTTGCAGGAAGAACAAAGAACTCCTCAGCCGAAACCTCTCGACTGCCAGCTGGACCGGTAACTTGAAAAATCGCATCAAAAGCAACTAAGGCTGGAGCTACATCAGAAGGGTGAACGATAAAAGAGGGTCCGCCACCAAATATAGCGTGTTGTCCATTCTCGCCGTTAAGAGAGAAACACTCATCACCACCAGCCTTAAAGCAATTAAATCCATTGCGATAATACCAACACCAAGGTCTCTGCGTTACGTTACCAGCCAAGGTTCCGACGTTTCTAATTTGAGGAGTACCAACTGAGGCCGCTGCTTGAGCTATTGCTGACACACCGGT
>CEVF01148385.1_pt1 | contig 12331 bp, 9 predicted proteins | sample 356441 | NCBI WGS metagenome assembly CEVF01 (sample SAMEA2622765, study PRJEB7988) | marine metagenome | biome: marine biome (ENVO:00000447); feature: surface water layer (ENVO:00002042); material: "saline water (ENVO:00002010), including plankton (ENVO:xxxxxxxx)" | depth 5 m
CGCCAGGTTTTTGCTGATCGGGGGCGGGGTAAAGGCCAACTTCCGCAGTAAAGATTGCTTGCATCAGGACCGGCCGGGGCGTTATTCTCCCAATGATGCGGGCCGATATCTTTTGCCGGAGGTGGTTTCGATGCGACTTCAAAATGTGCTTCTTCGATGTTTACTATGCTTCGTCGTTTCACCCGGCTTGGTTTTTGCAAGCGAGCACCCACAAAAAAAAACGTCGGTAAAGAATCTCATTCTCATGATCGGCGATGGTATGGGACCTCAGCAGATGGGACTGCTGACCACCTATGCTCGTCAGGCACCGAATTCGCAATACAAAGATCGTAAGACCGCACTCGAGCAGGCAATGGATGAAGGCATCATCGGCCTGATCCGTACTTCTCCCCCCGGGGTTCTTGTCACAGATTCTGCAGCTGCTGCGACCCAGTTGGCGAGTGGCATGGCAGCAGGTGCAGAGATGGTTGGCATCGACGCGAGTGGAAATCGAGTGGAAACAATTCTGGAAAAAGCCCAATCGGCTGACAAAGCAGTGGGGCTGGTCACTGATACGCGTTTAACGCACGGGACACCAGCGGCGTTCGCTACCCATCGACCGCATCGATCGGAAGAAAATGCCATCGCTACCGACCTGGTCGCTTCCGATATCGACGTGCTCTTGGGCGGTGGATTACGGAATTGGATTCCGCAACAGTCCGGCAAGAAGAGCTCGGCAGCGGAGACCGAAATTCGCCACCTCATCGGTGACGCGTATGCGTTCTCCTCCAAGCGAAAAGATAATCGAAATCTCCTGCTTGAGGCACGGCTCGACGGCTACCAGCTTGTGTTTGATCGGGATGCGCTATCTCGCGTGAAGTCGGGCAAGGTGCTTGGGCTTTTTGGTAACGAAGCAATGTCCGATGCAATCACTTGCCGCACATCCGGGGATGCCTGCCGCGAGCCGACCTTGGCCGAGATGACAGGCAAAGCATTACAACTGCTGTCAGAGGGAGAAAACGGCTTTTTCCTAATGGTGGAAGCCGGGCAAATTGACTGGGCTTGCCACAACAACGATACGGGCAGTCTCCTTGCCGAGATGCTTCGCATGGATCGCGCATTGCAGGTGATTCTCGATTGGATGCAGGATCGAGAAGATACGCTGCTGGTGGTGACGGCAGACCATGAGACGGGAGGATTTGGCTTCAGTTACTCCGGTAGCAATCTACCGACTCCACAAATACTACCGGGTGCCGCATTTAAAGATCGAACGCACCAGCCGGATTTTAATTTTGGCCGCCCTGCAACACTTGATCGCCTGCAGCGGCAAAAAGAGGGCTATTTCAGTATCTTTCGAAAGTTTGATGCGCTTGAAAAAGACGAGCAAACCCCGACACGTTTAGCGAGCATGATCAATCAAGCGATGGATTTTCGGATTACCGAAGATCAGGCTGAGAAAATCCTTCGGCGAGGCCCTAATCCGCTATATGCAAAAGACCATCGTTACCTAGGTGACAAGGAGTCGCCACGAGTCAACGACTATGCCGATTTTTATGTCTTTGGAGACAATGTGCGGATGAATTTGCTCGCGCGTGCCGTGGCGGCAGAGCAGAATGTGGTGTGGGCGACGGGGACGCACACCAGTACACCAGTCATAGCCGTTGCGGTAGGACCGGAACACGCTAGCCAGCCCTATGGAACTATGATGCACGCCACCGATCTTGGCAAGCAGATGCAATCGACACTGCTAGGGAGGTAGCTTTGATACGAATCGTGCGGTTGGAGACGTTGGGTGTGCTGTTTTTACTATGGGCATGTGCATCGACTGCTGCGCCAAACATCGTTGCACATCGCGGGGCATCGGGCTATCGGCCTGAACACACGCTCGCTGCATACGCTCTGGGATTAGAGCAAGGTGCTGACTTTATTGAGGTCGATCTAGTATCCACCGAGGATGGGATCCTCATTTGTCGTCACGACTGCGAACTTGGCAGCACGACCGACGTTGCGGAAAAATTTCCACACAGGCAGCGCACCGGCATGATTGGTGGGAAACGACAGCGTGGATTTTTTGCCCAGGATTTTACCTGGAAAGAAATAAAGCAACTCCGCACACGGGAACGCACTGCTTTTCGAAGCCGAAATTTTGACGGAATATTTTCGATTCCCTCATTCGGAGAGGTTTTACAGTTGGTGGAGCAATACAATAAAACACATGCGAAGAAGGTAGGTGTTTGTCCCGAACTCAAAAACCCAACGTACCATCGTCAGCAGGCACTGCCGCTTGAAGAGCCGTTGCTCAAATTGTTGAACCATTACGGATATGAATCGTCTCATGATCGCTGTGTAATCCAGTCGTTCGATCCCGATTGTCTGCGGAATTTGCGAACACAAACTGACCTGCGACTGTTGCAATTGATGCCGCAGTTGCAGAACGAAAATGGGTCGAATGCGATACCCACCGATGAAGCATTGGCAGAGGTGGCGACCTACGCCAGCTTGATCGGCGTTCCGAAGGCGAGCATTGTTAATCGTCGTTTGCGAGGGTCAGGCCACCAACCGACCGGACTGATCGGGCGAGCCGACCAGCATGGCTTGAAGGTCTGGGTGTACACGTTTCGCGAGACACCATGGATGATGTGGTATGCACCACGTTTCGCGCGAGAAGTGCGGCAGTTTGCAGATTTGGAGCCAGACGGGTTATTCACTGATTTTCCTGATCTGGTCCGCAGAAGTCTGGGGCGCCCGCCTGACGTTCCCTAACGGAGCATCGCCGTAGACAGGTTTCTGCGGCTTGCTTCCCCCATGGACCCGTGGTCCAATGGGTTCCGATTCCGTTGGAAATGTGGAGATTCTGTTTCGTGAACGTTCCCCCAGAGGATCAGCCGCGTAAGAAGTTGGATGAATTTGCCGCCCGGTTGGAGAGTCTTGCCCGCGAGTTGACCGCGTTGAGGGCAGAATTGGCAAAGCAAAAATCGGCCGACGGTCAGGACCGGAAGGTCGGAGAAGAGGTGATCAAGGCCGAAGTTATTCGGGCCGATTCGTCGAGATCATCCACCGACCGGATCGGTGATGAGTTGCATGCCGTGCCACAAGCCGCTTCGGAACGAAGGGAGCAACCCCGCAAGGAAGAAGTTTGGCTGTCGGCCACAAACCGCGGTAAACGCGCCCTGTCCGACCTGGAAAGAATGATCGGAGGTCGCTGGCTGACTTGGATCGGTGCAACCACGATGCTGGTGGCCATCGCTTTCTTTATACCTTGGGCTTGGCGATACTTTCAGTTCCCCGAGTGGTTGAAAGTTCTGGCACTTCACGCAGGCAGTGTTGGAATGATTTTTTTTGGGCTTCGACTCCGTCGTCGCCAATATGTCATACTTGGCCATGCGGTAGTTGGTATTGGTTTGTTTGCCTGGTACGGGACCGCTCTGGCGGCACTGCGTACATTCGATGTCTATGCATGGCTGTTCGGGGACGGAAAATATGCTTTCACCGCTCTGGAATGTAGTTTGATTACGGCGGTGGCCATTCTGTTAGCCGTCTGTCACCGAAGTAAAGTCATCATTCTACTCGGTGCTCTCGGGGGCTACTTGAATCCGATTCTCACCAGCAGCGGTGAGGCAAACCACGTTGTCCTATTTGTGTATCTCGCATTTCTCAATGTGGGACTGATCATTCCGGCAATCGTGAGAAATTGGAATTTCCTCAAATTGATTGCTTTTATTGCCACTGCGATCATGTTTCTCGGTTGGATCGATGGCGAGAGACCCGAACACCCGATTTGGACAATTGAATGGTTGGCAATGTTGCACGCCGTGATCTTCCTGTTTGCAGTGACCCTGCCGCCGATTCTTGGGAACCAAAAAAGTCGCACGGTGGATTTGATGACGCTCGTTGGTGCCAGCAGCGGCTTCATGGCGATCACGTGGGTTCTATTTCATGCTCATGCGGATTCCCGTTTGGGTTTGGTTGCAGGCGGTCTGGCAATTCTGCACTTCGTTATTTTCTCGGTTGCGCACTCGCGTCTCGGTCAGCACGACCGCATGCCACGGACACAACTGGCGTTGTCCCTGTTTTTTTTGACTCTAATTGCACCGCTCCAGCTCGAAAATCTGAATTATCTGTCAGTTGCCTGGGCGGTAGAGGGGCTGGTGCTCATGGGCATCGGACTTTACTACCGTGACCGTCAATTTCTTATCAGTGCGGTGATCATCTACGTTCTCTCCGCATATCGATTTACGCTGCAGCACCAAGTGGAATCACAGCAGTTGCTGTTGGTGAGTCTGTTAATGCTAATCGGAGGCAGTCTGGCTTGGTGGATGCCGCGACGGATAAAGGGCATCCAATTTTCTGCCACCGAACTTATCACATTATCGCGATGGGAGTCGATTCCCGGAGGTATCGTGCTTGGCTTGGGTAATATCATGTTGATGGTTACCATCTTGCACTATTTTTCGACACACCAAAGGTTGCCATTTGATGCCCAGTTTCTGGGTCGTGAGGTTCTCATGCTTTGGTCAATCGATTTGCTGGTCGTCTGGATGCTCGGCCTTGTCTTTGATCGTCGGGCTGTCCGTATTTATGCAGCGGTTGCTATCTGGCCTGCGGTTTCCCTGTGTGCGTTAGAGGTTGGTAGCTTTGCGTTTGATAGAATGGTTCCGATACTCAACACCCGCTTCGTGTCACTGTTTCTTGTCTCCGCGGTGGCGTTCGCCATTGCGAGTGGCTACCGTTATTATTTTTTCCCTCCACATCGTAAGGGGCGACTACCTCGTCGGACGGAAAGGAGAATGAGGTATTTGATGGGCATTTACGGATGCTTCGTTTTGTTCATGAATCTCAATCTGGAGATCGAGAATTTTTTCAATGTTGTGCCACGAGAGTGGCAAGCAGAACTAGCTGCTTATTCAATCGCATGGATTCTTTTAGCAGCGGCGATTGTCATTTGGGGATTCATTACCAAAAGTCTCTTTTACCGCGTTTTAGGTTTGTTGGCATTTGTGCCAATAGTGTTAAAAGTATTCCTGATTGATATGAGTCAGCTCGATCAACTAGCACGTATTCTCGCTGCCTTTGCCTTGGGATTATCTCTTATGGGAATTTCTTTTCTTTACCAGCAAATTGCTAGCCGTTTCTTGGACTAAACAATTTGCCTAGCCACAACATGCTTCGATAGAGCGACCACGTCAGTCACAAGTCTGGCGTATCCGATTGAAGAAGCGGTCGCTAAGAATGGGGTGTCGTTAATCGGCATTTTGCTTTTTTGTCGAGAATAACCGATAAAAAGACTAAAAAGCTGCCCTTTTTTCAAGCGTTTGACGCATATAACGTTGCAGCACGGAACACATTTGGTCCCGTCCAACCAACATGCGTAAGGGAGAGTAAAATGAGCATTACCGCTGACAATTCCTGGGATACCCGAGACGGTTTTTCGATGCCTCGCGACACGAGACCAATTTGTGTTGAAAACGAGTGCCAAGCTAGCATTCTGGGAGCCGAGCAGCATGGACCAGGGCTTCCGAAAGGCAGTGGATCGAGTTCCGGGGAAAATGCCAGTGTTGGCGGGCTGGGCAGCGTTAATCGTGATGACGGTGGCGTTGCCAACGATACGGCTTCCTGGAATCGTGTCATCGAAATGTGGTTGCAGTGGAGTTCGGCCTATGAACAGCTTTCAGGAAAGCTTTTCGAGGACGGTGAGAATGCTCAAAATCTGGAAGCGTTACTCGATGAGGTAGACCAACTCCGATTAGAGGCGGTTGAATTGAGCGAGGGACTTCTAAAAAACTAAGAATTTGTGGGATTCCGGTAACTAGTTTGGCCCGCAAGGAACAAGCCCGCTTCCCGAATCTGATTCTTCTTACGGCTAAAATTTGTGTCCGGCTAAGATGTAAGTTGGCAATTAATAGGGTGAGGGTTCATGAAAATCGCCGAAAAAATGGGGGCTCCGATGCAGCAAACAACTTGGCCCATATGTCGAGATCGTGAAACGGTAACTAGTCCGAGGGATAGGGACGGCATTCTCTCCTCCGCGGAGGAACTTGCCGAGCAAATCAAGCGAAAAATTCGGCTTGTCACGCAGGGTCGTGTGCGGAATCTGGATGTCTGTCTCACTGGGACGCACGTGGTCATTGAAGGATTCTGTTCGTCCTTCCACCCCTTTCAGCTAGCTCAACACGCGGCGATGGAGGCAACCGATGAACTAATGGTTGACAACCAAATCGACGTCGGTCTGAGTTAGGATCTTCCCGGTGAGGTAAATCCTTTTCCGATCTGGTCAGACGGCTTGCGGTGAAACCGTATCATCCGCTTTTCGAGTCACCGAAATCGGATAGAGCGAATCACGTGGCGGATGTCGGTGTTCAACTCCTTTGCCGAAGCATAGCGATTCTCCGGATCCGTCTCGAGACAACGCATTAAGATCGCAGTCAGTTCCGGATCAAGATCCTCGCGGTGATGTTCTGGAGGAGTTATTTCTCCACTTTGCATCCTTTTGAGCAGTGCGTATCGCGAACCGGAAGTGTCGATGGGTGATTGCCTGGTGAGTAATCGATACAGTATCAATCCCATACTGTAGATGTCGGTTGAGGTGCCGATTTTTTGCTGGTCTCCGACAGCTTGCTCCGGCGCCATGAACTCAAGGGTTCCGATGATGTCACCCTCCATGGTAATGCTCGCCTCTTTCATAACTCCCTCCATAGCTTTGGCTAAGCCAAAATCAAGCACATAGGGATGACCCGTCGCGGAAACCAGAATGTTAGAGGGCTTCAAATCACGGTGAATGATCGAACGCTCATGTGCGTGTGCCAGCGCACTGCAAACGATGGAAAAGAGCCGCAAGATAGCCTCATCATGCAAGCCCCGATCACGAGCAAAAATATCAAGTCGTTTGCCTTGAATCAGCTGAAGTGTGTAGTAGTAAATGTCCCCATCTTTCCCCGATTTATAAATGGTGGCTATGTTTGGATGGTTGAGACTAGCGGCCAGTTTGATCTCTCGCTCAAATCGTGTGACCGCATCTTCGGAGGAAAAAGCGGTCAAGTTATGTACTTTAATTGCAACTTCCTCGTTGTCGACCAAGTCTGTGGCTCTCCAGACTTGGCTGACCCCCCCCTGACCGATCAGCTCTGTGAGATCGTAACCAGTGATTACCGGAGCAGTGACTTTTCTGCGTCCCGGTTCATCTTCTAAGTCCTTCAATCGCTCCTCGGCGCGTTGTGCGGTCACTGATCGTTTGGGATTGATTTCATCCTCCAAACCCGGCATGCGATCTTGGAGCAGAAGCGTCTGCACCTCCTTGATCAACTCCAAATCTTTCCCACACAAAGCGGCCAACTTTTTTTCTTGAATTTCAATATCCAAGTCACAGACTTGAAGAAACAGGTCCGTAATCTTTTGGTGTTTATCACGATTCATGTAGTCGTTGTCTCATCAAGATAACGTTTAAGCCAAGCCCGTGCCAAACGCCAATCGCCCTTCACCGTCCGAGGCGATACCCCGAGTGCAGCCGCTGTCTCGTCGATCGTCATGCCGGAAAAATACCGCATCTCGACTATTTTTGCCTGCCGATCATTTAATTTGGCCAGGGCATTGAGTCCCTCATCGAGCGCGATGACATCCACGCGCTGATTACTGTCAGCGGCAGGTATGTGATTGATCAGCAGGTCAACCCGGTGCCGGTCACCACCTCGTTTAACTCGGTTGCGATGTCGGGCGTGATCAACCAGCAGTCTTCGCATTGCGGTCGCGGCCAGCGCAAGAAAATGAGTTCGGTCCGTACAATTGATCTGAGCCTGATCCATCAATTTCAAAAAAGCCTCATGCACGACATCGGTCGTCTGCCATTCGTGCCCCGGCAATTCGCCCCGCAGTTGTCGGGATGCCACGGCTTTGAGTTCAGCATAGAGGTGGTTGAGCAGAGCCTCGGCCGCTGAACCTTCTAACTTGCGACAGGCTTTGAGCAGTTGGATGGTTTGGCCTTGAAGTTCGTCGTTCATCGAAGTGCTCCGTCGCGATTTACCGACGCCGCTTTTGCCGCTCAGGACCGCGACCTGCATGGCAGCAAGTTGAGAAAAAACAAAACTGGTAACACTTAGATATTAAGTAGTTACGACGATTTTATCATGTGGGACAAAAAAAATTATTAAATTTCCTGCCCATTTTCGCGCTTTTCGACGCATATACAGTTGAAGAGGACAGAATTTAGGGCCTTCTGGGCCCCGCGGAATAAAGAAGACACCAAAAAGTGAAGGAGAAGCGAAATGAAAGTTGCCTCCCGAAATCGAAACCAGCGTTCTCGTCATTCATCACGCGGTCGCAGTCGTCGGGCGGGCAATTCTCAACGGGTTTCTGGTATTCACAACCGACGCGATAAGCGATTCTTCTGTGACAAGCCCCGTCCCGCGATAGAGGACGCAATGGAAATGTCGGCCCAGACTGGCGAAAGCAGCCAGCAGGCCCCGGCACTCCAGGGCGACCGGCCGGACTGGAATGAGGCCATCATGCTCTGGCTCAGTTGGAACAGCACCTACGAGAAAGCCACAGCAAAGATGTATAAAGGCGGAAATAAAGAGAAGCTGCGGGCGATGGTCAGTGAGATGGAAAACCTGCGAAAGCAGGCCATTGAATTGAGCCAAGGGCTGCTTGGGTGCACCAATTAGCGATGAGCTAGGCAAACTCTCAGCCTCGCCCACAAGTCAAGGACTGCCGATCGTGCTGATCGGCAGTTTTTTATTGGACAATGTGGGTGGGAAGAGGATGACCCCCGAGCCGACGGTCATTAATTGCCCATTCTATATTTCGCCCGCTCCATCCCATCGCACGAACCCCTCAATCGCCGCGTACTCAGCCAATCCGAGAGCGTCATACATGTGGGCAGTTTCAAGATTTCGCTGCTCAGCGCGTTGCCAAAATTCCCGTATATCAACGCCCGGAAAGAGAGCGCGATCTTTTTGCGACTCGTGTTTAAATATTGCATGTCGCTTCTGCCCCACTTCCTTGGGGCTCAATGGGACAGCCATTTCAATATCGTCAGGACTCCACTCTTGCCAGGCTCCACGATATAGCCAGACCTGCGTGGTTTGATACCAAGACTCATCCTGTAAGCGTTTGCATGCGTTGAGGACCGCTTTCAAACAAGTGCGATGCGTCCCATGTGGATCAGAAAGGTCACCAGCAGCGTATATCTGATGTGGTTTGACCTGTTGAAGCAGGTCCATCGTCAACGCAACGTCTTCTTCTGAGAGCGGCTTTTTCCGCACTCTGCCAGTTTCATAAAATGGGAGGTCCTGGAAATGTAAACGCTCATTGGGGATGCCACACGTCCGCCCCGCAGCACGGGCCTCCGTGCGTCGTATTAGGCCTTTGATACCCTGTATTTCCTGGCTATCGACTTGCCCTGGTTTTTTGTGCCGAAGAAATTCGTCGACGTGTGCTTCAAGCGCGGCCGTTTTCTTAGGCGCAATTTCAAACAGGTGGTTAAATTCCGAAGCGTACTCTGCGAAGCGGATGGCATCTTCGTCGAACACTGCGATGTTTCCAGAAGTTTGGTAGGAAACGTGAACTTCATGCCCCTGTTCCACTAGGCGAATGAGGGTGCCCCCCATCGAGATGACGTCATCATCGGGATGTGGCGAGAAGATTAAGATGCGTTTTGGAAAGATGTCGTCGTATTCTTGCGGACGATCACCCGGTTTTTTCTGTTCCGCCGGTTTCCCGCCGGGCCACCCCGTAATCGTGCCCTGAAGATGACGGAAGACAGCAAGATTGATGTCGTAGGCCATACCATGTTCGGCCAGAAGATCTTGAAGGCCCTCTTCGTTGTAGTCCTCTTCGGTCAATTTCAAGATCGGCTTATTCAATTTTTTTGCTAGCCAGATGGTTGCCTTCCGAATCTTTTTTTCATCCCATTGAACGGGGCCGATTCGCCACGGTGACTGACATCGAGTGAGCTGCTCGGCGGCCGCATCATCGAGCATGAACGTCGCACTCGGATGCTGCTGTAAAAAACTCGCAGCCACACTCGGTGTGATTGGGCCTTCCGCAGCTTCAGCAATAATCGGTGCTTTGTGTTCTCCAAATGCAAGCAGGAATATTCGGCGAGCGTCTAAAATGGTGCCCACACCCATGGTGATCGCTTTCCGAGGGACATTCTCTTCACCAAAAAAATCACTCGCTGCGTCGCGTCGCGTGATTCGATCAAGCGTTATCAGCCGAGTGCGTGTTGTTTTTCCTGAACCCGGCTCATTGAATCCGATATGTCCGGTTCGCCCAATGCCAAGGATCTGTATGTCAATCCCGCCAGCGTCATCAATCGCTTTCTCATATTTTTGACACGCAGCATACACGTCGGTCTCTGCTAAGGTGCCGTCTGGAATGTGAATATTAGTCCGATCAATGTCGACGCGATCAAAAAGATGTTCGTTCATGAAACGAACATAGCTCTGAAGCTCGTTGGGTTGCATGGGGAAGTATTCATCGAGGTTGAAGGTTACGACGTTCGCAAGAGACAGCCCCTCCTCGTGGTGCATGCGAACCAATTCGTTGTAGATCTCGACTGGCGTGCTTCCTGTCGCAAGGCCCAGGACGCACATTTTGCCCACCCTGGCTCGTTCGTCAATCAAGTCACGGATGGCTCTCGCCACCGCGGCACTTGCCTCGTCCGCGTGATCGAAAATTTCGCAGGGGATTTTTTCCAGGTTGTCATATTTTTTTGGGGTGCTCACTCTAATCTCTCTACTCCTTACCGCTCTGCGTTGGTCTGAGTGTGTGAATTCGAATGTTTCGAAAAGCCACGCGGTCTCCATGGCCCAAAAAGCCGAGATGCCCCGTTGTATTTTTGAGTCCCGGATGGGGTTTTTCATCGACAGTATGTCCGCTTTCCAACACCTGATCCAAATCTGTATTAAGAATCGAGTGCCCGTTAAGAATCACTTCAATGTGCGTTCCATCGCAACGGACCTCTTGGGTGTTCCATTCTCCTACCGGTTTCAGGAAGCCACGTTTGGCCGGGACAACTCCATAGATAGATCCGTGTGTTTGATAGGGTTTCAGATTGGGCCAACGGTCAGAGCTATTGTCCAGGATTTGTAATTCAATCGCGTTGTAGGCGGCATCGCCTTTTAAAGGGGCGCGAATCGCTAAGCCATTGTTTGCCCCCGGAGTCAGCCTGAATTCAAATTTGAAAATAAAGTTGTCAAATTTTTTTTCGGTCAACAGCTTACCGCCTCGGCCTTTTGGCAAGACGATGCATCCGTTCTCTACGAGATACTGGTCGGTGGCCCCAATCCAGCCGTCAAGATCTTTTCCGTTGAAAAGGGGTGTGAAGTCCTCCTCGTCTGCACGGACATGCGTGTAACCGAAAGCCAAGACGAACATGGTAATTAGCGGCAGATGTAAATATCGTTTTGACATATTTTTTCAATACCAAGAATTTCTATTTCAGCGATACCATTTTGCCTTGCCGCAGGCTCTTGGTTTGCGCCTGACAAATGGCGATTGCATCGCGAGCCAGATCAGCTCCAAGCACGTTATTTTTTTTGCCGGTGCTAACCGCCTGCACGACCGCCTTTAATTCAGCGTGAAAGGCATTCATCATCGGATCACCCTCTGGCATCTTAGCCGTCTTTGCCTTTCCCCGATCATCGAGGATCGTTGGGGGGCAAAGATATTTTGCTTGATCACCGATCACGGTAAATTGGAACAGAAGGGTTGCCTTCTCCAAGTGAATCTCGAATCCGTGATCGAATGATCGACCTTGTTGGTTAATCGTTCCACTGGTTGCCGTCACGGCGAAATTCCGCTTGAACCGGAACTGAGTAGTCCAGTATTCGGCAAGTTTGCCCCGCGTTCTACCCGTGGTGGAAACCGCAGTTGGCATGTCAAAGAGCAGTCGGATAAAGTGCGCGTCGTGGATATGCAGATCAAGCATCGGCCCACCGATTACGTCGGCATTCCAGTAGTGGCGGAGCCAGGCCGGGTCGGAGATGACGCGGCGAAAGCTTCCGCCAAGCAGTTTGCCGTAGCGACCTGTGTCGATCACCTTGCGGGCCCACGCGTATTCCGGTAACAGTGGCAGCACATGGCCGACCATCAGTTGTCGGTTTGCCTTTTGTGCCGCAGCGACCATCCGGCGACAATCGGTCAGCTTCAGCGCCATCGGTTTTTCGCAGAACACATGCTTGCCTTTTCGCAATGCCTTGCACACGATGTCCGCATGCATTGCCGGGGGCAGTGTGACGTCGACCATATCAATCTTTGGATCGTCGAGCATCGCGTCCAGATTGTCGTAGGTGGCAATTCCCGAGAGATCCATTCGGGTGCCGGTTGGACCGAAGTTGCCCTTGATGTCGCGCCAGTC
>CEVF01306948.1_pt1 | contig 12330 bp, 6 predicted proteins | sample 356441 | NCBI WGS metagenome assembly CEVF01 (sample SAMEA2622765, study PRJEB7988) | marine metagenome | biome: marine biome (ENVO:00000447); feature: surface water layer (ENVO:00002042); material: "saline water (ENVO:00002010), including plankton (ENVO:xxxxxxxx)" | depth 5 m
AACATGATCTTGGGGATTATCCCGATGGTTTTGACCCTAGCCTTTATGATTTATAAACAATGAAATTTTTAAGCATTGAATTATGGTCTATTTGAATTTTACCAACCTCGATAGCGAAACCCAGGAACGTTTGCTTTCCGTATCCAAGGAAGATGTGGTAAGTCGTTCCGGGACTGAATTGCGCCAATTTGCGGAAATCCATGATAAGGACTATGATGCCCTCTTGGAAGATGAAGCCATGCGAAATCTATACAATTATGATTTTGTATTCAATATGTAAAACCCAAAACACACCATCGAAGCCCATCCATTATGATGGGCTTTTTTTATGTCCTGAACCTTGGTTTTTCTATCTTTAAAGGGTTGGTTTTCAACAGCATTTTAGGTGCGGAATTATTTTGATCTGCTTTGGTAGATCGGTTTGACTTTCCTTGTTCCGTACCCATCGATTTGACTTTTACAGATTAGGCAACTGGGTCTTGACCCATGTTGAGCGATACGATTTTGTCCCTTCGGGACAAATCGGAGAAGCAAGAGGATAGCGTGCTGGCGCAGCGCTACCGATTAGGATTGCTCCGCAAGGCCCTGTTTATAGGGGTTTGGGGTATTTTATAAAATTTTGAGCTTTTGGTTTTTGTTGAAAAAATGGGCCGGGCCCAGTAAAACCAAGGAATTTTTGTTGAAAAAATGGATAAAGGATACGAAAAAGAGACGTTTGCGGGACTGAGGATCAAAATCTCGGTGGCGCTGAAATTTAGACGGTTTTCCAAGTTATTTGGCAAATCCCAATCCATGACCCTGTTGGCCATGATGGAGTTTTTTGAGCGACATGGGATCTCCCCGGACCAACATTTTGGGGAGACCATCGCAAGTATGAAATTGTTCATAAAGCGACGCTTCAATGCCATGGTGGCCATTATGCGAAGCATCGAAAAGGAACAGACCCTGCCCACCGTCAGTATGATGCAGGCCCTCTTTCAACAGGAACTGGAACCCGAGGAGGGGGAGGAATGGGAAGGGGACTTTGAATTTTTTGAAAAGCAGTTGACCGAAATCAACACGCCCACCAATCCTGAACTCTTGGACAAGGAGACCACGGTCCCCAAAATCGTACATGAGCGCTTGAAGGAACAGCTCGAAGAATTGAAAGCTGATTTTGGCCATGTCCTGGATCATGTGTCCGTGACCAAGAACCGCTTTGGAAAGGACCACCTCAAACTGGACCTCAAACCAGGGGCCATTGAACAATACCGCACTAAACTCAAAAATCTATAAGCATGTACATCGCCATCACAAGACAACACTTGGGAGATAACTATCACGGCAGTGCTAGTGATTTTGTCAAATATTTGGAAAAGGAGAACGAAGGTAAGGCCCCCGAAGAACAAGAGCTTTTTTTCAACCAAACGGAAAATGCCATCGATGCCCAGAGGGTCATTGCCGAAATCGATGGCAATACGGCCAAACTTTCGAAACGGGATCCCAAGTTCTATTCCATCATGGTCAGCCCCTCCCAAGCCGAGCTCAAGCATATCGGAAATGAGCCCGAAAAACTGAAACAGTACACCCGGGAACTGATGAAGACCTATGCGGCTTCTTTTTATAGGGACAAAGAGGTTACGGTCAATGAGGTATTGTATTTCGCGAAACTGGAAAGGGAACGGACCTATTCCGAAAAGGACAAAAAGGTCAAGGAGAACCAAGCTTATGCCACTAAGATTTTGGAACTGCAACATCAGATCAGGGCCATCAAAGAGAGACGGGAGCAAGGGGACATAGCCAAGCTTCATGAAAAAATTAATGCCTTGGAAATGGAGGCACCCCATAAACAGCATGGGAAACGTATCGTTCCAGGCATGGCCAAGGAAGGCCACCAGAGCCATATCCATATCATCGTGAGCCGAAAGGATATTACCAATTCCCATAGCCTCTCCCCAGGTTCCAAGTTCCGCACCTCGGAGACCATCCTTAATGGGGAGAAGGTCAAACAGGGGTTTGATCGGGATAGATTCTACCGGGCAGCTGAAAAGAGCTTTGACAAACAGTTCAGCTACCGCAGGAACTTTGTGGAGACCTACCAGGCCCGAAACCTTCTCGACAAGGATCCCAAACAGTTCTTTGCGGCCCTATTGGGTTTGCCCTCCAATGAGAAACAGGCCGCCAAACAATTGTTGTTCAAGGCGGGTATCAAAGTGCCAAGTATCCCCACGAACCAAGCTCAGTTGGCCTATAAAGCGATGATGCAACTCAAAAAAGGTATCGGAAAGGCGATGGAATCAGGATCAATTGGAATTTAAACAAAGCAGATATGGTAGGTTTAGGATGGATTGGAATAGTTTCAGGTTTGTTGATTGGAGGAGGGGTTTCATTTGTAGTGAATCGCTTTCTAAAATATGGGTTTGTGATATGGTTTTTGGGAATTGTTCTTTTGGCCCTGGCCAATGGTTTACTTTGGGGATGGGATGATTTTATTAAGGGGTCATTGGCCCTTTGGCTGCCCCTGTTTTTTGCCCATGTGGTAATCTATGGTTTGGTGGACCACTACAAAGACAATAAGAAACCCTCCAAGGTCTTTGAGGTGAAAATGAAGGTAAAGGGGAGGCCCTTGGTGTTGGGTAACATTCGGCGCGGAGTGTCGGTGATGGCCTCTGCAGGGAGCGGAAAGACGGAGAGTGTCATCTACAATTTCTTAAAGCATTTTCAAAAGGAGCATTTCTCAGGGGTCATCCACGATTACAAGGATTTTGAGATCACTGAAATGGCCTGCCCCTTATGGGAGGGGGAACAGATACCCTTTAAGATTGTTTCCTTTGGTCCCATCTATAATCGGGTCAATCCCATCGCTCCTAGATACCTGCCTGATGAGGAAAGTGTGCATGAGGTATCCCGGGTGCTCTTGGAGAACTTGATGGAACACCGGGACTCGGATGAGAACAGTACTTCCCGCTTCTTTAAGGATGCAGCTGAGGGCCTGGTCAGTGGATTGATTTGGCGATTAAAGACCGATTATCCACACTATTGTACCTTGCCCCATCTGATGGCCGTTTTTCAGCAATTGGCCACCAAGAGCCTTATCAAATTTTTAAAAGGGAACATCACTTCGCGGGCCATGGCGGATGCCTTTATCAGTGGCATTGGGTCGGAACGACAGACAGCAGGGGTGCTCAGTACCTTGGCCAATGGGTTTAAAAAGATCAGTACGCGAAAGATTTTTATGGTGCTTTCCGCAGATGAGATTTCTTTAGACATCAATAATGAAGATCACCCTTCCGTAATTGCCTTAGTGAATAACCCCCAAAAGGATGCATCCCTTTCCCCGGTGATCGCCACTATCATCCATACGATTTCAAAACAGATGAGCCAACGAAATAGGAAACCTTCCTTTATGTTGTTGGAAGAGGCCTCAACCTTACGGTTGTTGAATATGCACCGAATACCAGCCACCCTAAGGAGTTATGACATTGTGAGTGTGTATGTGTTGCAGGACAAGATCCAAAATGATATGATGTACGGGGAGAAGGCGAGCAAGGCGATACTATCAAATCTATCCTATCAGTTCTTTGGAAAGGTGAACGACCCTGATACGGCAAGATACTATGAACGTTTTTTTGAGTTGGTAAAGATTCCCACTCGTAGTGTGAGCAAGAGCTCAGGGTTGAACCTGGAACGACGGATTACCGAAGGGGAGAAGGAAGTTTCCAAACGTAGGGCCGAGGTATTTTTTCGGTTGAAGCAGGGGGAGTTTGTGGTGTTTGCTGATGGCAAGGATAGGAAGGCGCAGTTTCAGAAACCAACAATTGAAAGGGGATTGCCCAAGCCTTTGGGAATTTCAGAATTGGAATTGGAGCAGCATTATCTAAAAGTGCATCATGATATTGGCACCCTCTTCAAATAGAGGCGAAAATCCAATAGGCTCATGAGTTTTTTATGAAGTATTAGGTTCAATTATCATAATCGCCCTTCCGCTGATTGGGATGGGTTATTTTTTTAGTCAACCTCAAATGGTATTCTATTCCTTTTCAAAATATACTTCTGGGATTACAATCCTGAACTCTTTCTGCGATTCCGATTTAAGCCAATAAACGATAAAGTTCACTTTAACGCTTTTGGGCTTATAGCCCCGCTCTTCCATTAGCTGTATCTGCCTAATAAACTGTTGTGAGAACTTCAAAACGGATTGCCCTTCCGAATTCAGGCATCCATCCCCATTGAAAACCAATTCATCACCACTAGTCAATTGGGAAACCAATTGCTGCCTGGTTATAAAGTAATCAAGCCATACATCGCTGTATGTTAAGTGCATTGCCATTTCTTTCGGTGGTACATGAATGTCCCTGTCTTCCAATCTTACCAAATTATCGGCACTGTTATGGTCAAGGTAATTTCCATTAAGATGGATGTTGAGATTTTGTTTGGCCCTGGTCATTGCAACGTAGAGTTGGCGCTTTTTTTCTTCAGTATTAAGCTTGAAACCATCAAGCATCAAAAATACATTGTCAAATTCCCTGCCCTTGGCCTTGTGGATGGTCGAAACGAAAATAGTCTCCCCATTCTCATTGTAGAAATCCTCCAGCTTGGATTCATTGATGAAAACCTCCAGGTCGGATTTGTACTTCTTTTTTGGATTGATTGCCTCAAAATCCCCTATAATGTTATTGCAGATGTCCAGTTTTGTACTGTTTCGGAATTTGTCGTTGAGATTCCGTTTGGCACTTTCCCATTTATCATCCGTGATGACAAACACATCATCCCCCAAATCCAAATGGTTTAGGAAGAACCTTATCTCCACTAGGTCATGTAAACTGAAACCATCATTCGACTGGATCAACTTTGACTGCATTCCGTTTTTTAAAAGCAGTCCGGTAATCTGCAATGCCTCGTCATTGGTTTTGGTAAGCACACAGGTGGTACCCTTAAGTCCAGTGTCAAGAACATCATTTACAAGAGGTGTAATGAGGTTTCCGCCCTGGTAGTGGACCACTTTTATATTTCCATTATCGGTCTGTCTTGCAATGATCGGGGCGCTTTTCAATCGGTGGCGGATCAATTTTAAGAACTGGTTGGTAAAATCGACCAAATTGCTTTTGCTCCTGAAGTTTTCGATAAGCTCATGCTTGATGGCCCTGTTCACCTGTATGAACTCTTCAAGGTACTTTGCACTTGCCCCCCTGAACTCATAAATATTCTGGTCGTCATCCCCAACCGCAATCACCCGCAAGTCCTCGTTCCGTTCCATCAATGCCTTGACCAGATTGAACTCGTCCTCATCCATGTCCTGGGCCTCGTCGATTACCAGAACGGTCTTGGTAATCCGACTGGGCTCTACTTCGTTGTTATTGATTTTCTCAATGGCCTTTTTCAATATTTCACTGGACTTTTCAAGATTCCCTATTTTTCCCAACAGGTCAAAGCAGTAGGAATGGAAAGTCTTTATATCTATGTAATGGGTAGAGCCGCCAATTAGTTTTTGCAGCCTCTTTTTGAATTCCGTCGCGGCTGCTCTCGAAAAAGTGACCATGAGCAATTGTTCATGCCTTACATCCTCCATTAGGAGCAGGGATGCCAGTTTATGTACCAAAACCTTGGTTTTTCCACTACCGGGGCCAGCGGCCACGACCATATATTGCGTTTCATTGTCCTTTATGATTTTCAATTGGGTAGGGGACAGTTCCCCGAAAAGCTGCCTGAATTTTCCAGGGGTCATTTTCAGCTTGAGTTCGTCAACCTTACTGCCCGGAAAATACCTCTTTAGAAATGAGCTGTAGTTCAATTGGAAATAATCCTCGACAAATTGAAGGGCATCCCTATAATCGACTATCATTTTCTTGGCATATTCCCCAACTATGTGGATCTGTTGTATCTTGTTTTCGTAAAACTCGTTGAGCTGCTGGTAATCGTCTTTTGTATATCGCTTATAGTTGTCCTGTTCGACTCTTTCAATGGTCAGTCGGTTGTAGACAACAAGGAAGCCCCCCTCAATTTTTAGCGCACCAATTCTGGATAGGTAAAAAAGGGCATCTTCCACCTCTACAATGGATACTTTCTTCCCAAAACTTGAAATGGAACTTTCAAAAGCATCTTTCAGTTCATGGACGGAGAATTCAACCAATACCTCTTCTTTTCCAGTCTCTAAAGTGGATGTTTTCAAATTCGTTTTTTCATAGAGAAACCCAATAAAGAACCTTGCCAATTCATGACGCCTATCCAATTTATCCTGTAATTCGTCTTTAGGATGGAGGGAAAGCATTGCGACATGGTTCTTGGAGTAGGGCAGGTTCTTCTGTTTCACCCAGTTCTTAATGGCCCAAAAGTTGATGATCGTCTTGATTCTACTGGGCGATGTATCAATACATCCATTTTCTTCAGCCTCTTCATTCAATTCCTTTAAATGGAAGGTTTTTTCCTGTTCCCCAATCAAGGGCAGTAGAAATGTTTCCAACTTGTTGAACTGGTCCACTGTTTTAAGGGGACGGTTCTTGTTTTCCCCTTTTCTGATGAAAGCGGTCAAGTCCTTGGCATCCGCCAGGATATTTTCCTCTCGAAGTAGGGACACAATGTTTATTACTTCGTCTCTGGAAATTCCCAGATGGTCACTTATGTAATCGACCCTTGACTCGGCGGTTTCCTCATTTGACTGTTTTCTGCTTTTGCTTGAAATGAGTTTTTTTATAATCCGGATACCCTGTTCCTTTTGCCTTCCCTCAAATCTGTCAGAAATATGGATTTTATCGATGGCTTCCTGGGCATTTTTCGAGAGGATACTATTGGCAAAAACCCTGGGCATATTCTGCCCCCGTTTCAGGTACCCTGCATTTTCCAATGCCGCTATGGCAGTCATGACCCTGGTCTCAATTTGCATCACATTGTCATCCCAACCTGCTTTTCGTGCTATTTCAAGTGCGGAATTGGATACTGTTGACCGGAACCGTGTAATTTCCTTAATGGCCTTCCAAACCTGTTGGATTTCCTTGATGGAGAGTTTGGTCTGGTTTAAAAGGATGAAGTGCTTGCCCAGGTCTTCCTCATTGAAAAGTAAGTAGCAATCCGCAATAATATTATCGTCCCTTCCGGCCCTTCCGGCCTCTTGGATATAGTTTTCCAGAGAGTCGGAGATTTCAAAATGGACCACCAAGCCAACATCCTTTTTATCAACCCCCATACCGAAGGCCGATGTGGCGACCATTATCGGGACTTCCCCAGAAATGAAGGCATTTTGGTTAGAGGTTTTTTCCTGTATGTCCATTTTACCATGGTAAGGTCTGGCATTAAAACCATCTTCGGTCAAGCGTTCTGCAAGCAAATAGGCCTTTCGGGTCCTTGAAACATAGATGATGGTCGGACAGTTTTTCGCCTCTATCAAATCCCTCACCGTTTGGTATTTTTCTTCCTCGTCGGCCTTTTCAAAGACCTTGTATTGAAGATTGGTCCGTGATGTCCTGGAAGCGAACACTTCCAGTTCCAGTGAAAGCTTTTCCCGAAAATAATCCCGAATGTCCTCAATTACCTTTTGTTTTGCAGTGGCCGTAAAACAGGAAACAGGTATGCCATCCACAAGATTTTTCCTTTCCTGTACCATTTTGATGAAATCACCAATGTACAGGTAATCCACCCTGAAATCCCGTCCCCATGATGAAAAGCAATGTGCTTCATCAATTACAAAACGGACTATTTTCCTTCCCAAGATCAACCGCTCAATGGTCTTTGAGCGCAAGGACTCAGGAGAAATATAAAGAATGGATGCGGAACCGTCCTCAACCCGTTCAAAGGACTTTGCCCTTTCGATTGGGTCAAGCATCCCATTTATGGAAACGGCCTCCGTAATTCCATTCTTTTCAAGGTTGTCCACTTGGTCCTTCATCAGGGATTGCAAAGGGGAAATCACAACTGTCAGCCCCTTGGAGTTTTCGCCGCTCATTAGGGCGGGAACCTGAAAGGTAATGGATTTTCCACCTCCCGTTGGAAAGACCGCAAGGATAGATCTGTTATGGACAGCGGCTTTGACCGCCTTTTCCTGTAGCGGTTCACCTCCGTAGGTCCTATACGAATCAAAACCAAAGAACTGTTTAAGCCCCTTGTGGATATCCAATGCATTGTTGCAATAAGGGCATCCTGTAATGCAAGGTTTGTTCCTTAAAAGAAACATGATCCGTTCAACTTCCGGAAAGTTCTTCAATACCCAAGGAGGTGTAATTGATCTTACTTTTTTATGTTGGATGAATGAGTTTATAAGAGATAGGGCGTAGGCCAGTTCAATGGGATGGTCCAAAACCAGTTTTTTCAGGTCCGCACCCTCACAGATTTCCTTTCCAAACTTATGTTGGATCAAGCCTTCTACGTTCGGATGGTTGCTCGAATAACCGATGAAACGGAAAAATGAATGGAACTCCCTTTGGGGGCCCAACAATAAAAAAAGTATCTGTTGAAAGGTTTCGTCGATTTGTTTAAAGGCAGCAACTTCATCATGGAACAGATCCTTTGCTTTGATGGAGTCATTCAGGGGATTGTTCAGCTCCTCTGGGTGTAGCTTGTCATCCTTGATCAATCTATGGTATGGCTTGGTCGGAAAAAGAAGAGGGGAAAGGTAAAGGGTGTCAATGACATTGGTTGGGGCTATCCCGGCATCATTCAGGGACTTGCCGATATATTTTATATCGTGGTTGAAAATATTGTGCCCACAGATGTACTGGGTTCCGTTGAGAAATTGTATGAAATCCGCTATTGAAGTTTTATGGAAGGAGCTACCATCTCCCTTGACACTTCCAATATCAAGTATCTTTCGGCTCTTCGGCTCAATTTCTGTATCAACGAATGCAATTGAATTCATATGTTTATAGCAAACATTAGGTATTCTATCCTTAGAGTGCTTTCACTTTCTTGTTTATATCTTTTAAATAGGGTTTTAAAGTTTGTTCCATACGAACCATTCCATCGGTAATATTTTCAATGGTTGATTCCCAAGTTTCAGGTTCAAAAATATTGAAATTCCGATCCTCATATTTTATCCTACTTGCACGCTTGCCTTCCAATCTTTCCCATTCCAGTTTACCACCGAATTTAGATTCAATTTCTTCCTTTTTGTTATAAAGAAAGTCAAAAACGAACTCATTTTCATTTTTATCCCCTCGGTCAATATAAAGTTCCGCCCTTCCATAGTTTTTTGTTGCTGAAAAGTTGAAACCAACCCCTCGAACCCCAGAACCTGCACCAATCCAATTGTATTTACTAGAACTAATATTCTGATATAAATCAGACTTGCCGTTCATTTTGTTAATGACCTCGTTCCAGAATTTTTTTCGAATGACATGCCTGCTTTTTATTTCTTCTTGTGATGCTATATCCTCTTGTGTTTTCTCGGCCATGCTAATGGAAAACTCTTCTGCTTCCTTCATAGGTATGATTTGCTCGACATTTAAGAACAATTGTTCACCAAGGGCATAAGGGGTTACCTGAAAGCATTGAAGTCTGATACCATAATTAAGAAGCCAAATAACTGTGGAAGTAACCTCTTTTCTAAACGAACCGGAAACTAACATAAGCCGCTGGGTAAGTCCTGAATTAAGAGTAATCTCCTCTATTTCGATTCCATCCAAAAAATCACTAATGGACTCTTCTGCTTTCATTGAAGAATTGGTTTTATCTAGGAATTCCTGATATATTTTTATGATTTGGGACTTTTTTAAACTGGAACAATATGAAGCATATTTCAAACATTGCCAAGTCACATTTTTTCCACTATCGTCGAGTTTGTTTTCCACAATGACGAGATTTCCTTGTTTATCAAGAGCAAGTAGATCAAGCCTTTCATTTGTGTCATTGAATCCACTAAATTCCTTTTGGATTATCAACAATTCTTCTCCAAGGGCCATAGGATTATCAGCAAGCCATTCCTGAAGGTTTTCTCTTTCTTTAAACCCCAATTCTGTAAATGTCTTTTCGGATATTTTCTCTATTTTATTATTGTGCTTATTTATTAAAAACATTGTTGGTTTGTTATAGTGGTGTTATAATTTTATTTATTCTCTTCTTTAAGCTTTATTTAGCTTCCTCCTTGAATCGTATATTATTATAAGAAGTCTGTTTCTCTATTGTTTTCCAATGTTCAATGGAATCATCTATCATTCCCCAATTGGATAATGTATTGGCGATTCCCACAAGTTGCTCATAAACAAAAGGCTTATCAAATTCCTGCAATTCATTGTCGGAGTATCGTTTTAAGATTTTCAGAATGATTTCATCATATTTTTTAAATCCATTTGAAAGCTGTTCATCATTTAACCAGCTGGCAAAGTAGTTCAAGCATGCCTCAAGAGACGGTTCGGATTGAAGCAAAACCTTATTCAACAATGAACTTATTTCCAGTTCCAGTCCTTGAATAGAATTTTTTTGATACATCAAACTAGATAATTCACTTAATGCCCAAACCACATCTGTATTTTCGGTTGAAATTATGCCATCACTGAGAGATTCATAACCCCTACTTTGGATGTAAAGGCTATCGACTTTTTCACGCGCCATATTATATTCCTTTACATCCTTGATTTTTGATTGCTCCCTATTCAGAAATGTCTGCATTTCAGAAAGGATCGAGATAAAATCATGTCCACTTTTACCTGAATAACCATCAATCTTTTTTAGTTCCGATAACAATCTTTTAAATATTTCTTTGGCTTCGGTTGTTGACCAAGAAATATATTCAGGGGCTTTTGTGTTTGTGAATTTTGAAATTTCGATAAAATCCGCACCCATTCTAAGGCTGTTTTTAGTGAAACCGGCATTGAACAATTTTTTGTTCTTAATTATAGCAGTTTTAATTTTATAACGGGTGTCATTGTCATCAGTTGAAAAGTAGATTAAAACTCTCCATAACCTTAAATTTTCGATTTTCTCAAAATCAAGTTTTTGAATATTTTTTCGAATATTCGCTTTTTGTGAATCTGTGAGAATGTCATAAAGATTCCCTGTCATGAATACCGCTGACTCATTTTGATGCATTGAATTTATTAAGGTGTCTACAGCCTGTGCCACCTCATTTGATTGGAGGGTTTCCCCCAGTTTTTTAATAATCGGATTCTTGGCCAGATAGAATGTGAGATAAACTGAATAATCCGAGATAGGATTGATAAGTAAAGTATGGAGGAATTCGGTTAATATTTTCGGATTTTGGATAAATTTAATGCATGAAATCGTAAATGTGCGTTCTGCAAACCATCGGTCATCGAGGCATCTCTCCTTGAATGATGCAATGTTCCAGATCTTAAGAAAATTGTCTTGCCAAGTTTTTGGATCTACGGCAATGAATAGTTCCGAGGCGAAGTATAATATATTTTGTTTAATTCCATTTGGTGTGCTGTCCTCCAAATAGGAGTTTAGAACTGTAGCTAGAATTTTATCCAAATTCAATTTCAGATTATCGGAATAGGCAAAATCCTGCCCCAACCTTCTTAAAAATTTCTCATTCGAAAATTGTAATGCATAAAAAGCAGTAGGGAAAGGGAAATACTCAAATATCGTTCTGAACAAGGGATAGCACTTGGTCGGATTTTTCCAGTTAATGTTTATGACTGAAATCGGAAATCCAGTTTCTATCATTTGTTGGAGAAATTGCAGGCCTTTCTGTGGTTTGGTGAAATCATTGCTAAATGAAAACCCATTGGAGATTCTAAACCTACCCTCTCCATATCTTTCAATCTTGCCACTGCCTTTGTTCGCATCGTCAATAAGGTTATCAATGTTTTCAGAAACAGAATCCAATCCCATATTTTTATAGCCACTAATGGCCTCACTCAAAACCCTGTCATATCTATGCTCAACACTTTGTTTCAAATAACTCAACATTTCGAGCATATAAAGTTCTTCTTGACTTGAATAACCAGGATTTTCCATGTTTTTGGATAGATATCCTATTGCTTCCCGGTTATCAAACAATGCCAAAAGTCCCGCCTTTTTCATAACCCAACTTGAATTTGGGTTCCAAGCATCCAACTTATTCCTCAGGGTTTTGAAATCTAAATTGAAGGCGCTCAATAGAATCGATTCATAAATTGAATCGTCTGTTTTATTAAGTACTTTGGCCTCAATACTGAAATAGGATTTAGAATCATTCCTTAATACTTTGCTCCTAAGCATGAGTATCAAGAAGCTTCTATGGGTACCTTTGTTACCTGTTTCAAAAATTGCCTCAATCTCATTGAACCCATCCTCATCCCAGACAAAATCTTGAGGACATAAATAAGTATCCTTAATTGTTATAGTTAACAGGTTTAAAAGGTGGGATCTACCTTGCTGGATAAGCCGAGTAAAGTGACCCACCTTCGCCGGATGAAACTGACC
>CEVF01306947.1_pt1 | contig 12322 bp, 9 predicted proteins | sample 356441 | NCBI WGS metagenome assembly CEVF01 (sample SAMEA2622765, study PRJEB7988) | marine metagenome | biome: marine biome (ENVO:00000447); feature: surface water layer (ENVO:00002042); material: "saline water (ENVO:00002010), including plankton (ENVO:xxxxxxxx)" | depth 5 m
AAGGAAATAAGGATTACCTGCCCATGTTCCAAAATGTGGATTTGGCTCAAGATTGGTTGCCCAAAGAGACTTATATGAGTCAATATGCGGACACCAACAAAGAGGTATTGGTGGATTTTGAGGAAGATATGGATATTACCAGCGCATCCGATGGTATAAGGTTGTTCGCTGAAAATTTTAAAGTCTGGCGGGAAATGGAGTTGGAATCCCGGGATGGACAAAGTCAGCAGAACAATGCCTTGGTGCTTGGTTGGAGTCACGGGGCAAACGTTGATAAGGATTCCGTACCAGTTTATAACATTGAATTACCAGATATGCTCACAGACTTTGGTTCTGCAGATTCCTTGGTTCTTTCCATGGCGATGGGAGATATTTCGGAATTAAAGATCGGGGATAAAGAAGATGGGGAAATCGAGACCCCAAAAACAGGGTTCAATTTTAGTATTGTGCTCAAAGATAGTTTGGGCCATATGGCATCCGTTGCATTGGCCAAGGAGAATATGCTTCCAGGTAAAATCAAGACCAAATTCACCAAGTTTAAATTTTTGGACAAGGATATGATCGGTAAAGAAACCGAGACCCAATTAAAAAGCTGTTATGTTCCAATGTCTTCTTTTTTAAAGAAAAACGATAGTCTAAAATTGGATAAATTAAAAAGCATCCATTTGGTATTTGATAAGGATTCTTTAGGGGTTGTTGTTTTGGACGATATCGGTTTCTACGGAAAAAGCCAATAAAAACGGAAAATAGCGGCCGGGACGTGTTCTACGGTGACGAAATTCTTGCCTCGACCAGGTCCCCATTGGAAATTGTATATGTTTTGATCAATGAATCCGATATGTTTGTCGATGAACTTCCCCTTAGCAGATATACGGTTTTGTCCGTGTTGATAGTTTTGTTGGTTATCTCGTGGCAAACCAAGGGTTCTCCGTACAAAGAAGAAGTGTAGACTCTTCCATCAGTTTTGTAAAGCGCAATATTTTTGATATGGATTCCCAAACAATCCATTTTGGATTGCCAAGTGAAGACCCCGAATTTGCCATCTTCGGAAACAGTGAGGCCAATTTGTTGCCTGTCCTGATCAAAACTGTTTACTAGGTCATCAAATTCGTTGATCGATCTAATATTTTCAATGATTCTTCGCATTTTTTCATTGAGGATGACTATGGTATCCAAATTTTCACACTTTTCGTTTTCCAACGCTTCTATTTGGATCGCTAAGCTGTCCAATTGGGCAAGAGTCTCCTTTGCATTCAATGGGTTTGCTTTCGATTTTGAATCGTTTTTACAATTGGTAAAAAGGACCAAGGACCATACACACACAAAATATAAAGTTGTTTTAATACGCATTTCAGTATACTTTTTTATATAAAGTTGAGGTATTAATTCCATAATGATCGGGGGAAATCAACCAATCGCCCATATGAATTGACGAATGCCCCATTTCCCTATGTCAAGACACGAAATTGAGGATAGGTTGCGTGTTTTTCATATTACCAAGAGGTGTTCGATTGTGTCTAATTAAGGTGTAATTAGTATTATCTTTGTGTTCAATACATTAAGGATTTCAAACTATTTTATGAACGATGGCTGAGCTGATAAAACTTTACGAGGAAAATCCAAATCCGAAGCTGGTTGAAAAGGTTGTCAACGTGCTTAGGAAAGGAGGGCTTGTGATCTATCCTACGGATACGGTGTATGGTTTGGGCTGTGATATTACCAATTCAAAGGCATTGCAGCGTATCGCAAGAATAAAGGGGGTGAAGCTGGAGAAAGCCAATTGGTCTTTTATATGTGCGGATTTGAGTAATTTATCCGATTATGTACGACAAATTGATAGTACCACCTTTAAAATACTGAAACGGACCCTTCCGGGCCCTTATACATTTATTCTCCCGGGAAACAATAACCTTCCCAAGGATTTTAAGAAAAGGAAGACTGTGGGGATCCGCGTACCGGACAATGCCATTGCCAGGGCGTTGGTATCCGGTTTGGGACACCCTATTGTTTCCACCTCCATTAGGGATGAGGACGATGTCTTGGAATACACTACCGACCCAGAGCTTATTTTTGAGAAATGGCAGAACCTTGTTGATATTGTTATTGATGGTGGTTATGGGGACAACGTAGCTTCTACGGTTATTGACCTCTCTGGCGATGAGCCTGAAGTTATACGGGAAGGCAAGGGAAGTTTGGAAATTTATTGAATAAAAAAAGAAGCGGCCGATCGGCCGCTTTTCCATTATTAAGCTAGAAGCTTATTTCTTATTTACCGGTTCCACCGATAGCAGGATCTTTCATTCCCTCTTCGATCATGTTATAGAACTGATCGATTTTTGGAAGTACAACGATACGTGTTCTTCTGTTTTTAGCTCTATTGGCAGAAGTGGTGTTGTCAACAAGTGGTATGTAATAACTACGACCGGCAGCTGTCATTCTAGCAGGATCTACACCAAAATCATTTTGTAGAATCCTAACCACGGATGTTGCTCTTTTCACACTCAAGTCCCAGTTGTCCAATAATACGCCGCTTCTGTAAGGCACGTTGTCAGTATGTCCTTCTACCATAAATTCGAAGTCAGGTTTGTTGTTTACCACTTTGGCCACTTTACCGAGTACTTCTTTGGCGGCATTGGTTACGTTGTAGCTTCCGCTTCTGAACAACAATTTATCAGAAATGGATACGAAAACCACACCTTTTTCAACACTGATTTCGATGTCTTCATCATCCAAGTTGCCCAATACACCTTTTAGGCTTTGTACCAATGCAAGGTTTACAGAGTCTCTACGGGTAACGGCATTTTGAAGTTTTCTAATGGTAAGGTCTTTCTCTTGAAGGCTTTCAAGGGATTTTTCCAGGTTCTCAGCACCTTTGGTGGTGAGCGTTGTCAAGTTGCCCATATTGTTGATGAGCTCTTGGTTGTTTGCTTTTAGGAATGCGTTTTGATCCTCAAGAGCTTTCAACTTGGTATCTGCTGTTGCTTTTTCTTCCAAGCAATCGTTGAGTTTAACGGTAGCAGAATTTAAGAGGTCTTGGGTTTCTTTTTGTTTGGCTTCCAGTTCGGCATATTTCTTTTGCGATACACATGAAGACAAAAGGATTGTCATCGCCAATGTTCCTAGGAAAACTTTTTTCATAGTTCAGAGTATAATTTAAGGATTGTTATATTTCAATATGTTAAAAAAACAAACTATACCAAAATTAGATAAAAAGCAAGGTACCTATATTTTGGCTTCGTTAATCTTTTACTAAAATGTTAAAATTCTCTACTTGATGTACGAAATAGGACCATACAATGGATGTCGTAACGTAGTACTTTAATAAAAAATTAGCTTTTTCTCGTTTTTTATACATTTTTATAAAGTTAGCATAAAAACTGAAATGGGCCTTGAGGATTGCAAAACAGTGGTCAAGTTTTAATTGAAAAATAAATCGTACGGCAGCAATACCATCCAGTAGTAAGCGAACAAAAATGATGGGCAAAGCCTTTTTTCGGGGAAGGTTTTTGGTAATGGAGTAGAGGGAGTTCCTAAAGTTAAGAAAGGTTTTCTTTGGGTTCATGTTGGACAATGTACTGCCCCCCAAATGATAAACCTCGCTTTGTCCAACGTAATAGACTTTATGCCCCGCATTTTTTGCCCTCCAGCATAGGTCAATTTCTTCTTGATGGGCAAAATAGTCCTCATCAAAACCTTCAAGGGTCCTAAAAACCTCACTCTTTATAAACATGCAGGCGCCCGTGGCCCAAAAAACTTCTTTGATGTCGTTGTACTGACCCTCATCCTTTTCAATGGTCTGGAAAATCCTTCCTCTACATAGTGGGTAACCAAACATATCAAGGAATCCCCCGGCTGCCCCTGCATATTCAAAATGATCCTTTCGGTTGAGGTCCAGTATTTTGGGTTGGATAATGGCAGCTTCAGGAAGGGTCTCGAAAGCTTTTTTTATGGGTTCCAGCCAATTGGGAGTGACTTCCACATCAGAATTCAGCAGGCAATATACATCGGCTTCAATATGTTTTAGGCCATCGTTGTATCCTTTGGCAAAACCTCCGTTGGTGCTATTTTTTATGATACCTACCGTGGGATAGTGCTGTTTTAAAAAACCGATGGACCCATCTGTGCTTGCATTGTCCACAACATATACTTCACTCCCTTCGGAATACTCCATGACCGAAGGTAAAAACCTTTCGAGCAAGGTTTCTCCATTCCAATTGAGTATGACTACGGCGATTTTCAAAACGGTGGCAAATTAACGGCTAAAATCAGGAATATCCTTCAAAAACCTATATTTTTCATTCTCAAAGTCCATTTCACAATAATAATGTTCCAAACCGTTGGTCACCATCAGGTTTTCTGCTTTAAGCTTGTAGTTGTACTGGGCTATTTGGTCAAAAGTGGATTGCGATATTCTCACTTTGGGTGCTTTGCACTCCACCAATAGAAAAATGGTGCCGTCCGGATTGAATACGACCACATCGTATCGTTTCTTCAATTTGTTTACCATAAGCTGCTTTTCCACGTTGATGAGGCTCTTTGGATAATTTTTTGTGAACACCAAATAGCGCAGTACATGTTGGCGTACCCATTCTTCTGGCTGGAGTACCACAAATTTTTTACGTATCCCGTCAAAAATGTACTGTCTATTTTGGCTATTTTTGATTCGAAATGAATAAGGTGGAAAGTTCAAATCTTGCATTGGACAAAACTGGTGAAATATTTTGAATGGACAAAGTAAAAGAGATCGTTGCAGAAATTAACAAAGGTAATCCAAAACCTATCTATTTTTTGATGGGAGAGGAGCCCTATTATATCGATCGTATTTCTCAATACATTGCGGACAATGTGCTTACCGAAGATGAAAAAGGTTTCAACCAAATGGTGCTTTATGGAAAGGAGACCTCTGTTGACGAGGTAGTTTCCAACGCCAAGCGGTTCCCGATGATGGCCGAGCATCAAGTGGTGATCGTAAAAGAGGCGCAACATCTTTCCAGGACCATAGAAAATCTTGTTCCCTATGCGGAGAATCCGCAACCGACCACCATTTTGGTGCTCTGTTATAAGTATAAGAAATTGGACAAGCGTAAAAAGCTCTATAAAGCCATAAAAAAAAGCGGAGAGCTTTTTGAAAGCAAAAAACTGTATGAAAACCAGGTGGCGGATTGGATCAGACGAACAATGGCCTCTAAAAAATATGCAATATCACCAAAGTCTTGCGTGATGCTTGTGGAGTTTTTGGGAACGGATTTGAGCAAGATCAGCAATGAGCTTGATAAATTGACACTGGTTGTACCGCCGACCACGGAGATAACCCCAGATCTGATAGAAGAGCACATTGGTATTAGCAAGGACTTCAACAACTTTGAACTGAAAAAGGCCATTGGTGAACGCGATGTAAAAAAGGCTTCGCGTATCATTGATTATTTTGCCCAGAACCCAAAAGACAATCCTTTTGTGGTAACGGTTACCTTGCTGAACACGTTTTTCACCCAATTGCTACAGTATCACGGGCTAAAAGACCATTCTCAGGGGAATGTGGCCAAGGTCTTGGGGATAAGCCCTTATTTTGTGAATGAATACGTTGTGGCCGCAAGAAACTATCCCATGAAAAGGGTCAGTGGCATTATTTCCAGCCTTAGAACGTTGGATTTAAAAGGCAAAGGAGTAGGGGCCAGCAACATGGCCCAAGCCGATTTGCTGAAAGAATTACTTGTTGAAATTATCTAGTTTACCTTTTGTCCACACTATATTTGCCGGGACCGAGCAGCATAATGACCACAAACACGGTCAGGTAAAGCAGCGCCAATTCTTTTCTCCCAAATGGATCGCCTCCGTGGGCAATAAAAGCAGCCACTGCCATGGTGATAGCAGTTGGTATTGCCGCCCATCTTGTTTTAAATCCAATAATGATCAGAATAGGACAGATAAATTCAGCTACAACGGCCAAGAAAAGCGAGGGAGCTTGTCCAATACCAAAAGGATCGGCAAATTCCGTGTTTCCGCTGATGAGTTTCATGAGTTTTGGGTAACCGTGGGTAAGCATAAATACCGAAGGTGCAATTCGTAACAATGCTAGCCCTGCGTGTATCAAAGTGTTGTTCTTCATGTGGGGAAATTTAATCCCCGTGAAAATATAAATTATGTTTTAAAAAACGTAATAATAATCGACGAAAAAGGGTTTTGAATAGACTTTTTCGGGAAATGTCACCTAAGTACCGGATATGATTTTGGGTCCGACTCGTTCATCATTTGATAAACTTTCTCAAAAATATCCTCAGCATTGGGCTTGGAGAAATAATCCCCGTCAGATGCATACGCAGGACGGTGTGATTTTGCCGATAACGTTTGTGGGGCACTGTCCAAATACCTGTAACCGCCTTGTTTTTCAATTACTTCTTGCATCAAATACGCCGAACAGCCACCTGGGACATCTTCGTCGATCACCAAGAATCTATTGGTTTTTTTCAAACTTTTTACTACATCATGGTCCAAATCAAATGGGAGCAATGATTGGGCATCGATCACTTCGGCATCAATCCCTACTTCTAAAAGGTCCTTGGCTACTTTCTCTACAATTCTCAGTGTGGAACCGTAGGAGAGTAAGGTGATGTCCGTTCCTTCTTTTAGCGTTTCCACCTTTCCGATCGGGGTACAGAATTCACCCAAGTTGGAAGGTTTCTTTTCTTTTAGACGATATCCATTAAGACTTTCAATGATCAAGGCAGGCTCATCACTTTTCATAAGTGTGTTATAGAATCCTGCCGCCTGTGTCATATTTCTGGGTGTTAGGATATACATTCCCCTGAGCAAATGGATCAGTCCGCCCATGGGAGAACCCGAGTGCCAGATTCCTTCCAATCGGTGCCCTCGTGTACGTACAATAAGTGGTGCTTTTTGTTTTCCTACGGTGCGGTACATCAAAGTGGATAAATCATCGCTCAATGTCTGGATGGCATAGAGGATATAATCCAAGTACTGTATTTCAGCGATGGGGCGCAACCCGCGCAGGGCCATGCCAATCCCTTGGCCAATAATGGTGGTTTCACGTATTCCTGTGTCGGCCACGCGAAGTTTGCCATATTTTTTTTGAAGTCCTTCTAGGCCTTGGTTGACATCCCCGATATTCCCAGTATCCTCACCAAAAACCAGGGCTTCAGGGTATTTACTGAACAATTTATCAAAATTGTCCCTTAGGATGACCCTTCCATCCACTATTTCGGGATCATCGGAATAGGAGGGAAGTACAGGTTCAATGTTTGTTGCCTTGTTGCCTACTTCGTTGTAAAGATGGGAACCGTATTGATACTCATTGGTCGCTATAAAGTTGTCCACCCATTGTTGCAGCTTCTTTTTCTCCGGAGTAGATTCTCCCAAAAGATAGCGCAGTGCTTTTCTGGACTTGGAGGCCAAGTCCTTTTTCAGGGGCTCTTCAATGGCGATCAGGTCATTTTTTAACTTGGTGATGAAAACTCTGTTGGGACTTTGGCTTGCTGCTTTGTCAAGCAATTGCACCAATTCTTTCTTGGCTTCCAATTGGGGTTTTAAGAACTCTGACCAAGCTTCTTTTTTGGCGGCTCGAACCTTTTGCTTTATTTCTCTTTCAACTTTTTTAAGTTCCTCCTCCGTGCTAATGCCATTTTCAATGATCCATTCCCGGAACCGTTTGTTACAATCATTTTCGCGCTCCCATTCAAGGCGTTCAGAGGATTTATATCTTTCATGCGACCCTGATGTAGAGTGGCCTTGCGGTTGTGTGAGTTCGGTAACGTGGATAAGCACGGGAACATGTTCTTCACGTGCTATATCGGAAGCATTTTCAAAGGCGTGGATAAGGGCTGTGTAATCCCAACCTTTGACTTTTAAGATTTCAAAGCCTTTATGGTTCTCATCACGTTGGAGTCCTTTTAACGCCTCTGAAATATCACCTTTGGTGGTATGGTATTCCGAGGGCACGGAAATGCCGTATTCATCATCCCAGATACAGATTACCATGGGAACCTGCATTACTCCGGCGGCATTCAATGTTTCAAAAAAATGTCCTTCACTGGTGCTGGCGTTTCCTATGGTTCCCCAAGCCACTTCATTCCCATTTTTGGAGAAGTTGGTCTGGTCGATACCTTCTACGTTACGGTATATTTTGGATGCTTGTGCAAGACCGAGCAACCTGGGCATTTGTCCTGCGGTGCAGGAAATATCGGCGCTACTGTTTTTTTGTTCTGTGAGATTCTTCCATGTACCATCTTCATTTAAACTATGGGTCACAAAATGACCACCCATTTGCCTCCCGGCACTCATAGGTTCCTTTTTCAGATCCGTAGTGGCATAAAGTCCGTGGAAAAACGCTTTGGGACTCAAAAAACCAAGAGCCATCATGAAAGTTTGATCCCGGTAGTACCCACTTCTAAAATCACCATCTTGAAACGCCCTTGCCATGGCCAACTGAGGAAGTTCCTTGCCATCTCCAAAAATTCCAAATTTGGCTTTCCCTGAGAGAACCTCCCGTCGTCCCATTAGACTACATTCCCTACTAGTGACAGCGGTTTCATAATCTTGTAGGATCTGTGATTTGAAATCGTCAAAAGAAATATCGTTACTTGTGCTTGGGTTGGGTTTCATGGATCGTTGAAGATTTGTGCGAAATTACTAAAAATCCATCAAAATTGCAACCCGTAATTGTATTGGATGAATGAATATATTTTAAAAAATATAACAAAAAATTAATTATTTGTCAATATGTAAAGCACAATAAAACCTTTTATTGTCAATATGGCAATCAAAACCACTTTCGGGTAAATAAGCCAACCAAGGTTTTGGGACTTAGGGTAACAATAAACCGAACCCTTTGTCCATAATTGTTTTGGGCAACTTCCCAACCCCTGTTGGAATATACCGGAAAGTAAAGTTCGAAATAATCGGTCACCAAATTCAATCGGATACCTGAGTCATAAACAAAACGGGCGTTACTTCCTTTGTTTTTAATAAAACCAAGATCGCCATATGCTTCCACCCATCTCCAAATATTAGTGCTTGCATTGGTTGTGGCAATCCAATCGTTTGCAAATGGATTTTCCAGTTTTGATTTGAACCCCCCTTCTGCTATTATTACCTGCTGGCTGTAAATTCCGGAACTTTCCGATCTACCCAAATAAGAGAGGTCGAACATATAATCGGTCGGCCTATCCAGGGCAAAGCTAAAAAAGTTGGATTCGGTTTTGTTCCTTAAAAACTTACCTGCATAAAAACGCAGATTCAGTTGTCTGTTACTTTGAAATAATTTTCGGTATTCCCATTCAAAGGCAAGCTTGGTGAAATCACTGGAATGCTGTGCATCCACGGACCAAGATGAATAGTTCAGGATATTATTGTCCACATCAGTAAACCGTACATTCATAACCTCGTAGTCGGGTTCGGTGTCCAATTGGCCATCCAAATTTTCATCAATACTCCTAAATACACTTCTGTACCTTAATAAAAGGTATTGCCTTCGGTTCGAGAGCAGATCGTGGGGGCGCCACCCAAAATTCACCGCAGGTGTTAACGTGGTAAACCTTGAATTTTCCTGAAAATGGGAGGTAGATGCCGAAAATGAATAATTGGATACGAACAACCCGGTTTTTTTGTGATACTTCCGGTACCTGAAACTGGCTTTTCCGACCATGGTACGTTCCAGAAAGGAGTAGGTAGGGGATATATCGTATTGAAAGGGTCTCTCCAAAAAAGTCTTGTTGTAGAGCCTCAGGCCTGGAGTTACGCCATCGTACAGGTTGAAGTTTACAATGGGTACATAGAACACCTGATTGTAATACGGGTCTTCCGTATCCTTAAAAAACTGAAATTTCAATTTTTTGTTGCTCGACAAAAAACCGTTCAAGGTCTTCCAGTTGTCCCTTTGGTTGAATTCTGGAATCTTTTGATCGTAGTTGAGCACCAAACGGTCTTCACTTTTTCGAGGGATTGTAATGCTTTTGGTGGTATCTATGTCTGAAAACCAGTAGTGGGACACTACGGAATCATTATCAAGGCCAAAAACAGATATGGGCACGTTGGTTCCTCGTTTGTTTTTTAAGACAAAGGTTATGGAGTCCTCGGTTTTCTCGATTTTTTTTATTTTAAAGTCTATTTTTTTGTCCGTAGCCACGTAAGTATCAAAAAACCAATCAACATTCTTGTTGGCATATTTTTCTATGGACTTTCTAAAATCGGTAGCAGTTACGTATTTCTTTTGTTTATGATTTTCATAAAAATCCAGTATGGTGCTATCTATCTTTTTTTCACCTAAATATGCGGAGAGATAGGACATTCCGAGACCGGCCTTGTACCCATTGGCAATTTTTTGGTTGAACTTGATCAAGGAATCATTGGAAGTCGTCAAGGCCTGGTCAATATTTTTTCGTGCCGAAAGCATACTGAACAGAGAATACTGCTCATTGAAATCCATTTGGGCAAAATGGAAATTTTTCAGTCCCCAAATTTTGGAGAGTTTTCCGGCCAGTTTTTGATCGGGATAGTTTTCTTCCACAAATTTTATCATCAAATAAAACCCTATGGCATCGTTTACCCAGCGTTCTTTTCTTGGGTTTAGATATAAGGATTCTTTCAGGTAATTGTGAATGGCCGTCTTTAAAAACTTCATTTCAAACTGAAATTGCTCATCATACGGTCTTATGAATGATGGAAGCTGACTGATCCCGTACAAGGGAGACCGGCTATAATCAAATTCACTTACCAAAAGATTTCCATGTGGGTAATCTCCCAAGTTGTCATGCAGAAAACGGGCAATTTTATCAATGGATATTCCTTGGGCTATTTTTTCATATTTATTTGATTCTATGTCAGTGGTAATCGTTACGTACTCTGTGATATGCTTGGTGAACCTTTCGTCAGGGGTTAGAATGATCTCACAATTTTTTCTTTTGTTTCCCAGAAGCTGCACGTTTTGTCCCCCGGGAAAATGGGAAACATTGGACATACGATAGTTGGAAGCCAAAAACAACTTTTCAGGGAAAGTAAAAGTGATTCTGGTATCCGTTACGTCGGTATAAAGGTCATCAAGGTTTATATTGTTGTACAGGTTCCAGTCCCCATCAAAAACAGCAGGGGTGAAATACCAATCCTTTAGGTTGTAACCCCCGTTGTCAGTATATCCATAGCCAGTAAACTTTGCCGTGGGCAACTTAATGGTGTAAGTGAAAAAAAGCTGTATGGATTCACCTGGTTTAAGAATTTCATTGAGTGTGATGGCAATGATATCGTTATTCTTGTCCCTCTTCCAGTCCAGACCTGTATAATTGTCGTCAACAATCGTCCTAATGGTTGTTTGCCCTCTTTCCCTGTCCTTGGCCAAATGAAGGCTCCTGTTGAATTCTTCGGCAAATCGCTTGGCCAGTGCCGTGTTTTTGTTGGAATAAGCATGGTTCCAATCGTTAAAATATAGGGTGGCAAGCCCTTTGTCCGATTGGTTGATATAGGTAAAATGTTGACGAATCCGTATTTGTTTGGTAGGCCCATCGAGTGTGGCCACTATTTCATTTTTGTGTTGGCCCCACAGTTTGGGACACACCATAACAATCAGTAACGAAATGCCAATAAATACACGATGGTTGATCAATATACAATACAATTAAAAGTTTGGACTGAGCATTCGGCCTTTGTAAAAGGCATCGATAATTTCTATCACTTCATCCTCCGTATCCACCAATTTTATCAAATCTAGGTCTTTTGGGCTGATATTCCCTTCCTCGACCAAGGTATTCTTGATCCAATCCAACAATCCTTTCCAAAATTTAGTGCCCACTAAAATTATCGGAAATGTATGTATTTTATGCGTTTGGATAAGGGTCAATGCTTCAAAGAACTCATCCAAGGTGCCGAACCCTCCAGGCATTACCACAAAGCCTTGTGAGTATTTGACAAACATTACTTTGCGAACAAAAAAGTAGTCAAAATCCAGGCTCTTGTCCTCATCAATATAGGGATTGTCATGTTGCTCAAAAGGAAGGTCGATGTTCAGTCCCACGGAGGTTCCACCGGCCAACTTTGCACCTTTGTTGCCCGCTTCCATGATTCCAGGGCCTCCACCGGTAATGATGCCATAACCAGCTTCAGAAATCTTTTTGGATATTTTCACGGCCAGATCATAATAAGGATGTCCCTCTCGAACCCGGGCTGATCCAAAAATGGAGACACACGGCCCTATTGCACTTAATTTTTCATATCCATTGACAAATTCGCCCATTATTTTAAAAATGGCCCAAGAATCGTTTGTCTTAATCTCGTTCCAACCTTTGGAATGTTGTTCGTCACGCATTTGCATAGTTCTATA
>CEVF01038235.1_pt1 | contig 12285 bp, 9 predicted proteins | sample 356441 | NCBI WGS metagenome assembly CEVF01 (sample SAMEA2622765, study PRJEB7988) | marine metagenome | biome: marine biome (ENVO:00000447); feature: surface water layer (ENVO:00002042); material: "saline water (ENVO:00002010), including plankton (ENVO:xxxxxxxx)" | depth 5 m
GGCAGCGTTCGGCAGCAGCCGGGCAAAGTTGGACCGCTGACTTCTCAAAGTCAATCTACAATTACGACGTCTCACGATGCCACACACATTAATTCGGCAGAATCGCCACACGCGAAAACGGATAACACATAACTGTGAACCACGCGGTCACCGGATGGCTTCGGCCATTGCTTGGGTCATTGTGGTTTAGCCAATTACCGCCGCCACGTTACCTAAGCCGATGGCGGAGTCATTTACACGTCCCATTATAGTCCAGAAATGCGCTCACCCCAAATGTTTTACGGCTCCCTGTTTTCCTAACAACTATCGAGAAAAGACGTTTTCAGGCCCGTAAAAGAAGACCCAACGCATCTCTAAGCTCCGGGGTTGCGGCAGCCAGCGGATGCGGGCGAGATAAATCGAAAGGGCCACCGTGCACATCAGAGACGGTGCCTCCCGCTTCGGTTACCAGCAGCGCTCCAGCCGCAATGTCCCAGGCGGAGGTACTCATTGCCCAGTAGGCATCCAAGCGTCCCGATGCGACATAGCACATATTCAGCGCGGCTGATCCGGTGCGGCGGATTGCCTGCGCTTGCTCGAGAATGCTGAGAAACTGTTGCACTACTGCAGCATTCCGTCGAATTTTTGGCGGCAGACTGACAGCAACCAGAGCCGAGTGCACTGCGGATATGCTGCTTGCACGCAAACGTTTACCATTCAATGCAGCACCCTGACCGCGAACCGCGACATAGCAATCGTCCGTGACCGGCTGGTAGACAACTCCCGCTAAAATCTGCCCTCCACGAACTGCCGCCACCGAGCAAGCGTAAAAAGGATTGCGATGAGCGTAATTGGTCGTTCCATCGAGCGGGTCAACCACCCAAACGCATGATGTCGATTCGTTAAGAATGGTCTCCACAGTGGCGGAATCAGCTGACTCTTCACCAATAAATCGATCCAAAGGAAATGTATCTGCGATCGTTTGCCGAACGACTTGCTCCGCAGCGAGGTCCGCTTCGGTCACCAGATCAGCCGGACCTTTTTCGCGGACGGTAAACCTCTCGGCCCAATCCAGAAGTACCTTACCGCCGGCGCGTGCAGCGCGTTGGCAAACCTCTGCAATCTCGTGAATATCCTCCATGAAGACACCTTAATCCGTTTTAGGAACCGCTCCAATGGGGATTACTCGGAGCGATTACGTCCGGCAGTGCATCCAGATTTTTGAAAAAACCTCGGTGTTTCTAGTGCTAAAAAAACGCATTATTTTTTTGTGCCAAAAATGTGGACACACAGAATCGAGCTGTTATTATCTAAATATAGGAATTAGCATTTGGTGCTAATCTTTATGGAATTATTTTTGGAACAATTCATTTTTGGCCTCTTCTCTGTTCCGGCCCCGTCGTTCTGCGTTACTGCAAGCGACGGGGTTTTTTTTGTATCCAAGGCTGCTATAGAATGATGTCTTACAGGCTGTAAGCGTTGGCGGTACCGCAGCCCCACTCGGCCTTCGTCTCCCGATTCTGATCGAACCGGACCTCCATGTGTAACTCTTGGCAACTGTCGGGGCAGCAAGCACACACGTGTCTTGCAGGACAGAAAGGACGTCTCGACTACGGTAAACCTGAACGCGGCTTGCAACTGCATGGCCCGCAGCAGCAGTCGTTGCATTTGCTTTGCCTTCACGATGAAGGATCTCCAATACTGTCGCTGGCCAAAGCCTACGTTCGCCATGATGATCTGGTCATTAACTACGGTGGAGATCGAGATTTACCGTTTCATTTGCAGGTTTATTGGGGTCGAAGAAGTTATCCAGCATCGGCAGAATGGAACGCAATGGAGTGGACTCTGGCGATGCAGACAGGCTCACTGATTGACCCCTCAAGGCTCACAACAACAACCAGCGGATCCGGTGCTGAACAAGTGCTGCAGCTACCAGCGAGCGAGACCGCGGCCCCAAAATCGATCGAATCAAACGTTTCCCTCTGTGCTTCAGATAGCACTGGATGCATTCTGGTGCGAATGGGCGAGTTCAGTTACATCGAACTTATCCACCCACAGGATTTTCAATCGGCGGAAATCGTTTATCAGAGCGGGGAATCCAACTTTTCCATCAATCGCTCTGTGTTCGATTGCACACTTGAAAAAGGAGTGATCGTGCGTGCGCGTCTATTCGGATTATGGGTTCCACGCCTCAACGATGTTGCGCTGTTACGCGATGCTTATCAGGCATTACTCACCCGCGCATTACCGCTTACAACTTGATCATGCCTCACCAGGCACGCTATTGCATCCACCCGAAGTGCATCATGGCATTGTGAATCCATGGCTGAACCCACGGATTCCAGGTCGGATAACTTGCCGATAGAACGCTGAAAAAAAGTAGCACGACCACCAAATTTCGTCGCCAACGGTACAGTGCAGACCAATCCGTCGCTGGGATCAACGCGACCAACCAAAGCGGGATGAGCCAGAAAAACCATCGAGGGCCACTCGTCATTCCACCATAGTTTCGTGCCTCGGTACCCAGACTGAAATAAAAGCTGGCGCACCCGACGGAAGCCAAAATAATGACCAGCCCAAGCGCGCGAAGTGATGGAGTGACACGACGCACGAGCATTGCCATCACACCTGCCATACTCAACAGCCACATTGGAGTCAAAGAGAACAATCCGTGGTGGCCAATCAAACTGTGCAAGATATACGTCTTTCGATTTACCTCTCCGCGATCGATCCTCGAGCGGTTTTGCAGACTATTTGCGTCGTTTTTCCAATAACTTGCAATTACTCGGGAGCCAACTTGATAGTCATACACATACCAGTTCCCCTGCTTCCAGTCCTGGCCTGTGGTGCGGTAGGCATAAGGGGGCAAGACCGTGCGATGTGCGAGGTAATTTGTACCCACTGCGACAGTACCAACGATCAAAACCATTGGAAGCCCGGCAAAAAGAGTCGCGCGGGGCATCGTGAAAAGAAGTCCGATCCCCAATACCGCAAGCATCAATCCGGATGGCAAATCAATCGCCATTGCAAGAGCCGAAAATAGACCCGCAAGCATCACCCAACGCGTTTGACGCCTTCCGCGTACCCAAATTTGCACCACTGCGTAGAACGCCACCATCACGCACATTGCGGCAATCAGATGATTGTTGAGCACCACCGCAAACGTGGTCAAAAACGTACCGAAGGAAGCCATCGCCATTACCGCAAGCCGACCCCAATCGGAAGCACCCAGCGTCTCAACGATCAGCGACAACAAAACTAGAATCACGACGATAGCCGGAACGTTGGTTAGAATGAGCATCGTCCGCACCACTTGAAAAGGTTGATCGGCCAGCGTCCAACCCGTCAATTTTTGAATCAGAAAGTACTCGCCCGCAAGCAAAGTCGGCAAAAGAGTCGGTTTACTAGAGTAAAGATGCGGATCACCACTGTTTGCGTGTTTAACCATATCGATCGTTTGCCAACGGGCATGTTCCGCAGGATCTGTCACAATTTGGTCGATCGCATATGTTCCATTGTCAACCAGGGCACGGATCGTGCACCAACGACTCCGATCATTGGCACTTAGAAAAGGACGCGAGAGCCTAAGTGACTTCGACTTGTCTTCTTTGTATTTCTGAACTGCCTTTTCCAATGCAGCACCACGCACACCCTGAGATTGCAGGTGCTGTTGCTGCCTATCAATCGCTGAACGCAGGCGAATTTTTTCAACGACAGAGGTATCGACAGCTGTGACTGCCAGGATCCGACCGGTCAACATACCCGCGGTCAATACGATCAGCAGCGCATAGGCCGTCAGCCTTACTCTTTGACCGGCCTGAGTATGCCCGATGCGGTCCGCCGACGATTCCTTCAAATTGGTCGGGTTATTATCGCGTTCGGAGTCTTGCATCATACCCGGTCCGCCTGACCCGTTGCAGCAACCGAATCGCGTTCCGATTTGTTACGCGTTTCGGAAAAATCGATCTGCTCAGAAATCGAGTAGCCGATCGAGTCGCGGTTAGATGCGGCCGCAAGCATCTCAGCTATCAACCCGAGCGACAACATCTGGCCACCAACAAGCAATCCACCCAGCGAATAATAGAGCAATGCCGTCTCGCTGACATGCACCACCGGAATTCCATCAATCACACGAGACAAGACCCATTGCAGGGCAAGCGAGACCATACCCAGACCACCAAAAAAAAATGCCGTGAGACCAATTGCACCTAACAGGTGCTGAGGCCGACGACCATACCCGGTTAAAAACAGGACCGTGATTAAATCGAGCAAACCCTTGAGAATTCTTTTAGATCCGTATTTGCTTGAACCGTGGCGTCGTGGACGGTGACTGACAATTATTTCGTCAATCCGAAAACCTCGGGCTGCCGCAAGCACTGGTATAAACCTGTGCATGCCACCGTACAAATGAACTTCTCGCAACACCTCTTTTCGATAGCACTTCAATCCACAATTGATATCGTGGAGTTTGATCCCGGTAGTAACCCGCGTCAGCCAATTAAAAATGCGGGATGGAATCACTTTGTCCCAAGGATCATGACGAACTTTTTTCCAACCGCTTACAACATCCCATCCTTCGTACATTTTTTTTAAAAAATGAGGTATTTCTCGGGGATCGTCCTGTAGATCAGCGTCAAGCGTCACAACGAACTGCCCTTCCGCGGCACGAAAACCGGCATCAAGGGCGGCTGCTTTGCCAAAATTTCTGCGAAAACGAATTCCACGAATACGAGTATCCTGTGCCGCAAACTCGGTAATCGTTTTCCAAGTCGAATCGCTCGAGCCATCATCCACAACGATTATCTCTAAATCGAGAGATGCCTCGGTTGCCACCACATTCAATTCGCCGAGCAGTAGACCGAGTGACTCAGACTCATTGAACGCGGGAATCACAATTGAAATCAAGGTATCGACTCCGGAAATTCCACTGGACGGGTAGGAAGAGATCATTCTATCTGCCATGCACCGCCGTTTCAATTCAGACTACTTTGCTTGGAAAAGTCTCCACGCAGATTGCATTTTTCAGTGCTCAGATCGTGTTGATGAATTGTCAAAATGTAATGAAAGCATGAACTCTCATTCCACGCTTCTGATGGGTCGACGAAAACACCCAACCACATAAAAAATTAACGCTAGGCCGAACTCAACGGCCAGCCAAAGAAGCCGCAGCACCACGGCAACCACTAGGGCCGTTGCTTCGGAAAACGGAAGATCGAGAACCGCTGCAAAGTAAAAGTGACCGAGTATCACCGAAATCAAATACTCGCGCACGCCGGCCCCCCCTGGAATTAAGGAAAGAAAACCAGCAACGATAGCCATCGTGATCGCCGCCACACAATAAGGCCATGCGGCGACGCTGATGACATGATCTAGCCCGATGCCGCGGACGATCGACCACAGACTTCCAGCGAAACAGCACCAACCCAAGAACATCAGAATCCAACCATTTCTCATCAGTGCCCATCGGATCCCACCCAGTCGATTTACCATGTCGCCATCAATCCGTGCAGTGCCCAGTTGCAGAACAATTTTCTTAAAAATGCCTGGACAGGTCGGCAAACCGGCCGCGATTAATAACGCCACCGCCAGCGGTATTAAAAACGGATACTGCTGGATATGGTCATTCAGCCAAATCAAAAAAATCGACAATGCCAAAAATGCGCCGACAGCCATCATCGTGAGTGTCTCTAAAAAAACACTCACGGTTGTTGCTGTGCCGCCGGTACGTGCAGACATAAGCAGTCGTGTGCGGAGCACGACGACCATGGCTTTGCCGGGAACATACTTTCCTAGAGAACCTATACAGTAAGCACGCAACGTCTCAAACAATCGTGGGTGGCATCCCAATGCAAGCAGCGATCGGTGCCAAAATAGCGCCATCGGAAGCATGCCGAGCAAATAAAACATGGCCGCGACAACCAACCAGACTGGGTCAGGCTGCCAAGGAATCGTTTCTCCGCTCAACGCGGCCCATGCATCGGATACGGTGAGGTAAATACCCCAACTCACCAGTCCGAGGATGGCACCACGGATCAGAATTCGCATAGCTGATCGTGTGAAATGTCGCTGTTCCATCATCTGCATGTCTAGTAGACCGCCAGCTTTTGTTGTGATGCGTGGCCACGACACAGATATCCCGCTGTCCCGCAAAGTAACCCTGATGCAAGCGAGGGCGTCAAAATTATCTAAAGTGGATAGACGCAACTCGTGAGCGACCCATTCATTTTGGCAATTTTTCAGTTTAGTGATACCTCAAAATAACCTTTACCGACGACACCATCGAACGGTATCATGCGGGAAGGTATTAAAGGGCGTCGATCACGGAGGATATTTTCCATGCATGGGATAACGCTGCTGCTTTTTGCAGCCATCGGCGTTGATGTGGGATGGAAACCGGATGAAAATGGCGATCTGGAATATATTATCCAAATCGCGCCGGAACAGCTTCAATCACTCAAATCCGGAGACGCAATCGAGGTCGGCGTTCGTCCTATGCTCCGATCTGTCCGTCGTTATCGAATTGTTGTTGGCACCGATCCATTACCGCGCGAAACCGCACGGCATGCATTGGAAGACAGCCCATTCGACGTGGAGGTGGGCGAGGTGGCACCAGCGATCACTGACGGTGCTGCTGCCAATCGTGCGACAGACACAGAATTGCTTACGATACCGGTGGCGCCCGAATTGCCAATGGCAACAGAACCATCAGCCAGGGACGCCAACCCGCTGGATCATTCCGTGATGGTCCGGCCAGAAGAGCGGCCAAGTAACTTAGCAGATCCTCGATGGGTAGCAGCTAATGGGGACCATCAAGCGATTCAGCTTCAACCGATCCCGACACAGCCGATCATCCCCTCGGCGCAACCATCGGCTACTGCAGTGCGACCGCTTGATACACTACCACCCCCACCTAAAACATCAGTGCCGCCATCCGATCATCCTGCGGCAGTTGAATTATCCGACGGGCGATTGTCGGGCGACCAATTTGTACCCAACTACAGAAAACAAAAACAGCAATCGGCCGGCGACAGCACTGCCTTATTGGAAAGCTATCACCTCGGTGACAGTGTGCCGGTGGATCAGGGATCCATCCAAGTCAGCGGAGTGGTCCCACCCACGCCGAGGTTGATGCTCCCGCCTCCCCCGCAACCGGAAGATTCATCGTCCGCGACCGCCACACAATTAGCCGTTCCTTTGCAACTGCCACCGCCGCCGGAGCAACCGCATGCGACTGCACAGCCGTCGAGTGCTCTAAAAACAGCCGCCGCCGACCAAAGGATGCAATCCACTGCCAGTGAAAAAGACAAGGACCTGAGTGATACTCCCCACATCGCCAATAAGAAGAATACCGATACACCAGCTGCCGCGAATGGGAGTTCTTCCTGGAGCGTTTGGCTTGCTATGGCTCTTTTCGCTTCTATCGGCGGAAATATTTTTCTAGGCTACGTCGCTTGGGATATTCGCAAAAGATTTTTGGCGGTCTTTCGTGGCACGGCAACGGATGGCATCAACGACAAATCGGCTGAAATGGTGGTTGAATCCGACGACGATCGCGCGGAAACGGGTAGCTAAGTTGTACTCGTGAGAGATCGGTTGATTAGCTACCTTAACGCGATAGAAAACCACCATCCTCGAATTTCCGTTTATACTCGGGATACACATCAATTATTCAAGAACACCGCTCTCAGGGCTCACGCGGCCTGTGATTGGGCCTTGGAATTTTGTTTTTTATCGCCTGCTTTACCTTGCGCATGCACATCGGGCAGCATTCGCACATCGGCACCCAATTCCGTAAACAGGCTGACGAGATGCTTGTGGCAAGTAAGCATGAAAATCTGATGGCCGCCGGCAGATGCGAAGTCTTTGAGGAGCTCTGCCGCAGCCCGCCCTCGCCGGACATCAAAATGGACTAACACCTCATCTAGAATAATCGGCAAACGAATGCCCCGCCTAGCGTATTGACTTACCAATGCCAAGCGCAGGGCGAGCATCAGTGGCTCCCGCGTTCCTCGACTGAGAGCCGCGACCGACTTGTGATGCCCCTCCGCATTTTCCACGCAGAGTGTTTCCTCGTCTAATCGAGTCCAGATACGCCGATAACGCCCCTCAGTGATTCGCTCTAAGTAAAGAGAGGCCTCCTGCAGCGCTGCAGGCTGACGCTGCTGTTCATAACACCTTCGAATCGAATCCAGGAGTTGGCTCGTACAGGCTAAATCAAGCCAGCGGGAAATCGATTGGCTAATTCGTTGCCGAATTCGCGTTAACTCTAACTGCAACTTCAGATCACGACGGTCGCTGGCAAGGTTGAGCAGTTGTTCGCCGAGACGTCCACGTTGTTCAGTATACTCAAGAAGCTTCTCATCATTTGCAACGCACCGTTTTTCAAGTTGCAATCGCTCGGCATCTAATTGCTCTTCAGTTACCCCGTCAAGCTCCTTTTGCAGCGTTTCCAGGTCACAGATTCCATCGCACGCCGCGACCAAACGTGAATGCTGATTCGAGATCGTTGCCTGATGAGCGGACGCTTCTGCGGACCGCAGAGCTATTTTTTCCAGATCTTCATCCGCAGAAAGGCCGAGATCCTCTAAATCTTGCGATTGTTGTTCGTCGAGTCGTTGCAGGTGACGGAAGCATCGTCGTATCCGCCGCTCTAGTCCCCACCGCTCTCCGCGAAGCCGTCGGAAATCGGCCACCAATATTTGCTGCGATTGCCAGGCTGATTCCAATGCGTCCATCATCGCGAGCAAGCGATGCCCGACAGATAAATTCTCATCAATCACCACTTCAACCCGCGCGAGCTCAAGCAAAGCATCGATCTTGGCCAGAAATCGATCTAACTCGGCGACACGACTGTCTGTTTCAGTACGCAGTAAATTCGTCCGATCAGCGATCTCGGATTCCTCGCGACATCGGGCAGCCAGTCGACGCACTGCGGCTGGAGAGAGTTTTGCGGGCAGACCCTCGGCGTGCAAAGCCCTATACCATGTTTGTCGAGCCTCCCGGTATGCTGCTTTGGCTGTCTGCAGAGCATCGGCTGCGGCATCCGCTTTGCTTACCGTCTCCGCGTTCGCCTCTTGTTCGGACAGCTGTTGCTGCAACTGGATTTTCCGCTTGTCCAACTCTCGCAGCTGCACCGCAAAGGGTCCGCGTCCTTCAGCGAACAAAAGATCAAGCTCCCGACACTCTGCCTCCGCATCATGCCGCTGCGCAGCAAGTAAATCCGTTTGACGTTGCACCGCCTCCCATTCACGCTGTTGTGCTTGGCCGAGCGAACGCTTCAAGCAGCCGCCGGCGACCGAGCCCGCAATTCCGACCAGGGTCAAAAGCGCACCGCCGACTGATGCAAGTGACAGCAAAAAGATGCCGCTGAATGCGAGCATCACGCCGAAAGAAAAAATGCCGCCAGATACCAGCAACACCCGGGGAGAAAGTACTTTCTCGTCGAGCAAACCCTCCCGTTGCAGGTCCAACTCTTGCTTCGTGTCGTTCAGCCTCTGCCGACGCTGATCAAGTTGAATCCTGCGGCGCAAATCGCTACACAACTTGTCGACCGCGGCTAATTCCTCCGTCAAATGTTCCGCTGACGCACGCTCAGGAACCGTCGGAATCCCCAGGGCTCTCGCCTCCGCGGTGCGAATTTCGACCCGAGCCTTTTTCAGGCCACGGGCAGCGGGACGTAACCGGGGTATCGCTCCTCTTAATTGCTGACCCAACTGCAATGTCTCTGCCTCGATTTGCGGCTGTTCAGCCGCCACCGTCTTTTGCAATCGATCGATTTGCGCTACTCGAGATTCAACCCAATCCCGTTGTCCCAACAGGGCGTCTAAATGCGGTCCGTTCTTGATTAGCGCTTTGCGGAGCGGTGTTTCCGCAAGCGACAGCTTGGCTTTTTCAAGCCGTTTCCCAAGCTGTCCGATTCGCTGCCGGAATTCGACCTTTTTTGATGCTACTTGTTGGAGCCGTGCTAACGCCTCATCACTTACATTCACGACCAATCCCATGGCATCAAAGGCGGCCTTGGCCTGCTGCATTGTTTCCCAAATCGGACGGACGGTTGCAGCCAGATCGGCAACACGCAATCGATTGCGATGCGATTCATTCACCGCCAACAGCTTCTCGATCTTCGTCTCGAGGCGAGATCTATCGCTGAGAATCCGCCGATACCGACCTTGCTCCTCCGCGACCACTTCAAGCTGTTGGACAACGGTGGCCTCTTGCGCGAGGAGATGGGGAATTTCACCCCGATCACCGACTGGATCAAGCAGTGACTCCCGCTCTATTCGCAACGCGCGAAAAACAGCAGCAAGTGAAACTCGATCGACTCCCGCGCTCAGGTCATAAAGGTAAGACCCCGCCTCAGTCTGCCCCAACAACGCGAGTCGCTCGATCTCATCAATCCCGAATGCAAACACATTACGATAGATCGCTTCGTCGACCCCGCTCAACAGAACCTGCAAAGTGGCAACTCCCTGGGACGAGTCCTGCTGCACGACATCATCCGTCTCTAATCTCTCTACCGCGACATGCTCAACTGCCTTTACACCGAAGCTTTTGGGTAGGCAGAACGTGCGTTCCACACGATATCGGCCGGTTGGTGTTTCGACATCACAAATGCCGACGCATCGGCCACGAGGCAACAGAAACGATCGCAGATCCTCCTCGCGGGCAAGCACCTGCCCGTAAAACATTTCCCGCAAAAATCTTAGGAGCGTGGTTTTACCTACCTCGTTTGGGCCGTGCAGGACATTCAGGCAACCGGAAAGGTTCCCCAGAGATAAATGTTTCCAGCCAGCAAAGTCGGTCAGTGAGAGTGAATGAAGTTGCATATCAAACTTTTATTCCCTTTGATCAAGTATCTCGTGCCTCTTCGATTTTCAGACATCTTCACCAGATAGCAGGTGTACGCCGAGATCTGCCGCCCGCTTGATCGCAAGAGAACTGTCGCTATTTTGTTCCGACTTCAAGCGTGCCGCGACCTGAGCGCCCAAATTGCCACACGGCAAATATTTCTCCCAATCAGACGAATCGATACCTTCGTTCTGCAACTGCCTCAGCGACCGAAGAAATTCGCCAAGGATTGTTTCCTCCTCGTACCAGGCTGCGGGATATTCCGCCGGTTGAGCCTCCACCGCCACATGCCAGACACTCGCTCCGCCATAGTCAACCGCGTTGAGATCCTCGAGCAATTTTTTTTTCGCATCCGCTTTCTGAAGCGATCGCACTAGAGATCCGCTGCCTGCGATATTCCATGTTGCCAGCAGAGGCCGCGACGCGGCGTCCACGATGCCGCGTGCGATCTGTGACTGGATCATGCCATAAAGCGATTCCTGCGACGTATCCGGATCAAGGCTCAAAGAAAATGTATTCCAGCGAACCGCATCGGTAACAATCGGGCTGGTCTGCACCAAACCTTCCGAATCAATCTCGACAAGCGTGCATCCGCGGGGCCCCGATTCAGCCGGTGATCGTCCTTGCGGAGTGCCGGCGTAATGCATTGTGGGGTTCCTGGAAAATGTTTCGCGTAGATGAACACCGCCAAGAGCCCAATAATGGTAATCAAGTTTTGCAAGTGCCTGCTGGGATGCCGTGCCATACCCAAGTGCGATACTGATTTGTGCATCCGCAGCCGTCGGGTAATCGGACGAACGCACTGTTGATTTCTGGTCAGCGGGCCCAAGCAAACGGAGTTGCTGGCCATTTTTTAAGGGGTGAAAAACCTCGCGATATTTCCCGACAAGACGATGAACCGTTTCTGGAAATAATGCTGCCGATGGCCAGCGCAGCGGGGGATCACTACCACCCAGAGCCCAGTAGACCGAGATCCCACGCGCTGCAAGCCGCTCTGTTTGTTCGACCAGAAACATCAGGCTACGCGGTCCGTATTCACCCGATGAGAGCACATCCCCGGTCAGTAGTACTGCATCCACCTCTTCATTGAGGGCCGCAGTAAAGATGCTCTCGGCTGCTAGATAGGGCGCATCAATTAACGGATCGAGAAAATCGATCGGAATTTGATCGAACCCCGTACAAACTTGTTCCAAATGCAAATCAGCCGCATGAATACACTTGAATACTGGTGTCGCCATTTTTTCCCGACGTCCTGCACGAAAATTTCGGAGGGAATTACGAAGTCCAGACGCTCTAAACAGCGCATTTTAGCCCCAGGCCCAGAAATCTCCTATGCGAATTCCTTCAAGCTAAATCAGCTAGCAAAGGGTCTTTTTTCGGGCCCATGACTATTAGGCCAGATCACCTTCAGGTATCCTTCAGTTTCGGATTTCGCTCACGCCAAGCCTCATGCACGGA
>CEVF01046959.1_pt1 | contig 12281 bp, 12 predicted proteins | sample 356441 | NCBI WGS metagenome assembly CEVF01 (sample SAMEA2622765, study PRJEB7988) | marine metagenome | biome: marine biome (ENVO:00000447); feature: surface water layer (ENVO:00002042); material: "saline water (ENVO:00002010), including plankton (ENVO:xxxxxxxx)" | depth 5 m
CGCTCGATCCTCGTGTTCGGCCACGTAGATCTCGTCGACAAACATCTCTTCGAGTTCATCGTCGTGAAGCTTGCCAATCATATCATAACGGGCCCGATCACTGCTCCGCAAGTACAGCGCGTAGGCGTAGCCAAGGGCAGCGATCGCTACCACGTAAAGCGGGATCAACTTCACGACCATTGTTTCGCTTCCTGCGAGGAACGTGATGTTCTTCAAGAGCAAGATGACAACGATGCCCTGAGCGATCGCTCCGAGTGCCGGAGCGAGCAGCGTCTTCCACCACGCAAGCGGCTCGTTGCGGCCAACCCGATTGAAATAGCCGATCACAGCCAGCGAAACGATCAATTGGACGACGATCACTGCCAGCGTGCAGAAGATCGGCAGCCAAGTGCCCAGATGCAGCAGCGGATCCCCGCCACCGACTGCGAACAGCGCGACCGTGATGATAGCGATGATTGCCTGAATGCCCGCTGCGATATGCGGTGACTTGTGTTCCGCATGGGTGCGCCCCAGAGCTTTCGGAAGGATTCCGTCGCGACCAAGCGAGTAGAAGTAACGCGTCGCGTTGTTGTGGAAGGCGAACGAGCAGGCGAAGAAGCTGGTGACAACAAGGAAGTCCATGATCACGCGAACCCCATGGAACGTATAGATGTCCGCAAGTTCGAAGAAGTACTGATCCACAAGGGATTCCGCTTTGGCCGTCGACTCGCTTCCGAAGCCGACAAGCCCGGCGTAGGCGGCGAAGGTATAGAACAGTCCCAGAGTAAGAACCGCGATGTAGGTCGCGCGAGGAACCGCCCTTTTGGGGTCCATCGTCTCTTCGCCGTAGATCGCCGTCGTTTCAAAACCAATCCAGGACCAGAACGCAAGAAAGAACCCAACACCGACTGCGGGGGCGGCACTCCACTGCGAGGGGTTGAAAACTTGGGGCATCTGCCCTTCAGCACCGCCCGAACCCGTCGTCACGAGGCACAGACCCGCAATGATCAGAACTTCGACGATGAGCAGAGCGCTAAGAATTTTCGCGCCGTAGGTAATCCGATATGTTGAGATAATCCACATAAGAACCAGCGACGCGGCGCTGCACCAATACCAGGCGACTTTGACGCCAAGGTAGGTTTCGAAGAGCAACGAGGTGTAGAAGCCAAAGCCACCGGCAATCGCCGGGGAAATCATGCTGTAGGCAGACATGACCGTCAGCCCGACGGCAAGGCCGGTGGGTTTGCCGAGCCCCTGAGTGGTGAAAGTGTAGAAGGCGCCAGCCGACGTAATCCTCTTTGCCATCTGAGCGAAACCGACGGTGAAGACCAGCAGGATGAGCGTCGTTGCAGCGTAGGTCAGCGCAGTCGCCATCCCCGCGCCCCAAGCCATGGAGATCGGGATATAAGCCGAGACCACAACGAGAGGTGCGGCTGCCGCCGTCACCATGAACACGATATGGAAAAACGTGATCGAACTCTTCAGTAGTTGGTTAGATGTATCCGGCGAACTTGCCGATAGATTTGACATTGGAATTCTCCCTGCTTTGGATGTTTGTTTTTCCGCTTGACGCTTTATCCCTTCGTCCTGCGGGCTCCATTGCTGTGCCGCGTCTAGCTGTTCTAGGCGCGGCAAACCTTCCTTTCTTGATCGGGGGCTTGTTCCTGCCCGGCGACACCGAAAGAAATCCGCTTGGCATGCGTGGGAACAACCATGTGTTCCAACCAGTTGATCAGCTCTAAGGGGCGAAAATCAAAAGTGTGCAGGTTTAGCGGCCCGAAGAGTGCCATGTCCGCTTCGCTGGGCACTCTTCCCGGCACAAAGCGATCCAGTGCTCGAGCGACATTCTCGATGTCATCAAGGCTGCTGTAGACCCCACCGTCGACGAGTTCCTGAATGCTCCCTCGCATAAAGCCGGCCGTGTCTGGGCCATCCAATTCTGGGTGATACTGAACCCCCCAAAAGACGGACTTCTTTCCGGTGATCTCTACACCCTGAATGAAATCGCGGTTGCGGGCCGTCACGCGGCTCCCGGGAGCCAGTTTTGCGATCTGATCGGAATGAAATCCGAATGTGTCGAAGGTCCTGTGGCGGCCCTGATGCATCGGATGGGAGAGCCCCTCCTGCGACAACTCAATCGCATGCGAAAATGGCGCTTCGCACCTGCAGTCAACGGATTGGCTGGGGCCAACCTCGCCACCGGCAGCGACAGTCGCCAGCTGTAATCCCCAACAAATGCCAAACATCGGAGTGCCGGAGTCGAAAGCCGCTGCGGCAAACTCAATTTGGCGGCGGGTGCCCGCGGTCATCTTGTGGATATTGGAATTCGATCCCGTGAAAAGAATACCGTCATAATCTTCAAGATCGCGTAGCGGGCGCTGCCCGACATCCGTCGTCAAAAGAATCTCGGTCTCCAGATCAGATCGCAAGCCATGGAGAAGTTTTTCAAACATACCGCTTGGCGCGCAACCATTGTGCCGCGTGAATATCTCGCGATCGGAGAGCTCATTGCCCTCGGAAATGAGTATGCGAAGCTTGGTCATACGGAAAAACCCTTCCTTGAGCTCGCAACAAAATCGGTTTCTTTAGGAGCTTCTAGACTCACGTCGACGGAATTGCGTCTCAGTCCTCTCTCTGGAATAACTAAGTGCTCCAGCCAGTTAATGATTTCGACGGGGTGGAAATTAAATGTATCAAGGGCAAGGGAGCTGAACGTCGTTTCTTCGGAACTACTCGGGCGATACTGCGGCCCTAAACGTTGTAGAAACTCAGCCGATGCCTTGATTGCGAGCGCGTCGGGAAAATAGCCCGCTTCAATCAAAGTCTGCTCGAAGCCACGGGTGAAACCCGCGGCCTGACCGCCATCCGCTTCGGGGTGGTATTGCACGCCCCAGAATATCGATTTCGGCCCGCGAATTTCCATCGCTTGCACACATCGGCCATTCTGCGCGGTAACCGTTGCATTGCTTGGCAATTGCAGCACGGCGTCCGAATGGAATGCAAAGCTATCGAAGTTTGCGGGGCGGTTACGGTGCATCGGATGAATGCGCCCAGCCTCGGTCAGCGCAATATCATGGGCAAAAGGCCATTCGCCTTTGCCATCCGAAGTCGCGATCGGTCCTACCTGGCCACCAGCCGCGACCGTTGCAAGTTGTAAGCCCCAACAAATGCCGAACATCGGCGTTCCCGACTCGAACGCGTTCCGCGCGAAAGCCAGCTGTCGGCGGGTGCCGTCCGTCATGTCTTGGATGGTCGACATTGATCCCGTAAACAGGATGCCGTCGTAGGCTTCCAACGGATACTCGGGCTCGTGCCCTTCTTCCGAGGCTAGGAAAATTTCTGTTTCTATATCCGACCGGATGCTTTTCAGCATCCGGTCGCAAAGACCGCTGGGCGCACAGCCGACGCTCTGGATCAGAGTGTCGCGATCCGCGACCTCGTTACCTTCTGATATCAGAATCCGCAGCTTCGCCATTCGCCCAGCTTTCGATGTTATTCGGAAATCGTAATCGTACGTTCCGGGCAGTTCGCTGCAGCCTTGCGAACATTCTCTTGCTGATCTGCAGGAACATTCTCCATGCCATCTCGAACTGTCGCATAGCCTTCTTCATCGATCTCAAAGACTTGAGGTGCGAAGAATACGCAACGGGCGTGGCCTTGGCAGAGGTTCTCGTCGATACAAACTTTCATGTCTTCCTCCTTCGATCAAAATGCGATGTTGAGCGGGCCGACACCGTGCCATTTCTGTTCGGGATTGGCCGGCTTGAAGGGCGGTACCACTTTGAGAAACTCTTCGATCCCGACAACCAATTCACGACGACCGAGGTTAGAGCCCAAGCAACGATGAATGCCGCCACCGAAGCCGAGGTGCCGGTTTTCCTGACGCAGGATGTCGACCTTGTCCGGGTTCGGGAAAATCTCTTCGTCACGGTTCCCCGATCCGAAAGCCAAGACGACGCGTTCGCCCGCCTTGATCTCCTGACCGCGAACGACGGTATCCTTCAGGCAGGTACGAGCCATGGCCTGAACAGGCGAGAGGCAACGCAGGAATTCTTCACAGGCCATCGGGATCAGCGACGGGTCGTCACGCAGTTTCTGCTGGTCCTCCGGGTTATGCGCCAGATGCCAGATCCCTGCTCGGATCGCCCACGCGGTGGTGTCGAGGCCGGCGAGGAAGAGGAGATAGCAATAGCGCAACAGCTCGTCGCGCGTCAGCGGCTTGCCGTTGATCTTTGCGCGGCAAAGATAGTCGATAAGTGTCGCGGACTCAGGGTCGTCTTTCCAGTTGTCGAGCAGATTGTCGAAATAGTCGTAGACCGCCTTTTCGGCAGCGCGCATCACTTCCGGGCGCTCCACGCGCTCGTAGATGATGTCATCTACCCATTGATCGAACTTCGGCCAGTCAGCCTCAGGATAACCCGCGAGGTTGCTGAAAATGATGGTCGGAACGGGTCGCGCATAGCCGTAAGACGCATCTGCACCAGAACCCTTGGCGAGAAATTCGGCCGCTTGTGCACGCGCGGTTTCGCGGATCGGCTCCTCGAGCTTTTTCAATTCTTTAGGAGTGAAAAGCGGCAGGAGAATCCGACGGTATTCGGTATGTTCCGGCTGATCGCTGTCGATCGGCGGCAGCTCGGCGTCGGTTACCGGCGGGAACATCATGCTCGGTCGAACCGACCAGGTTTCGGGATCCTGCTCGGCCGCAAAAATATCGTCGCTCTTGGTAACGAACCAGAATCCGCCGTATTTTTCGCTCCGGCCTACGGGACACTCCGAACGAAGCTTGGCGTAGGTATCGAAAATTGTGTCCAGCGCTTCGCCATGAAAGTCGAAGTTCGCTGCGACCTCTTTGATATCTTGGTCTTTTGCACTTGCCATTTGGATCTCCTATTGCACGCGCGTTCCCAGACCCTGTGCCGATAATTGGCACAGGATGTCGTTTCAGTTTCCGATCGTTGCGGGTGTCAGATCACTTCAAGGTAGCGATTGAGTTCCCAGTCGGTTACCTTCGAGTTCATACGGAGGAGCTCCCACCGTTTCATTCGAACGTAGTGATCGACGAAATCTTCGCCGAAGAGCTCTTTCACCAGTGGGCTGTCAGCGAACAGGCGAGCGGCCTCTTCAAGTGAGCTGGCAAGCGGGGTCGCCTGTTCGGGGGTTGCGCGGTAAGCGTTGCCCTTGAACGGTTGACCCGCATCCATCCCGGTCTCAATACCCTTCAGGCCACACAGGAGGCTCGCGGCAATGACGAGATAGGGGTTGGTATCCGCGCCGGGAATGCGGTTCTCAATACGAGCGGCCGGCCCTTTGGACGGAATTGCTCGGAACGATACCGTGCGGTTGTCGATACCCCAAGACGAGTTCGCCGCAGCCCAAGCCCCGACGTTCATGGTACGCTTGTACGAGTTGACGTTCGGTTGGTAGATCGCCGACATGATCCGCGAGTGCTCTTTCATCCCTGCGAGGAAAGAAAGGCCGATCTCGGAGAGCATCAGCGGATCTTCGGAATTCGAGAACAGAGGGTTGCCGTCAAGGTCCGAAAGGCTCATGTGCATATGCCCAGACGAGCCCGACCAGTTGGCGTTCGGCTTGGCCATGAAGCACGCGGTCAGACCATTCTTCGCGGCGAGTTCTTTCACGGCATATTTCGCGTACATCGCCCCATCCGCGGCAGCGAGAGCGTCATCGTACTTCAGGTTGAATTCGAACTGACCGGGGCCGTGCTCGCTGATCGTCGCCTCAATAGTCAGACCGGCCTCTTGGATGTGACGACGCAGTTGTCCGAATAGGTCGTCGGAGGTGGCATAGTGCAACATCGAGTAGCAGTGACCAGCTCGACGAGCCGCGCGCAGACCGCGATAGTCATTCTCGGCGATATCGGCGATGTTGCCTTCGAACAGGTAGAATTCGAACTCATAGGCAGCCTTGGGCTGGTAACCCATGGAATTCGCTTTTTCCACAGCCTTGCGGAGAATGTCGCGTGGCGAATAGATCACGGGCGTCATGTCCATCTCTACCATCTCACAGATGACAGAGGCCACACGCGGCTCCCACGGAATCAGGCGCAGCGAAGACAGGTCGGGAATCAGTTTAATGTCGGGATAACCCGTATCCCAATTTGTGTATGCGAGGCCCTCGACGACCTCGTCCTCGACATCCCAGCCGAATAGAACGTTCGCGATGTGCGTGCCGTTCGCCGCGACAGAGTTCAGGAAGTACTCTGCACCGAACTGCTTCCCGCGCCAGAGACCGTCCAGGTCGACGGCGCCGACCCGAACGGTATCGATGTTGTGTTTTTCCAAAAAGGCACGAGCATCATCAATGGATGTCGTTTTGGTGCCGATCGTCATTTGTCTCTCCCAGTTGAGCTAATTTGGATGGCGTTGTTCTTGTTTTTATTCGCCAGTAAGAAGTGCAAGGACTCGTGGATGATCGGTGTCGATCTTCCCTGTGTTTCGTGCGCCACGCGGGCTACCGATCGGTGCTGCCCGTCCGGGAAGGATGGTCTCGAAGAACTCGTGCGCCTCCCGGAGGTCATCGTCCCCACTGTCAGGGGCCGCGTAGGAAATCGCCTCTACCGGACATTCGAATTCACAAGCTCCGCAGTCGGTGCATTCATCGGGCTGAATCCACACCCGGCCATTAGCCTCATAAATACAGTCGACAGGACAAACATCGACGCATGCCTGATCCTTGTTTCCGATACATCCGTCTGAGATTACGTAAGGCATGGATCAAACCTCGTTTGTGCTGTGACCAGGAAGTACTGACATCCCAGGATTAATTGCAGCCGCCGCGTGATTCACCGCGATTGCAGCCTCGCCAAAGCCGACAGCCATCAACCGCACCTTCCCAGGGTATTCGCTCACATCTCCGATCGCGAATACGCGCGGCAATTGCGTTTCCATGTCAGGCTTCACCGGAATCCGGTAACCGTCTATGCCTAGACCCCACGCCTCCATCGGGCCGAGGTCAGAAATGAAGCCAAGCGCCATGATGAATTTTCCAAAAGGTAAATCGCGGCTGGCGCCGGTTTCGTCGCGGATCGTCAGGATCTCGGAACCGGCTTCCTTGCGATAGCTCAGAACCTCGCCCGGAGCGACGATCTTCACCGAGCTTTCCTTCATCTCTTCAACGCTACGCTCATGTGCGCGAAAACGCGGACGGCGGTGAATAACCGTAACGGACTTCGCCCTCGGCTCAGCGGCAAGCGCCCAATCGACTGCGCTATCGCCGCCGCCCGCGATCACAACATCCTGCCCATCGAGCACGGAGAGATCGGGAACGAAATGCATGACATTTGCAGAAGACACGCCCTCAATTGCCGGGAGCGAACGGGGCTCACAACGGCCAAGGCCTGCGGCGATCACAACCGACTTTGCTAGAAACGTCAGTCCGCTTTCGGTTGACAGGCGATAGTTGTCACCCTCCGCAACAAGGGACGAGACGGTTTCATTAAGCCTGAGCTCGTATTCCTGACGCCGGGACTGCGCCAAAAGACCGGCAACGAAGTCTGCGCCCTTGATACTTCCGAAACCTGCGACGTCGTGGATCAGCTTCTCAGGGTACATCGTTGAGATCTGCCCCCCCACCTGAGGCAGCCCATCGAGCAAAACCGTGCGCATTCCACGAAAGCCCGCGTAATACGCAGCATATAGCCCGGCCGGGCCAGCGCCGATAATGGCAATGTCATAAAGCGCATGGTCGTTCATGGCAGCTTCGGTCCCTGTATCTTTTTTCTGTTACATGTTTCCTAACATAACACATGTTTCCAATCAAGCACCATCTTCGAAGCGAGTGAAAGGCCCTGGCGGAGCTTCGAACCGAACGAAACGGTTGCAGCGAGCGTGATCGCAGAGAAGAACGTTCGCTGTATGGGGCGGCGTTATTGCGAAAGTCCCGTTTGACGCGTGGTGGTCCCTTTTCTCGCTGGGCTCAGGCGATGCGTTAGCTCTCGGCCTGGCCGAGAGCATTGAAGCGGTTGATGAGTGCGATGCGGATGTGGATCTCAACGATCTGACAGTTTCCACTGGCGAGCCGCTGCATGATCTTATCCCGAAGCTCTGGCGCAAGTTCGCTCAGTGCGTTGGCAAAGGGCCCGTCAGGGACGGGGATGAGGCGAAGGCCGCACGAGTGCTTGGTGCTGCTTCTGCGCGGAATCACGCAAGCCCGCCGTTTAGCATGGTCCGCCTCACCTTCGACCGCCAACATGCGGCGTGTCCTACGACGGGCCGACTGCGGACAAAAGCATGACCCCTTGATGGAACCGAAGCCGATCACACTTGACGAACACGCCTCGATTACAGAAGGCATTCGGATCGGAGCTTGCTGTTGAACGCCTCGATGAACCCGTTGTCCGTCGGGTTCCCTGGCCGTGAGAAGTCCAGCGTGATGACGTCGGCATATGCCCAGAGGTTGCTTTGCCGATGTATTTCGGAGCATTCAAGGCTAGAGTTTTCGATCGCTACCCTTATAGAGCCAGAGAAAGGGAAGCCCGGGAGCCGGGCTTGAAAGGATAGAGAGAGTCTCATCCGGGTGCGGCGCGACAAGGATCCTGACCATGGCCAAGACCACGACCCGCCCGAAACCCTCCTCCGCGAAAAAGACCGAAGCCACCGGATCGGCCGCGCCTGACGGCCCTGCCGACATCCGGATGATTCCGCTCGACCAGTTGGAGCCGAGCCCGCTCAACGTCCGCAAGGTTGCCGCCAGCGCCAGCGACGACGCCGAGCTTCTTGCGAGCATCCGCGAGACTGGCCTCAAGCAGAACCTAGTGGTGCATGCGCTTTCAGAGACACGTTTTGCGGTCGATGCCGGCGGTCGTCGCCTCAAGGCTCTGAAGCAGCTCGCAGAGGACGGCGTCATTTCAGCAGATCACCTGATTCCCTGCCTAGTCGAGGACGAGCACAACGCCATCGTCACCTCCGCCACAGAAAACCTCCAGCGCGCAGCGATGCACCCAGCCGACCAGTTCGAGGCTTTCGACAAAATGATCGGCGAGGGCCGCGGCGAGGACGAAATCGCGCTGAAGTTCGGTGTCTCCGTCGACCTGGTGCGCCGCCGTCTCAAACTCGCCCGTGTTGCGCCCGAGATCATCGAACAGTTTCGTTCGGGCGATCTGACCCTCGAATGCGTCATGGCCTTCACGTTGACCGACGACCATGATCGCCAGCTTGCGGTCTGGAACGCGGTGAAGGGCGGCTATCACATCCATCCTCAAAGCATCAAACGTCAGCTGACCGAGACGGCGCATTCGGCGAACTCGGCGCTTGGGCGTTTTGTCGGCATAGACGCCTATGAGGCGGCGGGCGGTGTTCTGCTGCGCGACCTCTTCGATGATCGTGCCAGTGCCCATATGGAAAACCCCGACCTCCTGGAGCGCCTCGCCATCAAGAAGCTTCAAGCCGCGGCCAAACCCTTCGAGGGGACGTGGAAGTGGGTCGAGGTGCACCTCTCGGTGGACTACGGCGCGTTTCGCAGTTTCGGGCGGGTCTATCCGCAGGACATCGAACCCGATCCGGACCTACTGGCCGAGGAGGAACGTCTCATCGCACGCGAGGAAGAACTGGCGGCGCAGAATGACGGCGAGGATTGGACCGACTCCGAAACCGAGGAATACTACGCCATCGAGCCGCGCTTGCGTGAGATCGAGGCCCTGCAGCGCGAGCGGCAACCGTACGCGGACGAAGATCGCGCCATCGCCGGTGTCGTTCTGACCATTGGCCACGACGGGGCGCTGCGCGTCGAGAAAGGCCTCGTGCGACCCGAGGATATTCCTGCTGCGCCCGAACCCGACGAAACCACTGCAGATGCGGATGGCGACCCCTCCCCTGCCCGGCCACAGGTGACGCCGCCGACCTCCTCCACACCGGTGCCAACCTCCGATCCTGCCGCGACGTTGCGCAAGGCGGACGGGATTTCGGCGAGCCTGGCGGATGATCTGCGCGCGACGCGTCAGCATATCCTCAGGGCGCATCTGGCGGCGGATTTCGAGGTGGCGTTCGACGCGATGCTCTATGCGCTCTGCGAACAGGCTTTAGGGCGGTCCTACAACAACGAGGCGCTGGACATCTCGATCCGGCCCTTTCAGGCGCAAAACCGTGAGGTGTTGCATGCGGATACGGTCGCCCAGAAGATGCTCGAAGCGCTGGAACAGGATCTCGCTACTGACTGGATGGAGCTGGAGAAACCCGAGGACTTCCAGGCGATGTCTGCGCTGCCCATTGCGGACAAACAGGCGCTTTTCGCCTGGGCGACGGGTCTGGCGGTCAAGCCGCAGCTCTCCTCCGACAATCGCCCCTCCCCGATCATCGAGGAGATTGGCGCGCGGCTCGATGTCGATGTCGCGGCCTGCTGGCGCCCGACCGCGCAAAACTACTGGGGTCGGGTCAACAAAGGCCATGCGGTTGCCACGGCGCGCAGGCTGATCGGCGACGACTACGCCGAAGATCGCAATCGCGAGCGCAAGGGCGATATCGCGGCCGCGATGGAACGGGCTTTCGCGGAAACATCGGGCGAGACGGAAGGGTTCGACGCGGCGACGGCTGCAAAGACGACACGCTGGCTGCCCGACGGGATGGTGTTTGCCGGTGCGACGGAGGTCGACGCCAAAATGATTGGCGATACGCCCGAGGCGGAGGAAGGCGCCGTGCCCGCATCAGACGCTCTGACCGACGCCGAGAGCGATGAACCGTCGTCCTTGCCCGCCTTCCTGAGCGAGGATGCGGCCTGACGCGGCGAAGACCGATCTGATCACGACATGAACTTTGGGCCGCCCTCGCGCAGAGGGCGGCCCTTTCCCGCTGACGGGTTTCACGCAGCCGGTGTCGGATCGGCTGGCCCGTCCCGGAGATATCCCATGACCACCACACTCGATCTCGATCCCGTCAAGGAAGCCGCACTGATTGCCGCTCATAATGATGCCTTTCGCCGCTCCATCCTCGGGACCACCCCCTCCGTCGATGCGCCGCAGGGCCAGTTCGTCATGACGCGCGGCGTTTCAGCACTTGGGCCTGAAGCCCAGCTTGTTCTCACCCGCCGCGTTGCTTCGTTTGATGCGTTCAACGCTGACAGCGATCCTCATGGCTGGCACGAGATGGGGGTCATCGACCTCGATGGCACGACAGTCTGGTTCAAGCTCGACCTGTTCGACACCGACTACATGTACGGCTCGCCCGAGCCATCCGACCCGGAACAAACGCGCCGGGTCCTGACCCTGCTTCTGCCGTCGGAATACTGACGCCCCTCTTCACCAACATCTCCTCGGACCGTCCTTGCACCAAGGGCGGTCCTTTCGCGCTGGCGGGTTCCAAGGGGCGCGATACCCGCGTCCCGCCCGCCGCAGGAGACCAGAGATGGCCAAGACACTCGACTACCAGATCACCCTCTATCCCGCACATCGCGATGGCGCCTTCGTTGTTACCCAGTTCCAGATGCTGGCGAGCTACCCCGAGAAGCGCATTCAAGCCGCGGGCATGGACGACCTGATCGACCAGGTGACGCAGTTCGCGATGGAGCACGGCGAGAGCTGCAGCGCCTCGGTGCGCTGTCTCGCCCCGCGCAAACCGCCGGGGTTCAAGCGCGCGACCGACAACCTCTATTTCAACCTGGTTGACCGGACGGCTGAGCAGCGCGGCGCGGCGGCAGCCTGAAGCCCCGCAGGAAACTTCCTGGGCGACCTCGCGTAATGGTCGCCCTCCCCTTTCCTCAATTCCAAAGGATCAAAGACATGACACAAGAGACTGATTTCTACGCGCAGATACTAGAATCCCAGAGGCGTGCTGCCGAACAGCGGGTAGAAACCCGCGCGGCGCTTCTTTCCGAACTGCGCACCCTCGGCGTAACGAACATCGAGGTGCAATACGAAGGCTACGGCGATTCCGGCAATGTCGAGGATGTCGTTGTGACCCCTGACACGATCACCCTGACGGAAGAGCTGCGGCGCCGGGCCGAAGATTTCGGCTGGGACTTTGCCTATGCGCTGAGCCCTGGGTTTGAGAACAACGAGGGCGGCTATGGCGAACTCACCTGGGCGCTCGAGACCGACAAGATCGATGTCAGCCACTCGAACCGCTATATCGAAACCAATACCACCGAACATGAAGGGCTCTGACATGGCACATCCCCTCCACCACGCCGAAAGCTCTGCCCGAAAATTCGGCGGTGTTCCAGACGACTATCAGTTCGTGCATGACTGGTTTGACTCATCCAAAGAGCACCTAGGCCTTTTCGTTCACAGAGCCCAAAAACACCATACCTTATCCTGACTCTATCGAAGCGTCTCATTCCTGTGCATGGTGCGG
>CEVF01098964.1_pt1 | contig 12266 bp, 7 predicted proteins | sample 356441 | NCBI WGS metagenome assembly CEVF01 (sample SAMEA2622765, study PRJEB7988) | marine metagenome | biome: marine biome (ENVO:00000447); feature: surface water layer (ENVO:00002042); material: "saline water (ENVO:00002010), including plankton (ENVO:xxxxxxxx)" | depth 5 m
TTATCTCATCACCATGTTGAGTCCGGCCCAAAAATCTAAAATCGTAATATCCAGAATTTTGTTCATCCAACGAAGGCCCTTCTCCTGGTTTGGGAAAAACATAACGAGTTAAGAGAGACCTCACAAACGGAATAGAAAGTAGCCCCATCGAGATTTTTGACAATCTTACTAATCGTTTAGCTCGTTTTTGTCCTTTAATTCCATCGCCAGTAAGAAATCCCTCATCATATTTAAATTGCACAGCGTAAGGATGTTCCATCAGAGCATTAGAGCGAAGCACAACTCGTGTATTAATCGTAGCCATGATAAAAGGACCGACCCAAGATTTAAACTCATTATCGTAAGCTAGACTGATATCATCTTGTCTAACCATATTTCGGTGGCCAGACGGACACAGTGAATATGGATCCCTCAACTCCCGCTTCAAATCACTATCTTTGGAGGCACTTGCTAGGGTATTTATGCCACTTGCTATCGTGCCACCAGACGGTCCACCGCGGATGGCTTTAACACGGAGTCTTACCTTGTCACATTTAGTTCCAAATTTTTTAAATGCTTCTTTCTGAAGAAACTTCACACCGATATCAGAAGGTATTGAGTCAAATCCGCAGCAATTAACAATTCTCGCACCCGAATTCTTAGCATCATCTTCATAAAGAGAAATCATGCGTTTTATCCACTGAGGCTCTCCTGTCAAATCACAATAATCTGTCCCAGATTGAGCACAAACCTTTACAAGAGTTTCCCCGTAAAGTGCATAAGGCCCAACCGTACTGATGATAAGATTTGTCCGTGCGCAAAGATTTTTCAAAGCGATTTCATCAAAAGAATCAGCGACAAGAATGGGGGCAGCCTGAGCTTCCTTGCCTAAACTTGATTTCAATTCTCTCAGTTTAAGTTGAGATCGTCCGGAAATTGCCCATTTCAAATCTGGCTCAGGACTGTCATTGACCAAATATCTGCAAAGAATTTGACCAACAAAACTGGTGGCCCCAAAAATAACAATATCAAACTCTTTATCACTCATCACTCAATCATGTTAGTTGATTGTTGGAAGGCAAATACATCTTTTGACAAACTAAAATAGTTAACGAGTAAATTCTAAACAACTTTAGTGCGTTTGTCGGTGATCTTGTTAGATGTCTTTGCGACTTGTTGGAAGCTGACCCAAATAAGAAACTGTAGACCAAATAAAAGTGCTGCCGCTACTAGATGCGTAGGTTGAATAAATGCAGGCATTCCCAAATGTCCGAGGGTAGCACCGGAGAGAACTGAAAAGCATATTACCGCGATCATAAGAAACGTCAACCGGGTTAGGTTGTGACCCCATCCGAGTGAATCAGTCAACAATTTTGCTAACCATAAGTTCGCAATTAAAACGACGGCTGAAAAAGATCTGTGAACGTAAAAAAACCAAGGCATAAACTCTATCCAAGAAGTCCTTAATTCTTCACCTTTTGTCTCTTTCAAAAAATCGGTCATTTCTCTAACTTGCGTACCCATAGCTATTTGCAGGACCGTCATACCAATTACCAAATAAAGCCACTGCTTCGCACGAGGATCTATTGCATTAATGGGCTGACTAAGGACTGCTTGTCGCCCTGATTGCGCCAGCGCAAATAGCAACGTGCCGACGATAGCTAACGCGACTAGCATATGAAGTGTAATCATGCCCGGCTGTAGATTCGAACTCACGACCTTTGATCCTAGCCATCCTTGGAAACCGACCATTAGAAACGCCGATAGAGACGCTCTAAAAATAGAATTGTCGTAAGCTCGAAGGCGCCAGGAAAAAATAGCAGTAAGGAATATTAGCAGACCTATACCTACGCCTATCAGACGATTAAGATACTCCGTCCATGTTTTCACAACATTAAATCGGGTATCAGCATATCCTAGGTCTGCGTAGATTTCTTGATAGTTACTTGGTAGTTGCGTTTCACTTGTAGGTGGGACCCATTGACCAAAACAAGTCGGCCAGTCGGGGCAACCCATACCCGCGCCAGACGCTCTGACACTGGCGCCGACCGCTATTAAAAAGTAGACAGCAGCGAGGGTAACAAAAGCTAACTGACGATAGTTATCAATGTCTTTTTTACATACGACGTTGGGCTCACCCGCTTCCATATGATCCCTCTCAATATTAAGGTTACTCACCAATCTAAAATCTGACTCATGCGTCCGGATTTTTATCGTTGCTCTCGTAAGTTTTCTAGAAGTTGGTTTGAGGCATGTCCATCAGTTGGAAGATTTATATTCGATTGATACGCTCGAATTGCGGATCTGGTTTGTCTACCTACTCTGCCATCTGGCTCTCCTGAGCTGAAACCCAAGCCGTTCAACAATTCTTGCAACTCCATAACATTAGCTACACTCATTGCTTGCTCATCAACTACTATGCGTTGAACCGGTCCTCCCCCTGTGAACCGATCAGCTAAATGGCCAACCGTTAAAGCATAGAAAGTAGACGGATTATAAGTCATTGTGGTTCTAAAATTGTTATAAGCCAAAAATGCTGGACCATTAGCACCGGACGGCAACACTACAGATCCCTGCATACTTGCAACAGGGATTGGATTTCCATCAACTTGACGCACTCCAAGTGCTCGCCATTCATCAAGTGATTTACTCACGCTTGTTCCCGACAAGTTAAAATCAAAGTCCGAGGGTAGTATTACTTCTCTACCCCACCGCTCATCACCGCGCCAGCCCGATTGAGAAAGAAAATTACCAGCTGAGTGAAATATATCTGGCAGGCTGTTCCATATATCTACTCTTCCGTCGCCGTCACCATCCACACCATATCGGGAAAAAATGTTTGGCATAAATTGGAGCTGTCCCATAGCCCCAGCCCAGGAGCCGCTCATATCCTCTGCTTGTATGTGGCCGTCGTCAATTATTTGAAGTGCAATGAGTAGTTGTTCACGAAAAAATTCCGCCCTCCTTGGATCGAATGCTAGAGTTGCCAGAGCTTGTAAAACCGAAAACCCCCCAGTATTTCTGCCGTAATTACTTTCAATAGCCCAGAACGCGACTAGGTAATGGGGCTGAACTCCGTAGAGTTGCCTTACCTCATCCAAGAGCGGCCTATGCTCTTGCATCAAATCAATGCCTCTCCTAATTTGATTTGGAGTCACGCGCAACGATAAATATCGGGAAAAAGTTTGTACAAATTCTGGCTGGCTGTTATCTAATTCCAGGACTCGCTCCAGGGGAGCCTCCAATTCATCCAGCACCAGAAGAGTTTGCTCTGAAAGACCTAACAACACCGCTTCTTGCCGCAGTTCCTCAACCCAGCTCTCGAATGATTGGTTCTGTGAAAACACAATTTGAGTGAAAACACACAATAATACAAAAACGCGAAAATGATACATTTGTGGATGATAATCGATCTGAAAATAAATGAAAAATAGCTAGCAAATAAAACAAAACGTAGGAGGCGAAGGAGCATAAATTATGTTAGATTAAGTCAAATATAAATAAAAACTTATGCTACGCGGAAATGACGGTCTTTTTTAAAGGCGAACAACCGCAGAACTGGAAAACAACTATTATGTTAAGAATAATTTTTCCTTTGTTTCTAAGCTTTTCATTCACAATTACGGTTTTCGGCCAGGACACCGGTATAATCGGACCGAGTCCGTATGATTTTACGACAGAAACATGGATGAAACCCTTCGCAAGAGATGGCTTTACTTGGGGCGGCAACTCTTCAGTTTTCGTTGAATCAAACGACCGCATATTTTTTCTTCAAAGAGGAGAAACCGAACTACCTGACCCATTACCCCCTGAATATACGACGTTTGCTGGGTCATTAGGGTGGAATGTTTTGAGGGGAAGAGGTCGAATCTGGCGAAATTGTATTTATATCGTAGATAGCGACGGTAATGTTAAAGAAGTCTGGGATCAGTGGGATCATTTATTTACCGGAACTGATGGTCCAGGACCACACAGACTGACTCAAAGCCCTTATGACCCAGAAAAACGAGTTTGGGTAATAGATGAGACGGGCCATATCATTTACATATTTTCCAATGATGGTGAGCATCTCCTGATGACTCTTGGAGAAAAGAACGTTCCAGGCAATGATGAGACCCACTACCATATGCCTCAAGATGTAGCTTTTCTCCCAGACGGCAAATTTTTGGTTGCAGATGGTCTTGGAAATAATCGACGTATTGTCGTGCGAAACGCGGATGGATCTTATCATTCAGAGTTTGGTGAACCAGGAGACGAACCTCATCAATTCACTTCTATTCATAGCTTGGCCATGGGTCCAGATGAGCATCTTTACGCCTTGGATCGAGACGCAAGGAACGTCAAGGTTTTTCAACAAACAGAGCGAACTGATTCTGATGAATATCCATCTTATGACTACGTAACTACATGGGAAGACTTAGGCTTACCTCTCGATGTTTGGGTAAGCGAAGATAACGCATGGGTAACGGACTTGAATCCTCCCAAAATCGTACAATTCAATCTTGATGGGTCTAGAGAATATACTTGGCCCCTTCCGGTAGAAGGACCAGACTTTTGGATAGAGATGCATTCTTTGGGAGTTGATGAAGACGGAAACCTATACGGAACAGATAATCAAGCAGGTCGCCCACAAAAATTAGTGCCCAGGTCGGACGCTGATCCAGAGCACATTGTTCAAAGGCAATTTGTGCCCCGCTGACAGGTTTCTTAGTCTGAAACTAGCGCATACACGACAAGTGCGGGGCCAGCACGCGGCAAATCAACAAGAGGACTTTCATCTCCAAGAAATCCGTCAATATAGGACTTTAAGACGGTTGCGTGATAAACGCTGGGTTGGCCCACGACAATGGCTATGTATTGTTTTCCATTGACCCCGTAACTGATCGGAAAGGAATTTGGAATATCGCCAAGCTCATTCTCCCAAAGCGTTTCCCCATTTTTTTCATCTAAAGCCACAAACCTATTGTCTAATGTGCCAACGAATACAACCCCACCTGCTGTCGAAAGGGTGGCCGAAACCGGCGGCGCGACCTCCCGAAAATCCCACACCATTTCTCCAGTTTCAAGATTAATAGCTTGTACGCGTCCAAATTTTCCATCACTGTTTAACGTTGGCTGTGGAACGATAGAAACTCCCGTTGACAGTAGGGTACGAGTATCACTCGTCGGTCCGAACATCATGCAAATTTCAGACAAAGGAAGGTAAAGCATCTTTGTTGTAGGATTGATTGAAGCCGAGGGCCAATTTCTTCCAGCATTAGCCATGGGGCATAAAAGATTAGAGTCTTCGGCATTAGGAATTGCTCTGGGGTTAATCGTCTTATTGCCGGTATGAGGATCAATAGCGGTAACAATATTCTGAAGACCAACATCAAAGGAATCAAGATACTCACCCGTAGCTGCATCAAGCACATCAAAAAGTGCCATTTTGCCAGCCGTTAAAACTACTTTACGCGAATTACCACCAATTTCTAGTTCAACTATTTGCCTCTCAAAAACCCAATCAAGATCCCACTGATCATTTGGCATGTGCTGAAAAAACCAAGCGAGCTCCCCTGTTTTTGGACGCAATGCGATCGTCGCATTTGTGTACAAGGCTTCATTGCTGACACCTTCTTTATTGAGCGAATGCAAAAGTGGAGCCGTGTCATAAGTAGGAGCCGTTCCATAGTATGCTAAATCCAGTTCAGGATCATAACTGGCAGGTACCCAGACTGATCCCCCGCTCCGATCCTCTAAGGCCAGATTGTTCCAAGTGTTTCCGCCCGGCTCTCCAGGTCGAGCTATACTGTGAAAACGCCAAAGCTCGTCTCCTGTTTCAAGGTCAAGACCGACAAGAAATCCACCCTCAGGAATCATTGTCGCTGTTACACCTTGCAGCACCACGCCGTTCGCTACCATTGGAGCACCGCGAAGCGAATACGGTAACCTCAGTGGCTCCTCGTGCTGGGGTGTTTCAATCTCATGCTTCCATATCAACTCCCCAGTCGCGACCTTGAGCGCAACAACTTGCATATTTTGAGTTGGAACAATAACTTTGTCCCCATGAAGTGCAATCCCGATCCTCGGACTTGGAAATCCAGTTGGGCGATGTTTGTATTCCCACAGCTGCTCTCCAGTAGTTGCATCGAGAGCAAGAACACTATCTTGAGCACTAGCGAGAAACATCACCCCGTTATGGACTAATGGGGTTGCCATATTTGGGCCCTGCTCCAATTCAACCCTCCAAGCCTCTGCCAAATCATCAATGTTACTCTTGTTAATTTGGTCTAGGGGGCTGTGTCCTTGTGCGTCGTAGGTCCGTCTCCAAATGAGCCAGTCCTCATCATCCGGCTTAATTAACTCAGCTTCACTTATTTTTTTAAATCGCTCAACAGAATTGAATTTCTGGGGGAATACATGAGCACTATTAAAAAATAGCGCACTCGCAAATACAAAAATAATCGCCATACGATTAATTAACATAGCTAACATCACCTAGTTCATTTTCAAGTTCTGTCATTAATCAGGAAGCCGATAAGCAACAAGCGCTCCAGGATAATCCGTTCGTGAACTGCCTATCTGGACTACAATGTACTGCTTACCTCGATGCATATACGTCATCATTCCGTACTGTCCCGGAGCGGGTAAAGGCACGGATCCAACAATTTCACCCGTCATTTTGTCCCGAGCATTTAATGTAAGCGGAGCGTCAGGTTCAATCTGAGCCATACCCTCGCTCAAAGCTCTCGTCTGCACCAATAAATCTCCAGCCACCATCTGAACTGACCAGCCTGTCCCTCCCGAGTTAGGAACATCAATCCCTTCTAATAATGGGTGGTTTTCATACTCTTTGGGAGTTTCACCTACAGGAAGTGACCATGTCTTTTCTCCGGAATTCATCTGGTACGCAGTAAGTTGGTTATTCATTCGCTTATAAATCGGAAGACCGTCAATAGTAGGAAGTCCTCCTCTCCGTCTTCCACCACCAGGTAACCATGCAGCAACCGTTTTTCCTGTGGTAGGTGTACTATTTGGTGTCGCGCCCCCTGCGCCCGGCTCAGGATAGTTAGGATTATCACGATCGATGCCGTTGGTCGCCCTCATAAAATTCGGCGCAAAACAATTTCGGCGATGAGAATTAAACATCATACCATTGGTGGGGTCAGCTGCAGGCGGGTGATTGATTATATTCCCACCTCCCAAACATCCAATATTGTTGATAAATTCGCCTTCATAGGTATCAGGTAATTGAGGAACATATAACCCGCCTACCCTGTATCCATTTAAGATTGTTAAGGCCTGCTCTTTTAATTCCGGTGTAAAATCAATAACAAATTCATCCGTAATACCATCAAATACAATTCGGTCAACAGGTTCCGGCCAAGTAGGATAGGGCTGCGTCGAAGCTGTATAGTTACCGGGCACCTCAGTCTGAATCACTGGTCTGTCTTCGATTGGCCAAATAGGCTCACCCGTTTCACGATTGAAGGCAAACACCAAGCCCTGTTTTGTATTCTGAACCGCAGCCGGGATCTGTTGTCCATCAACATTTAAATCCATGAGGAGTGGAGGCGTTGGTAAATCATAATTCCATTGATCGCTGCGATGGATTTGAAAATGCCATTTCCTCTCGCCGGTCTGAACATCGATCGCCAACAAGCTGCCGCCAAACAAATTATCGCCCGGCCGATGTCCGGCATAAGCTTGAACGGTAGACGCATTAGTGACCAGATACACTAGTCCTAATTCTGGATCTGCCGAAGCTGGCGCCCAAGTCGACATATCTCCTGAGAAACGCCAGGCATCGTTATGCCATGTCTCATGACCCACCTCACCTGGTCGAGGAATCACATGAAACTTCCACAACCTCTCTCCGGTGGCCATATCGAAACCCATAATGTCGCCGGGAACGTTTTCAATCCGGGTCTGACCATAACTGGGCTGGTGTCCAACTAGGGCAACCAAAACCCCGTTCACGATAATTGGAGGCGCTGATGCGGTTACCATACCTAATTCTCTGGGAATACCGTAGTTAGGGTCATATTCACCCCCGGCTACCAGGAAGTCCTGCCAGGGCCCCCAGTCATCGACAAGGTAAGGAATAAGATCGATAACGCCGGTTTCAGGATATCCGCCGACAGGGAATGCTCCGCCCCAATCTTCAAGAGGTCTACCCGTTTTTGCATCCAATGCCCATAAAAAGAATCCTGGGGTCGTGATATAAATTACCCCTCTCCCGTTGATTTCCCCGTAGGTAACCCCTTTCCCATAAGCTTGCCGAGGCGAGCGTTGATGACGAATAGTCTCGGGCTCCCTGAACGTCCATAAGGTTTCACCTGTGGCAGGATCCATGGCTATCACCTGCCGCCTCGGGGTAGCAACTGTGTATAAAATACCATCCACATAGATTGGTGTTGAACGCGAAAAATAGTCCACGTTAGGGCCGAAATTGTCAGTCCGCCATATCCATGCCTGTTCTAGATCGTTAAAGTTATTTGCGTTGATTTGGTCTAAAGGAGAATACCTCGTGTGGCCTATCGTTCCACCTATGTAACGCCATTCACCATTTTCAGTACCAAGAGTTACTTGAGCTGTCGACCCGACAGACCAAAATAGAGACGCCGAACAGAGTAAGCTTATAAAAGTTTTAGCACGGACATTCATGAGTCTCTCCTTTAAATTGTGTCTCGACTTGTTATTGCAATTTCTCTATCAACGCCAATCACTCGCAGGCTGATTCGGGTCCGATTTCAAAAACCGAATTAGGTCTGAATGAAACTTATCTGGGATCTCAATCTGAGGGGCATGACCGATTCCCGGATATAGCAACAAAGCTGAATTCTGCAACTCATTTGCCACGTTTTCCGCCAATGGAGGAAAATCTGGTACTAATCCGTCCTCCTCTCCTCCAATTACTAGAGCTTTAGTAGATATATGTTGCCAGTCATAAACCACAGGGTCATTGTAGAGCATACCTCCTTGAAGGCGCCTAACCATCGTCAGTCGAGGCCATTCGCCGCTCAGTGTCTGGCCATATTGCCTTCTCACAAACTCCAAATGCGCAGGCGGCCACGCCTCGGGAAAATAACGGCGGTGTCCCGCAAGTATCCCCCGATATGTTGCTGGAACAAGCTCGGCTCCATAAGGATCGCTCCAAGGTCTACTTTGTCGTTGATCGGTTAACCCGATTTGATTGACCATCGCGACATGGGTCGTTGCTTCAGGGTAGAGCATGGCGAATCTGCTTACTACCATTCCGCCCATCGAGTGTCCGACAATTGCCACCTTCTCGATACCCAACTCGTCCAATAGGGCTTTCATATTTGAGGCAACAAAATTGAAATTGTAAGGAATTACCGGCTTAGAAGACTTACCATAACCTATTCTATCCACTGCTAAAACTCGGAAACCTTCAGCAGCAAGAGCACGAAGTGTGGGCGTGTAAGCCTCAGAATAAAAATTCATACCATGCTGCCAGAAGATGGTTTGTCCATTAGGCCGTCCAGTCGGCTCGATATCCATATACGCCATATTCATATCTTGATCAAAACGCCTCAGCTTCAAGAAACGTACTGGATAGGGATAATCAATTTCCTCAAAATTTGCCGAAACCGGTCCCCAATCCGCAGGTGCCTCTGCGGGAGGTTCTGCAGGCCATTTATCCGCGGCAACCAAAGGAAAAACTGCAAATAAGGACGCAAGCACTAAAGCGGAAAATCTCAAAATTAATTTCATCGGATCTATATTCCTGTTTTTTATTAAATTTTTAAAAGTTAGAGGTTGATATACTAAGGAGTGTATTACATTATGGGCGTAGAAAAAATAAATATAAAACCAGTAAATAGTACTGTACTTTTATTGATAGAATAGACTTGAGATTTCTGTTTCATAACTTGAGTAAATTAATAGGTGCCAATCAATGGACAAATTATTCAAAAAACTCGGCGCTGCGACACTAACTGTCCTCATGTCGCAAGTCAGCGCGCAAAACGTCGGTGATTATGAAGTACCAAGAACGATAGATGGACATCCAGATTTGCAAGGAGTTTGGGAAAACAACACCATAACTCCAGTCGAGAGACCAGACGTATTTGGTGATAAAGAGTATTTAACCGATGAGGATGTGGAGTTCTTAACATCTAGGCTTAATCAAATAGAATCTGCAGGGGAAGATGCCCTATTCGGAGAGGGGGTCTTACAAGCGATTTTTGCGGGTGAAATTACATCTTATGATCCCACCACAGGAAATTACGATTCTCAATGGATGGCGCCAAGAACAATCCATAGAAGAACCTCGCAAATTATAGATCCGCCAAGTGGTAAATTCCCTGCCCGAACTGAGGCTGCGATAGCGGCGTCTAGAGATTTAGCAGAGCATAGAAGACTTCATCCGGCAGATACTTGGGAAGATCGACCTTTAGGAGAGCGCTGTCTTTCGTTCGGTGCTCCACGACTAGGTTCGGGATACAACAGCTACTGGCAAATTGTCCAATCAAAAGAAACAGTCGCCATCATTCAGGAAATGGCACACGATGTGCGAATTATTCCAATTGTGGCTAAGCCCCACTTGGATAGCAGCGTAAAATTATGGCATGGGGATTCCAGAGGTTGGTGGGAAGGGAACACGTTGGTTATAGAAACTACTAACTACTCTGAAGCTAGCAGCACCAGCCCGCGTACTATTGAAAAGGTGAATATAGAGAGATTAACTCGTATTGGCGATAATGCTTTGCAGTATCAATTCACTTCCAATGATCCAGGAAATTACACTGCACCTTATACTCGTGAAATTATTTTCGATGGAACTCCCGATAAAATTTACGAGTATGCCTGTCATGAAGGAAATTATGGTATGACAAATATTCTTTCCGGGCACCGCACTGAGGAACGACTTGCAGCGGAAACCAGCAATCGTTAGAAATTGAGTCTAGGTAAAAAAGGGTCGCCATGGCGACCCTTTTTATTTTCTGGATACTCTATGATGATTAACGAAGTTTTCCAGCGATGCCTCGAAGAGTCGACGCTAAAGAAATATACCTATCTCTTTTTAGTCCTGAATTTGAGCTACTTTGATCTTGTATTGCATTTGCAAAGCTATCTAATTCGGTTGCAACGTTAGAGTCAATGCTTGAATTATCAAGCAAACTTTCAGCCTCATCCAAAACACGTCGCAATGACTGCAGCTGCTGAGTATCGACATTTTCATCTCTTTGCAGCTGATCTACATACGCCCTCGCAACTACGGGAACGGCTGGCCAAGTTACTCGCTCCTGTGTTTGCGCATTGACAGTCACATTAGCATCTTGGAGTGAAGCCGCCGCAATCTCATTCTCACTCAAGTAATCACTAGCCTCCAAAGAAAAGACATCCAAACCACGGGCGATTTCAGTCGCATAAATATGCCCGCCATACCAATAAGTCGACCAGTAACCGGCTGTAATCAGTTCTTCCTCATCGAGGGGCCCCCTGTCAAAAAATGCTATCTCAACGGGATTAGATGAATCAGTAAAATCCACGATAGACAGACCACCTTGATACCAGGCCTGGGCAAAAATATCTCTGCCTGGAACTGGAATCAGAGACCCATTGTGAGCCACACAGTTTTCGGTATCTGTCTGAGGCGCAGACATTTTATAGTGAGACTTGAAGACCAACTTACTATCAACTATGTCGTAGAACGCATCGGCACCCCATGTTAAAGGATCTAATGCCCTACATCGCGGCCTGCCACCCCCACCCCACTCATCTGTAAAAATTACCTTAGTTCCTTGATTATTAAACGTTGCAGAATGCCAGTACGCAAAACCAGGATCTACAACCTGATCGACGCGCTGAGGATTTGCAGGATCAGAAATATCCATCAAAATTCCATTTCCAGAGCATGCCCCTGCAGCAAGCCCGATTTCAGGAAAAGTTGTAATATCATGACATTGATTTGTCTCTCTGGTGCTTTGAGTCTCAGGCCCATGATCTCCCCCTTCCCATAGTCCAGCTAATACACCGGTCTCTGGATCCGAAAAAATGAATGGGCGGTTAACAATTTTTGAATCTTGGGGTCTATCCATTGGGATTTCTATGACCTCGATACGAAAGAGGGCAGATTCTGGGTTCTCAAAAGGGGAATCGTTCGAACAGCCCGCTAACTCCTCATCGTCACGAACCCTAGAGGTACCCGAAACATACACGTAGGCGTTGTTATCCTCGTTGGGCGGACCAACGACAGTGTGTGTATGTGATCCGCGACAAGTCTGGACCGCGCCAACTTGCATAGGCATACTAAAGTCACTTACATCGAAAATACGTAT
>CEVF01024724.1_pt1 | contig 12265 bp, 8 predicted proteins | sample 356441 | NCBI WGS metagenome assembly CEVF01 (sample SAMEA2622765, study PRJEB7988) | marine metagenome | biome: marine biome (ENVO:00000447); feature: surface water layer (ENVO:00002042); material: "saline water (ENVO:00002010), including plankton (ENVO:xxxxxxxx)" | depth 5 m
CTGCGTGACAGGCAGGCATTCTAACCAGCTGAACTACCACCCCGGTTGAATTTGATAGGCAAAAGTATCCTTTCGTTTATATTAAAAAAAGTAAAATATTAATTTTTTATTTATAATGATTAAATCTTAAGTAAATTTACCGACCAATTGATTTGATAATATGTCATTAGATTTTGAAAAACCTATCATAGAGCTTGAAAATAAGCTTAATCAAATGAAAGATATTGCCGCTAAAAATGGTAAAAGTTTAGACAATGAGGCTTTATCTCTAGAGGATAAGATCATAGAATTAAAAAAAGAGATTTTTTCTAATTTAACAAGATGGCAAAAGGTACAATTATCAAGACATCCTAATAGGCCTTATTTTCTTGATTATATATATAAGATTACAAATGAATTCATTGAACTTCACGGTGATAGAGTAGCAAAAGATGATAAGGCAATGGTTGGAGGTATTGGTGAGATAGATGGTAATTCTGTAATGTTAATAGGTCAGCAAAAGGGTAGAACTACAAAAGAGAGGCAATTTAGGAATTTTGGGATGTCTAATCCTGATGGTTACAGGAAAGCTTTAAGATTAATGAAAATGGCTGAAAAATTCAACATGCCAGTAGTAACGTTAATAGATACACCTGGTGCTTTTCCAGGTCTTGAAGCTGAAGAAAGAGGACAGGCAGAAGCTATCGCAAAAAATATTCAAGAAATGGCAACTTTAAAGGTACCTGTTATCTGTATTGTCATTGGTGAAGGTGCTTCAGGTGGAGCATTGGGCATAGGAGTTGGGGATAAAGTATATATGATGGAGTACACTTGGTACTCAGTTATTTCTCCTGAATCTTGTTCTTCAATTTTATGGAGAAGTTGGGATTATAAGGAACAAGCTGCTGAAGCTTTGAAATTAACATCTAAAGACTTGAAGAAAATGGGTATAATAGATGGTATTATTAAAGAACCGTTAGGTGGTGCTCATAATGATGTAGATCTTGCTGCAAAAAGAATCAAAAAGGTTATTTTAAATGATATTGCTGATTTAGGTAAGTTAAATCCAGAAAAGAGAATTGATAGAAGGATTGATAAATTCTCAAATATGGGTGTAATTAATGATTAGATCTCTAAATAAATTTATTTTCTTAAATCTTTTAGGCTGGGAGGTTACCGGTGTGGTACCAGAAGATAAAAAAATTGTTGCTATTGTGGCTCCACATACATCTTGGCATGATTTCTTTGTTGGTGTATTTACAAGGTCAGTTTTAAAAATGGAAAATAGAATTAAGTTTCTCGGGAAATATGAATTATTTAAAAATCCATTAATTGGATGGGTCCTTAGGAAACTTGGGGGCTATCCTGTCGTAAGAAATAAACAGGTTAATTCTGTTGATAGTGTCGTGAAGATTTTCAATGACAATGAAAACTTTTTTTTAACGTTAGCACCAGAAGGAACTAGAGCAAAAGTTAATAGTTTAAAAACAGGATTTTATTATATTGCTCTAAAAGCTAAAGTTCCTATATTGATGGTGGGATTTTGTTTTAAAAGGAGGATTGTTCACTTTGGTGAAAAATTTTATCCTTCAGGAAATATAGATAAAGACATGAAAAAAATAATTAGCTTTTTTAGTAATTATCAAGGGAAGATTCCTAGTAAAGGATTAAATCATTTAGTATGAATATTTTAATATTTTTTGTATCTCTTTTTGTGTCATTTTCATATCTATTTGATAATGATGATTCTTTTCCATACAAAATAGAAAATACTATTGAAATAGATTCTCTTCTTTACCCAACTGCAAAACATAGGGAGCAGTCGAAATTAATATATCAACTACTTTCAAAATATCATTACAAGAAAATTAATGTTGACGATTCATTATCAGAAAAAATACTTGATAAGTATATAAATTCATTGGATCCTAATAAAGAATATTTCTTTACTTCAGATATTAAATATTTTAATCAGTATAAATTTCAGATGGATGATTATATTACTTCAGGTTATTTAGAGCCTGCTTATGAAATATTTACTGTATATAATGAAAGGGTAAAAAGTAGAATTGAGTATGTGTATTCTGTGCTTGAGAATGAACCAGACTTTTCAGTTAATGAAGAATTAGTCTTTGATAGGAAAAATTCTATTTGGTTTGATGATGTAAGTCAGATGGATAATTATTGGAGAAAAAAAATCAAAAATTCTATTCTTAATCTCAAGATCCTTGGTAAGGAATGGGAATCAAATAAAGAAACCTTAGATAAAAGGTATAAAAGATTTCAAAAAACTATTTCTCAATTCAATTCTGAGGATGTCTTTGAGATGTTTATAAATTCATATGCTGAGTTATATGACCCTCATACAAATTATTTCTCCCCAGTAAATGCAGATCGTTTTGAAATTAATATGAGTAAAACTTTTGAAGGTATAGGGGCTAGATTACAACAAGATGTAGAGTATACAACTATTTTTCAAATAATGCCAGGTGGGCCAGCGTATAGAAATAAAGAATTAGAAAAAGGCGATAGGATTATTGGAGTGGGTCAAGGTGAAGACGGTCCTTATGATGATATTATTGGTTGGAGGCTTGATGATGTAGTCTCGAAAATAAAGGGACCAAAAGGCTCGGTAGTAAAGCTTTTAGTATTAAAAAAAGAATCTAATATTGATGACTACCCTGATACTGTGAGGTTAGTTAGAGATAAAGTTGATGTAGTGGACGAGGATGCAACATTTGATATTATTCCTTATAGAGCAAATAATCAGAATTATAATGTAGGACTTATTAAAATTCCTAGTTTCTACATAAATTTTGAAGAGGCTCAAAGAGGTATGAAGGACTATAAAAGTGTTACTAGAGATGTGAAGAGATGCATTGATTCTCTTAAAGCATTATCTGTAGATGGTATAATAATTGATCTAAGAAATAATGGCGGTGGTTCCTTGCAGGAGGCTATTGATTTAACTGGTCTTTTTATAGAGACTGGACCAGTTGTTCAGATAAAGTCTTCATCTGGTAGGATAGAGGTTGAAAAAGATTTTGATAGATCTATACATTATAATGGTCCTCTTCTAGTATTAAATAATTCTTTTACTGCATCTTCCTCTGAAATATTTTCTGGGGCACTAAAGGATTACAATAGAGGCTTAATTGTTGGTGAGTCTACATTTGGAAAAGGAACAGTTCAAAATCTAATAGATCTTGAAAGATTCTTTCCAAATACCAATCTGCAGTTTGGTCAGTTAAAAATAACATTAGCTAAGTACTATAGGGTTAATGGGGGAAGTACGCAAAAAATTGGTGTTGAGCCACATATTGAATTTCCTAATATTTACGATAGAAGTATATATACTGAAAATGCTAGAAAAAATGCATTGGAATGGGATAAGATAAGAGATATCTCTTTTAATGACATTAATTATATCAATGAGCCTCTTGTTGATCACTTAAATACAACATTTAAGAATGACGTGAAAAGTGATTCTTCATTTATAAATTATCTGTCTTTTGTTGAGGAAACTAAAGAAAATAGAAAGAAAAAATCAATATCGTTAAATTATTCAAAGAGACTAGCAGAGAAAAAAGAGAATGATAAGAAGTCAAATTCTCTAAATACAACTGTAAAAATCACTGAAATTTTTCCTATTAAAGAGGAGACGTTACTAAAAAAAGTGCAAAATGATCTCTACTTGAGGGAAAGTATTAGATTGTTTGTTGAGATGTTGAGCTTCAAAGAGAGCTAATTCCCGTGTTTATCAACAAATTCTGTTAATAAGTAAATTATTTTATGTTAATAATCAATGTGTAAATATGTTGATAAGTTGTTGATAAGTTTATCATTTTTTTTTTGATTTCAACTCTGAGATTGTCTTACTTAGTATCATCAAGCGAGAGATATTAGAGTTTGAATTTATTCAGGCTTGACGCTGAAAAGGTTGAAAGGAATTACGGTTCCAAGATACAAAGAAGCAGCAAGCTCTCAAAGCGGAAACTTAATTTATTAAGTGAAAACTTTAAGGACTTTATAACTGTAGCTTGACGTTTGGAAAGCACTACGGTGATTTTTAAATGAAAAGGGCGAAAAATTCGATAAGAATTTACGCCCTTTTATTGTTTATAGACATTCCTAAATCAACAATTCAATTTTTTCAGATATTTGTTGATAAGTTGTTGAAAACTTATTTTGACAACTCTTGTTTTAAAATCAATTTCTTTATTACTTAGTGTTACTGAACGAGAGATATTAAAGTTGAAACTTAGTTTCGGCAAGTCTCCAAAGATACTGGCAACTACGGTTTCTGGATTCTAAAGGAAACGAGCTCTCAAAGTGAAAACTTAACTTGTTAAGCGGAAACTTTAAGGACCTTATAACTGTAGTTCAGCGTTTGGAAAGCACCACGGTGATTTCAAAATGAAAAGGGCGAAAATTCGATAAGAATCTACGCCCTTTTATTGTTTATGGGCACTTCTATTTAATCAATCACAATACCTTGGATACCATTTTTAGATAAAGAATTAGTAAATTCTTTCAAATCCTGATTTATAATATTATTATAAGGCTCTATATATTTATTATAGTCGTTTCTAAGTTCTTCCAATCTGTTCATCATACCATCATTTGGAGCTTGATTATCAGTTGTGATTCTATCATATAGGTGAGTGATGTGATTTGTCCATTTCCTTGCGTAGTTAATCTCATCCTGTGAGGTCTCTATCTTACTCTGGTAGAGGTTCTCTTCAATTTCTCTGAGTTTCGATATGATCTCATTCCCACTAGCTTTTATAGCATCATGGAAGTCTTTACCCTCAGTAAGACTTATATATGTTCTGATTTGACTAGTGATATTTCTCATTTCTGTAAGTTTGTCCTGGGACTCTTCAATCATCTCGATAACAATGTTTGCTGTCTCGTACTGCTTTATTAAATCTGATTCAGGTATATCCCATCTAGGGTCAATAGCTACAACAAATGGTTTAGAGTATACTTTTCCATTGATTTCCATCTCAATAGTATAATTTCCTGGTATAGCATCTGGTCCTCTGCCTCTTCTTGCGCTATAATACATAGATATAAAATTACTTTGGAGTTTTGGTGCTTTATGCTCTAAGTCCCAATACACAGTGTGTACTCCCGAGTATATTGTTGATGAATCATAATCAACATCATACAAGTAATCAGTATCTTCTTTGAACTTTACAACTTTATTTCCTTCAGAATCCTTGATAGAAAGGTCTACATTGTCTAGGGGCGTATTTTTTGGTATATAGAAGGAAATATCATTCTCAAAGCTAACTCCACCTGATCTCCATCCACCTCCTAGTGTAGTCCTTAGGGCTTTCTCGGGAGTAAATAAGTGAGGATTATTTTTGTTTTCTAATACTTCACTAACTTCCTGAAGGATATTAATCTTATCAAGCATCCAAAACCCTCTACCCTGGGTTGAGATAGCTAAATCATTCTGAGTCACTTCCATATCTGTTATTGGTACATGTGGAAGATTTAACTGTAAGGAATTCCAGCTTCCTCCGTTGTTAAATGATACATATGCCCCAAATTCTGTTCCGGCATATAATAATCCTTTTCTAGAAGGGTCCTCAGCGACTGCCCTTACGAAATGATCATTTGGTATTCCGTTGTCCTTAGAAATTAATTTCCAAGATTTTCCGTAATCATTAGTTAAGATAATGTAAGGCTTTGGATCTCCATTTCTATAATTATATACAGCTACTATCGCTCTTCCTGCATTATGGGATGATAACTCAATCTTATTGATTGTTCCTTGATAAGGAATTATTTTAGAAGGAGTTATGTCGTCCCAGGTCTTACCTCCGTCTCGAGTTATATGTATTAATCCATCATCTGATCCTACCCAAATTTCTCCTTCATTATGATGGGATTCTTCCAGTGCGAAAATAGAAGAATAAACTTCAACCCCAGTCGCATCATTTTGAATTGGACCACCTGGAATATCTGCCTTTTCAGGGTCATTCTCGAGAAGCTTTCTGGTTAGATCTGGGCTTACTATTTCCCAGTTTTTAGCTTTGTCTGAAGTTAAATGAACAACATTTGAGCCCACATATACATTATCTGGATTATATTTTGAAATAAATACTGGGTAATTCCACTGAAACCTATACAATAGGTCGTCTTGTCTGGTCCCCTCAGTTAAGTGTACGTAAGGTGTTCTCTGGTATTCTTCTCCAGTCTCTAAGTTTTTATAGGTAAACTCACCACTATAACCTGTGCTGTAAATAATATTGGGATTTGTTGGGTGAACCGCTATATCTGAGCACTCTGTACCACCTGCGTTAAACCAGTTTTCGAATGGGGTCAGTGAAGGTATACCACGGCTAGGTACTGAAATTGTTGAATTATCTTGCTGTCCAGCATACAACCTAAACGGGAATTGGTTATCGACGGATAACCTATAAAATTCTGATGTTGGTTGATTATACTGTGTGGACCATGTCTCCCCTCCGTTGAGAGATACATTAGCACCTCCGTCGTTACAGTTTATCATTATATCAGTGTTGTTAGGATTAATCCAGACACCATGATTGTCGCCATGTTGCGTATAAATCCTCTCGTCAAATGTCTTTCCTCCATCTATCGACCTGTAGAAACCTGTATTAGATGCATAGATTATATTTTCATTTTTCGGGTCTGCGTTAATGTGGGAGTAGTACCAACCTCTCTGCCTTAGTTTGTGGTCCCTGTTTATCCTTTTCCATGATTTTCCGCCGTCATCCGACCTGTACAGACCACCTTCTTCTTCCTTTTGAGCTTGTATCATCGCCCATATACGCTTTGAGTTGACAGGTGAATATTCTACCTGAATCTTTCCAGTTAGTCCCTTAGGGAGGCCCTCTGTAAGTCGTTTCCAGGTAACACCTCCATCTTTTGACATGAACACACCACCTTCATCGCTACCGTCTACAAGTGTCCAAGGTTTCCTCTGTACAGTCCAGAATCCTGCTACTAACTCATTGTCGTTATCAGGATTAATTTCAACGTCTCTGGCACCTGTTTTATCACTTACATAATGAATTTTTTTCCATGTTTTTCCACCGTCAGTAGTCTTATAAATACCTCTCTCTGCATTTGGGGCAAATATGTTTCCAAGTGCCGCTACATATACAATATCTGCGTTTTTAGGGTGTATTGCCACTTTTCCGATTAGTCCAGCCTTCGGTAATCCTATGTGCTGCCATGTCTCTCCCATGTCTGTTGACTTGTACATTCCGTTCCCTATGGAAATGTTACCCCTAGGATCTGCAGATCCTGTGCCTACGTACACGATATTTTCATCAGAAGGGGCTACTGCGATAGCTCCGATTGATCCTACAGTAATTTGTCCATCAGAAATATTATTCCATGAATTTCCTGCGTCTGTCGTCTTCCAAACTCCTCCGCCTGTTGTCCCCATGAAAAATGTGTAGGGTCTTGAAATTATTCCGGCAACAGTTGTTGATCTTCCACCTCTGTACGGTCCCACAAAATTCCATTCCAAAGATTCGTAAATCTCCTCGGTAGAAATATCTTGAGAGTAGGAGGGAGTGTTAGTAAAAATTAATAAAAAAGTGAGTTGGTAAATTAAGATTCTGATTTTCATATTTATTTTTTTTTCTTAAGATACTTAAGATCTTTCAATTCTCAATTTTTTCCTTAATTTTTCATAATTTTATTGATTTAGTTTAATCTAAAAAAATAGATATATAATACTGTAAACGAGTAAGTTACGTAATATAATATAATCTTATAGTTTATATTAAAGAAAGGATGTGTTTTTTTCTAATTTTTAGCTAAAAAAAGTAAATGTTTTTGCTGCCTCTCAAAATATTTACTAGAGTACTTTTCTTAAATTGGATAAATAATCTTTATATTCAAATTCAAAAAAAATCAAATGGTTAGAGAAAACTGGGGAAGTAGATTCGGGTTCATAATGGCGACCGCCGGATTTGCGATTGGAATGGGTAACATCTGGAGATTTCCCTACATAGTTGGAGAGAGTGGTGGTGGAGCCTTTATTTTAGTATATCTAATCCTTACAGCTATTATTGGAATACCTCTTCTAACTGCAGAAGTTAGTTTAGGGAGGAAAGCACAACTCACTCCGCTAGCTGGAATGAAGAAATTATCGTCTCCGACCTCTTTCTGGAACATAATTGGTTGGGTCGAGCTATTGACTACCATAATAATATTAGGATTTTATCTTATGATAATGTCCTGGGTGACTGTTTATCTTAAGGAATACATAACTGGTGAGGCATTTAACTATACATCTGATACCATACAGACCCATTTTAATGATTTACAGAGAGATCCAGGAACTCTCATCATGTACAGTGCTGTTATATCAGGAATTATGGCTTTTGTTGCCGCAAGAGGCCTCCAGGGTGGTGTAGAGCTTGTGTCTAAGGTCTTTATGCCAGTCCTTCTAGTGATGTTTATACTGCTAGCATTTGGTTCTAACACGTTTGAGGGATCATTTGAGGGATTAATGTGGTACCTGACACCAGACTTCTCTAAGATAACGTTTGGAGTGATTCTAGCGGCCTTAGGACAGATATTTTTCTCTGTGGGTATAGCCCTTACAGCAGGTTTTGTGTTCGGTAGCTACCTAGACAAGAAAAAGAGTGATATTCCAGGTAGTGTTGGGATTGTCGTATTTTTTGATACTGCCATAGCAATTATTGCTGGACTAGTGATATTTCCTGCTTTGTTTGCGTTCGGGATCGAGCCTAACTCGGGCCCAGGCCTACTATTTGTTACGATGGCTTCTCTATTCAAGGAGATACCATTTGGCATGTTCCTAGGTGGTCTATTCTTCTTCCTAGTGTTTATTGCGGCCTTTACATCCATTATTGGCCTATTAGAGGCAGTTATTTCAACCGCTATCGACTCTTTCAAGATATCTAGAGTAAAGTCAGTGATTATTTGCGTAGCGATGACGTTTGCACTGTGCGTACCTAACATACTCGGTTTCAGCACGTGGAGTGAATTCCAGTTATTTGGCATGAGTATCTTCGGATTCTTTGACTTTTTATCAGCAAAAATTCTCCTTCCACTTGGCGGACTTCTCATCTCTGTTTACGTGGCACATGTGTGGGGATTCAATAAGTTCATGGAAGAGACAAATGTCGGATCTGAGAAGGTGAAAGTTACTCCAATTTGGGGACCTGTTATGAAATTTATTATACCAATTATTATTCTTGTAATCCTTGTCTACGGGCTTGCAGGAGAGAATTTAGCATAAAATTTACTAGATATGGATAAGATTGATTCATTAAATCAGACAGCTGATTTTCATAAGTTGTTTAACCACCCAATTCTTGATAAACCAACTATTCCTGACGGCAAAAGGTGTGAGCTCAGGGTAGAACTTATATCTGAGGAATTAAATGAGCTCAAGGAGGCGATAGCAAATAACGACCTTGTAGAGGTGGCAGATGCTCTGTGTGATATCCAGTATGTACTCTCGGGTGCAGTACACGAGTTTGGGATGAGTGAGAAGTTTGTTCGCTTGTTTAATGAGGTGCAGAGGTCTAATATGAGTAAGGCCTGTGAGACTAAGGAAGAGGCAGAGGCAACCATAAAATACTACAAAGAGGAGAAGGGTACAGAAAGCTTCTACGAAGAGAAAGAGGGTAAATTCCTTGTGTATAGGGAAGGAGACAGAAAAACTCTCAAGTCGATTAATTACTCACCAGCAAATCTTAAGAAGATACTAGAGGACTAGACGTTTGTGTTGATATTGTTTAAGTCAGTAAAAGACTCTCTAAGCCTCTCAATCATTGCATTTTCACCTTCCAGCATCCACTTCCTAGGGTCGTAATACTTCTTGTTAGGTACATCCTCACCATCGGGATTTCCAATCTGAGAATTGAGATAGTCCTGATTCTTAGTATGGTAGTCATTAACTCCCTTACAGAATGCCCACTGCATGTCAGTGTCGATATTCATCTTAACAGCTCCGTAACCAATTGCCTCTCTTATCTCATTCCTAGATGATCCTGATCCCCCGTGAAACACAAAATTTATTGGGTTGGGATCTGTGTTGTGCATGAGCGATACGTACTCCTGAGACTTCTGTAGTATGGTAGGAGTGAGCTTCACGTTCCCTGGTCTGTACACGCCGTGAACATTACCAAAAGCTGCCGCAATCATGAAATTAGGGCTAATTTTAGTTAATCTCTCGTACGCGTAGTTTACCTCTTCAGGCTTTGTGTACAGCTTAGACTCGTCCACGTCTGTGTTGTCGACACCGTCTTCCTCACCGCCTGTGACACCGAGTTCGATCTCGATAGTCATGCCCATCTCATTCATCCGCTCGAAGTAGGTGCAGCAGATATCTAAATTTTCTTCTATTGGTTCCTCAGAGAGATCTAGCATGTGCGAGCTGTATAGGGGTAGACCCTCCTTCTTGAAGAACTCTTCTCCCTCCTCAAGTAGCCCGTCTATCCACGGCAATAGGTTTTTTGCGCAGTGGTCTGTGTGCAAGATGACAGGTACGTCATACTCTTTAGCCATCAGGTGTACGTGGTACGCTCCAGAGATAGAGCCTGCGATGGCGGCCTTCTGGTGAGTATTATCTAGATGTTTTCCGGCGTAGAAAGAGCCCCCTCCGTTCGAAAATTGGATAATTACTGGAGAGTTTACTTCTTTCGCTGTCTGGAGTACTGCGTTAACTGAGCTCGTGTTCACAACATTTACCGCTGGAAGAGCGAAATCATTTTCATTTGCGTAGTTTAGGAGTTCTGTTACTTCCTCCCCGTGGAGGACACCTGATCTGAATTTCATAATAGTTTGGTTTTTTTTCGCAAGCTAATTACTACACGATTGAATACCAAGCGATTCGCTAATAATTGTACACGTAGAGCTCTTTTGACCTGTTTAATGCGTCAAATCTGATCTCTAGTTTTACTCTCTCTTCCTCTGCCCTGTAGGGTATGTCTGGGCAGTTGGGGTGGTACTTAATGTAGTAGAAGTATATCGTCTGACCCCTCTCGTAGAGCGTCAGGTTATCTGGCTTGCCGAGGATGTCTATGATCTGGTTCTGTCTGTACCTAAAAAAATCTTCTTTATTTGAAGTTATAAGTCGAACCATTTCCATCCTGTCACCGTTGCAACCGAACTTGTCAAGTTCCCACTTTTTGTAGTCTAATCCTTCTATGTCTGGAGCAGTTGTCTCGCAAGATGTTAGAATACAGAGAGATAGGGCTGTTTTTAGTAAAAATCGTGTCATATAGTACAAATTTAAATTATTCCCAAAAGATTTTTTTAAAAATGGTGGAAAAGATATTTCCTTAAAAAAATAGTTTTTTTTTAGAAAAACATGTTTTATCTTGGGGCACTTGTTTTTAATAACAGGTGTATTGTTGTAAACCACATAAACACTTAGTTTGAAATTGATTAATAATTTATTTCGTGCTATTACTTTATTCTCTTCGCACTTAGCGATCTGGTTTACACTTTTACTTTTCTTCGTTTCATCAAATGTTTTTGCTACTGACTACACCATAACGGTGACAGCTACTGGGAATTCAAACTATATCTTTAATAGTAGTGGTTTACAGTTAATAGATTCAAATGATCCCGATATCTCTGTCAACGTAGGTGATAAGTTAACATTTAATGTTTCTGCAGCTTCAGCAGCACATCCATTTGCAATTGTAAGTGCACTAGGCTCTAGTAATCAGTACCTAGCTTCAAATAAAGTAAGTGGAGTTACTGGAAATGCAGAGCCAGCAATTGCTCAAGTAGTTTGGGATCTGACTGGTGTTTCACCAGGTGAGTACTATTATATTTGTACTCTTCACAGTGGGATGAGAGGAAAAATTACTGTTAATGCTGTTACTGGAACAGACTCTGACGGTGACGGGGTAAATGATGACACTGACGTAGATGATGATAATGACGGTATCCTTGACACTATAGAGGGAACTGATGATACCGACGGTGACGGAACTATCAACAGCCTAGACCTCGACTCTGACGGCGACGGATGTAATGACGTTGTAGAAGCTGGTTATGTAGATGGAGATAATGACGGGTTAGCTGGTGTTTCTCCTTTTGAGGTAACATCTGACGGTAAGGTTAAATCAGTTGATTACAAGACGGATAGCCAGATTGACGATCTCGACGAAAACGGAACAAAAGACTTCCTAGAGAAAGGATCTGAATTATCTAAATCTTCTGACCCTACAAGTGTTAATGTGTTAGAATATACAAATGTGACTTTCACATCATCAGGAACAACTGTAAATGATCTGGGTACGAT
>CEVF01015182.1_pt1 | contig 12231 bp, 16 predicted proteins | sample 356441 | NCBI WGS metagenome assembly CEVF01 (sample SAMEA2622765, study PRJEB7988) | marine metagenome | biome: marine biome (ENVO:00000447); feature: surface water layer (ENVO:00002042); material: "saline water (ENVO:00002010), including plankton (ENVO:xxxxxxxx)" | depth 5 m
ATTTTTAGTATATAAAATTTTTAATAAGTTCAAATTAATCAAAGTTAATTAACAATGAATGAATTAAATCCAAATGATGAAAAAACAAGAAAATCCCAAATTTTATTGGTTGATGATGAACCAGGATTAAGGAATGCAGTAAAAACATTTCTTGAAGATGAGGGCTTTGAAATCACAGTGGCAGTAGATGGGGAAGATGGTTGGGATAAAGCCCAGCAATTTTTTCCTGATCTAATAATAAGTGACATTATGATGCCAAGATGTAATGGTTATAAATTATTAGAAAGAATAAGAGAAGATGAGAGATTAAGCGGTACTCCTGTGATTTTTCTTACAGCGAAAGGCATGACACTCGACAGGACACAAGGTTATTTAGCTGGTGTAGATGATTACATATCAAAACCATTTGATCCTGATGAACTCTCAGCTCGAGTTCAAAATGTTATTAAGAGGCAAGAAAGATTATTAAAAGAAGCAGCAAAATTTGCAGACACTGATGTAAGTCAAATGGCCAAACAAATTACTGAAATACGCTCAATGCTGACAAATAATACAGCTGTAAACCAAGATAATGCAGTTTCTATTCCGAGTTTCACCCCTAGAGAAGCAAGCGTGCTTCAACTTGTTGCAGAAGGGCTCATGAACAAGGAAATTGCACGGAAACTTGAGACTTCAATAAGAAATGTCGAAAAATACGTTAGTAGATTATTTATTAAAACAAATACATCAAGCCGAACTGAGCTAGTAAGATATGCTCTTGAGAATAACCTTGTTAAATAATTTAGTTGACTCTCTCAAATTGAATCAGCTTGGAGAAGTAAAAAGGAGCTTGATTCAACTTTTTCTGAGTCACAATAAATCCTTTTTCTTTGGCGGCATTTACTATACCTTGCTCTCTTAAAGTATATGCGCGAGTAGTCCTACTTGGTCCAGGAAACATTTTTCCTATATTTTTTAAAATAGCCAGAAGAGGCGTATATGGTGCAAAACTCACTATTAAGTTAGTTTTACTTAAATCACACAAATGTTTGACCATTTCTTCTGCGACTGGTTGGGGATAATGTATAAATACATCTAAACAAATGACAACGTCAAAAGTGCCTGCCAATTTTTCCAAATCACAAATTTTGTAAGTGATTTTATTTGATCCAATACCCATTTTTTGAATTCTGGACTTTGTCTCCTCTATCATCGAATCTGAAATATCACTGACCTGTATCGAGGCTGGTTCCAATTTTAATAATGGGAGTGCTAAACTTCCTACTCCACATCCAGCATCACAAAAAGAAATTTTATGTAAATTAGGATATTTCTTAATCCAACGAATGACATCATCAACTGTTTTTTGGTGACCTAATCTTATATTCTTTTGAACTGTATTAACGTCATCAGACTTACTATAAATTCTTTTCCATCTATCAAAACCAGTACCATTAAAGTAATCTTTAACTTCTTTCTTCTCAAGATTCTTACTATTTGTCATAATTTTAAAAATTTAGTCTTTTTAATTTTAACTAACTAGCGTTGAACTAATAGCGCGTCATCATAGGAATAGAATTGTATTGTTATTTTGTCTTATTTGAAAAAAAAATCTTACTATAAAGTTGCTGTCTTAATGGGAAGTGATTCAGATCTGAAAATCATGAAACCAGCAGTAGATATACTCAAAGAATTTGGGATAGAAAATGAGGTTTGCATATTATCAGCTCATCGAACTCCCTTTGAAATGATAGAGTATGCAAAAAAAGCAGATAAAAATAATATAAAAATCATTATTGCTGGTGCGGGAGGTGCGGCACATTTACCAGGAATGATTGCATCAGCTACTAATGTTCCTGTTATTGGGGTCCCTGTTGAAAGTAAGTCACTTAAAGGATTAGATTCATTATTGTCAATAGTACAGATGCCTGCAGGGGTACCTGTGGGCACAGTTGCAATAAATGGCAGCCAAAATGCTGGTTTACTCGCTATTCAAATTTGTTCTTTATTTGATAATGAGATTAAGGAGAAATTAAAAATTTATCGAGATAAACTTCATGCACAAGTGAGAGAAAAGAATAATAGATTGTGCGAGATAGGACCTGATAATTATCTTGAGGAATGATTACTGCTACAGATCATTTTTTAGTAAATTTCTTTTTCTTAAATAATTCATTATTTCTTTTACAGATTCATTTAAATCTAAATTTCCTGTCTCAACGATGAGAGAGGGATTTGAGGGAATTTCATACGGACTCGAAATACCTGTAAAATTCTTAATCTCTCCTTGCCTCGCTTTTTTATAAAGACCCTTCGTATCTCTCTTTTCGCACACATCTAAATTTGCATCACAAAAGATTTCAATAAAATCTTGATCACCAATAATAGCCTTTACCTTTTCTCTATCGCTTTCAAAAGGTGAGACAAAAGCTGTTATTGTAACTAATCCAGCTTGCATGAATAAGTTAGCAACTTCACCAATTCTTCTTATATTCTCGACTCTATCCTTATCTGAAAAACCAAGATCTTTACACAATCCATGTCTTATATTGTCACCGTCAAGTATATATGTAGATATTTTTTGTTCATAAAGGACTTCGTTTAGAGCGTTGGCTAAAGTGCTCTTACCAGACCCAGATAGGCCTGTAAACCAAATTACTAATCCTTTATGGCCTCGCAATCTCTCATATTTCTCTCTATCGATAGTTGATTCATGCCACTTTATATTTTCACTTTTGGGATTTGGATTTATGTCACTCATTAGTTTAAAAATCTTAAGTAACTATCATAACTGCAAAAACTTTAAATACGAAAATTTTCTTTACGAAGATAATCCCTCACTTTATTTACCATATCTCCTTGCAGATTAATTTCATTATTATCTAATTTTCCTCCTGTACTGCAGAAAATCTTTAACCCCTTTAATAACTCTTTGATTTGAAGTTTATTTTTATAATTAATACCAGAAATTACAGTAACAGTTTTTCCGTTTTTACCCTTTTTATCTATATAAATTTTTATTTTTTGTGGATTAACAGAATTATTATTAACTCCATTTTCACTATTAAGAGAATTTTCATTACTGAATTCTATCCAATTTTTTTTTCGCATTATTTTTAGATTAATCTATAGTTAAGTAACATTAACACTACAGGAAATTGGTAAGTTCAATTTATCAAAATGGTCAAAATAATAAAAATGATCTTTTAAAAAGGCCTTCAGAAAATGGAAGATATGGTCAATACGGAGGTCAATATGTTCCAGAAACATTGATGCCTGCATTGTTTGAATTAGAAAAGGCATCAAAAGATGCTTGGAATGATTCAAGTTTTGTTCAAGAACTAAATCATCTGTTAAAAACCTATGTTGGGAGAGAGACTCCTTTATATGAGGCAAAACGGTTAACCCAATATTTTGAAAAAAACGGTGTAAGAAGCAGAATTTGGCTTAAAAGAGAAGACTTAAATCATACTGGGGCCCACAAAATTAATAATGCTCTTGGACAAGCCTTATTAGCTATTAGAATGGGGAAAAAAAGAATTATTGCTGAAACAGGTGCAGGTCAACATGGCGTAGCGACCGCCACTGTATGTGCGAGATTTGGATTGAAATGTATCATTTATATGGGTGAAGAAGACATTAAAAGGCAATCCCTTAATGTATTCAGAATGAAACTTTTAGGTGCAGAAGTAAAAGTTGTCACTTCGGGGACTGCAACATTAAAAGACGCTACAAGTGAAGCCATAAGAGACTGGGTTTCAAATGTAGAGAGCACTCACTATATTTTAGGCTCTGTGGCTGGTCCTCATCCATTCCCAATGATTGTTAGAGACTTTCATGCAGTCATTGGAGAAGAAACAAAAAAACAATGTAAAGAAGCATTTGGAGGTCTTCCTAACATCCTTCTTGCATGTATTGGAGGTGGATCCAATGCTATGGGTCTATTTCATCCATTTATTGAAGATACTCAAGTAAGACTTATAGGTGTAGAGGCTGCTGGAAGTGGAATTGACACTGGTAAACATGCAGCAACAATTACTAAAGGGGAGATAGGCATCCTTCATGGCTCCATGAGTCTTTTGTTGCAAAATGAAGAGGGTCAGGTTCAAGAAGCTCACTCAATCAGTGCAGGGCTCGATTATCCAGGGGTAGGTCCTGAGCATAGTTTTTTAAAGGATATTGGACGTGCAGAGTATGGATCTGTAACTGATGAAGAGGCATTAAATGCCCTTAAATTAGTAAGTGAACTGGAGGGCATAATTCCTGCTTTAGAAACAGCTCATGCATTTGCATGGCTGGAAAAACTATGCCCTACCCTTGAGAAAGACTCTGAAATTGTTATTAACTGTTCAGGTAGAGGAGATAAAGACGTAAATACAGTTTCATCTAGAATGAATGAAATAAATTAATACCTTGGTATTGTTGGATCAATATCTTTACTCCAACCATCAATTCCCTCTTCTAGATTCCATACTTCATCCAAAAAATTATTATCGAGAAGCCATTTCCCAAATGCAAAGCTCCTAATTCCTTTATGACATAAAATTACAAATTTCCTCTCCAAAAGATTACTGAGCTCTGATTTAACATAAGGGATTGAAACTTTACTCATTGGGATATGAATAGTTGTATCGGGGAATCTTGCAAGTTCTAACTCTTGATTCTCTCTTACATCAATAATAAGAGGTTTAGAAGATGATGAATTTAACCAATTACTTAACTTAAAAGCATTTATAGATAAAGGAATAGTCTCCAAAATAATAAAGATAAATAAATTCTTATTAACAATTTAATAATTAGAGTTGCAGAAATATACTAATTGTTAAAAATAAAAATAATATGGATAAAAAGTATCTTTCAATAACTTTAATAAGCATAATATTAATAAGTCTTATCTTATTTGGAATAAATTCTTTTCCAATAAAAACAAATTCATCAAATAATATTGGAAATTTAAAAATACTTGAATTCATACCGCCTAATAATAATTTCACATTCATTTCTTCTCTTAAAACTAATGAGATTAATAATTATTTTAAAAAAAATATTAATAATAAAAATCAACAAAAAATTAATTTACTATCTATGAGCTCCCTATCTTATCTTGGTTTTGATTTAAAAGACAAAATAAATAATATTTATGATGGAGAATTCTACTTATCAATATTTGATTCAAAAGAAGATAATAAAGATATCTTAATAATATTTAAGATCAAAGAAAAAAAAGGTATTAATGATCTTTTAAACATTAAAAATGAATCTTATCAAACGAGTGAAATATATGAAATTAAAAGAGAGGGTAAATTAAATTTACTCTCACATATAATAAAAACCTCAAATAATTATATTATATGTTCCTCTAACAAAAAGCTGATAGAACAATCAATTAATATTAAAAATAGTCAAGATATGAACAAAGAAAAAGCATTGATAAGTAAGTTTAAAGATGGAATCAAAGGGAAAAAGATACTTTTAATTTCAAAAGATAATTATATTGAGACATTAACAGATCAATTAAAATTGAATTATACAAGCAAATATTATTTAAGTTTTATTGATATCCAAAGTAAAAAATTATATTTAGAATCCTTATCAATTGATTTAAATAATGATAATAATTTTGATGCATATAATAATCTGAATAAAATTCAAACAAGTCAAAATTTAATCACTTCAAATAAATTATTAGAATATATAGATTACTTTTTTTACGATATTGATTTGGTTCATAAAAATATTATTATAGATTTATTAAATAAATTGGAAAGTAAAGTATTTTTTTCAAATAAATCAGATGAATGGTTACTTGGTTTTAATAAATCTCCTGATAATATTAATATTATAGAAAAAATAAAATTATTCAAAAAATACAATAAGGATAGTGTGAAAGTAAACAATGCAAACTATACTGTTTTCTCAAAAAATGTTCTTAATTCGGCAGATAATAAATTAATTTACATAGAAGATAAACCTCTTTTTATATACGAATCAGAAGATTTATTCCTTATAAGTAATAACTTAAGCCAACTTTCAGATTATTCTAATTACAAAACAATTAGAGATAATTATTTAGATAATAATAATGAAGATAATAGTAATAAATCAGAATTAATCAAAGACTATATCATTATAGATAAATTTTCTAATAATGATTTCTTAGAAAATTTCCCACTATTACATGACATAAATGCTTTTACTGATAATCAGTTAAATCTTACTTTAGATAAACTTTACTATTACATCGAGCAAAATATTCCTGAAATAAACCCAAGAATTTATTTGAAAACAAATTTAAATTTTTTCTAACTACACAAAAAATCATTTTTAAAGTTTTGAAATAATCATTCGAAAAGCTTGTGGTAAAACATAAATAATTTTAAAATCTAACATTAGATAATAAAAATTTTTTTGTAATAATTTTGGATCTATCAAAACAAATTTTGAAGCCCGGCTTAGAAGGTATCCCAGTCGCTAAATCTTCAATCTGCGATATAGATGGTCAAAAAGGTAAACTGTTATACAGAGGATATGAGATTGAAGAATTAGCTCAAAAAAGTAGTTTTCTCGAAACAGCATTTTTACTAATTTGGGGAGAATTGCCAACAGTTAGCGAATTAAAAAATTTTGAAGCCGAAGTTCAAATGCATAGAAGATTGAGTTTTAGAGTGAGAGATATGATGAAATGTTTTCCTGCCTCTGGTCATCCAATGGATGCATTACAATCAAGCGCTGCCTCACTAGGATTATTCTACTCAAGACGAGCAATAGATGATCCCAAATATGTTTATAACGCTGTAATCAGACTAATAGCAAAAATTCCTACAATGGTTGCGGCTTTTCAACTTATCAGGAAAGGTCAAGATCCTATCCAACCAAGAGATGATTTATCTTACTCGTCAAATTTCTTGTATATGCTTACTGAAAAAGAGCAAGATCCTTTGGCCGCAAAAGTTTTTGATAAGTGTCTTATTCTACATGCAGAACACAGCCTTAACGCGAGTACTTTCAGTGCACGAGTAACAGCTAGCACATTAACAGATCCATACGCAGTTGTGGCATCTGCAGTTGGCACTCTGGCGGGGCCGCTTCATGGAGGAGCTAATGAAGATGTAATTGCTATGCTTGAGAATATTGAGTTACCTTCAAACGCATCATCTTTTATACAAGATTCAATATCTAGTAAGAGAAAAATAATGGGATTTGGGCATAGAGAATATAAGGTAAAAGACCCAAGAGCAATAATACTGCAAAAATTAGCAGAAGAATTGTTTGAAAGATTTGGTAAGGATGAAATGTACGAAGTTGCAAAAAAATTAGAGGAAGAGGCTATTCCTCAGTTAGGAGCAAGAGGCATTTATCCGAATGTTGATTACTATTCAGGCTTGGTATACAGAAAACTTGGGATTCCAAGAGATCTTTTTACACCAATTTTTGCAATCTCTAGAGTAGCTGGATGGTTAGCGCATTGGAGAGAACAATTAGGAGCTAATAAAATTTTCAGGCCTTCTCAGATATATACAGGATCTAAACCAAGAAGTTGGGTCCCATTAGATAAAAGATAGTCTTATTTTTTTAAATCCAAAATTACACGGATATGTCTTATTACAAGCTAATCTATTAGTATAATTCAGTTTAAAATTTTGACTACAGGAATTGATCTTGAATATAGCTTTAATGAATTATTAAAGTCTTTAGGAGTTTCAAGCGAAATTGCTCATATCATTTGGCTTCCATTCCCAATGCTATTAGTTTTAGTTGCAGCAGTAGTAGGGGTTTTAGTAACTGTTTGGCTAGAAAGAAAAATATCTGCAGCAGCGCAACAAAGAATTGGCCCTGAATATGCTGGAGCTCTTGGAGTTCTGCAGCCTATAGCGGACGGATTAAAACTCCTAGTAAAAGAAGATATCATCCCAGCAAAAGCCGATTCAATATTATTTACTGCTGGGCCTGTATTAGTTTTAGTACCAGTCATATTATCTTGGCTTATTGTGCCTTTCGGTCAGAATTTATTGATAAGTAATGTGGGCGTAGGTATTTTTCTTTGGATTGCTTTAAGTAGTATTCAACCAATTGGTCTCTTAATGAGTGGTTATGCTTCAAATAATAAATACTCTCTATTAGGAGGTTTAAGAGCTGCTGCACAATCAATTAGCTATGAAATTCCACTAGCCCTATCAGTCTTAGCAGTTGTAATGATGACTAACTCACTAAGTACAGTTGATATAGTTAATCAGCAAAATGGAGCTGGAATTCTAAGTTGGAATATCTGGAGACAGCCAATTGGTTTTATTGTGTTTTGGATTTGTGCTTTAGCAGAATGTGAAAGACTTCCTTTTGACCTACCAGAAGCAGAAGAAGAACTGGTAGCTGGTTATCAGACAGAATATGCTGGCATGAAATTCGCATTATTTTATCTAGGTAGCTACATAAATTTAATACTTTCAGCTCTTTTGGTTTCTGTTTTATATCTTGGGGGTTGGGGTTTTCCCATACCTGTAGAAACCATTTCAAATCTCCTTAATATTCCTATCAATACTTCTTTTATTCAAGTTATTACAGCAACTCTAGGTATTGTTATGACGATTTTGAAAGCTTATCTTTTAGTATTTATAGCTATATTGCTTCGATGGACCACACCTAGAGTAAGAATAGATCAGTTGCTTGATTTAGGATGGAAATTTCTATTACCTATTTCCTTAGCCAATCTTCTTTTAACTGCTGGACTGAAACTAGCCCTACCAAAATTTTTTGGAGGATAATTTAAGTATATTTACTTACGGAAACAAAATATTTCTGCTATAACGTATATATATAGATTGATCAAATGAAAGATTTTCTTCAAAAAGTCAATAGTTACGTTAAAGAAGCTTTTGGTGCTAGCAAGTACCTTTTTGATGGCATTTCTGTTACTTTTGATCATTTAAGAAGACGTCCAGTTACTGTTCAATATCCGTATGAAAAGTTAATCCCCTCTGAAAGATATAGAGGCAGAATTCATTATGAATTTGATAAATGTATTGCATGCGAAGTTTGTGTAAGAGTTTGTCCTATTAACTTACCTGTAGTTGATTGGGTGATGAATAAGGAAACAAAGAAAAAAGAACTAAGAAATTACTCTATTGATTTTGGTGCATGTATATTTTGCGGTAATTGTGTTGAATATTGTCCTACAAATTGCCTATCAATGACTGAAGAATATGAATTAGCAACATTTGACAGGCATAACTTAAATTATGATAATGTTGCTCTTGGAAGGTTACCCACAAACGTAACATCTGATCCAACTGTAAAATCCTTAAAGGAATTAACTTACCTTCCAAAGGGTGTTATGGATCCTCATGAAATTTCCGCTACTGACCCCAGAGTAGGAAAGCTTCCAGAAGAAGTTCTAGATTGGATGGTGTCAACTAATCCAGAAGAGGAAGTGGCTGTTGCTAATTCTAATAATTAAATGTCAATTGCAATCACAACCCAATTAATATGTTTTTTAATCTTATCTGTAGTAATAATAATAGGGGCTTTGGGAGTTGTACTCTTAGATAGTATTGTTTATTCTGCTTTTTTATTAGGCGGAGTTTTTATGAGTGTAGCAGGATTATATTTATTATTAAATGCTAGTTTTGTTGCAGCTGCTCAGGTGCTCGTATATGTGGGGGCTATCAATGTTTTAATTATTTTTGCAATTATGTTGGTCAATAAAAAAGAAGATTTAAAACCTATTAAAAATATAAATACAAGAAGAATCATATCCAGTACTATTTGTTCTATTTTATTATTACTTTTGGTCAGGGTTGATCTATCAAAAGTGTGGAAAATAGCAAGTCCTAGTACCTCAATTGGTGAGGAATCAACGGTTAGAATTGGTGAACATTTATTTAGTGATTACTTGCTTCCATTTGAGGTAGCTTCTGTTTTACTATTAATGGCTATGATTGGTGCGATAGTTTTAGCAAGAAGAGATGTAATGACCAAGGACATTTCTACTGGCTTGCCTGTAGATCAAGAATTAATTGAGAAATCAGATAAACCTTTGCTTATAGAAAAAAAATAATTATTAATATTACTTATGACTTTAGATTCAATTCCCCTTCAAGCTTTTTTAATTGTCTCATCTTTACTTTTTTGTATAGGTATTTGGGGATTACTTAACAGTAGAAATGCAGTAAGAGTTCTTATGAGTATAGAGTTAATGCTTAATGCTGTTAACTTAAATTTAATGGCATTCTCTTCATATACAGATAATAATTTAATTCAAGGTCAAGTTTTTGCAATTTTTGTAATTACAGTTGCTGCAGCAGAGGCTGCAGTAGGACTTGCTATCTTATTATCTTTGTATAGGAATAGAGTAACTGTTGATATGGAAAGTTTCAATTTGTTGAAATGGTAAATATATTTTATGAAACTTGCATTAGTGCTTATTATTTACCGGACGAATAGTACCTATGCGAAAAAAACAGCTCAACTTTGTGAATCAACCTTATTAAGCGAAAATATTTCTTCAAAATGTATAAGTAGCGATGTTGATTTGAATTCATTAAAGATTGATTTCAAAGAAACAACAAAAAGACCTGATCTTATTATCGTACTTGGAGGAGATGGGACTGTTCTCAAATCAGCTAATGAATTAGTGGATTTCAATATCCCAATTCTAAGCTTTAATATTGGAGGAAATTTAGGTTTCTTAACTCAAGAAAAACAATTTTTATTCGATAAATCATTTATAAATCTTCTTCATCATGATCAATTTATACTTGATTCTAGAACGATGTTGAAATGTAATTTTTTTAAAGCGTCGAAAATCGAAAATAAATATAAGTTAATCAAATATTATGCTTTAAATGACTTCTACCTAAAGTCTGCAGAAAATGATATTTCACCAACAAATCAAATCAGAGTAGCAATTGATAATGAAGTAGTTAACGAATTTAAAGGAGATGGCTTAATAATATCTTCGGCGACCGGCTCAACTGCCTATTCAATGGCCGCTGGAGGGCCTATTATTCATCCATCTATAAATGCCTTCATAATTAATCCAATCTGTCCTATGAGCCTCTCTAGTAGGCCTCTAGTAATCCCAGATAAAAGTGTTGTAACAATTAAAACGAGTAAAATAACTAAAAAACCACTTCAATTATGGAAAGATGGAACAAAATGTAAAATTTTAAATGAGGATGAATTTTGCGAAATTAAACGAGCAGAGAAACCAATTAATATGATCTCTTTTAAAAAAAGTATTTCATATTATGGAAAGTTAGTTAAAAAATTAGAATGGCGGGGTAATTTAACCTAAACCTTTTCTGTAAAATGGCTATAGAAATCGAAAGAAGGTTCCTTCTTAAAAATAATGATTGGAAAGAATTTATTGTTAATAAGTCTTCTTTAGAACAAGGTTACATAGCATCATCAGAAGGATGGATAGTAAGAATAAGAGAGGAAAAAATGAAATACAAACTAACCCTAAAAAAACACATAAATAAGTCCTCATGTCACGAATTTGAATACAAAATTACACAAGAAGATGGAAAAAATATATTTGTTAATTTGAAAAATAAAATCAAAAAAGATAGATTTTTTTTAGAAATAAATAATAAAAATTGGATAGTAGATTGTTTCAAAGATCAGAATTTTCCACTTGAAATAGCAGAAATTGAATTAAATACCAAAAATGATCCCGTTATATTACCTAGTTTTTTATCAAAAGAAATTACTGGTTTAAAGCGATTTTCAAACTTTGAATTATCCAAAAATCCATACTCAAGTTGGATATAAATTCTTAACTTATTTTTTACTACTAGCCAAAATACCATATTTCCTTTAGATTCTTTTTATATTTGGATCAAATTATCTAATTTATTAAAATGTATGGTCTTTACGATAAAGAAGGAATATTGAGATACGTTAATTCAGATAGGGATGCTTGTCTGGCATATGCGGAGCTTTTTGATTTAGAATCAACTAATTATTCCCTAATGTCACTAAATGAAAAGATTGAAGAATATACAGATATTAATCTTGATCGGAATCAGGTAAAGAACAACAATTAAAACCATCTCTACATATTTTTCCATTATCCATTGCCCAATTTAGAAGAGCTACTCTATTCTTTGATCCTGTTTTAGTAAACATATTACTAACATGATTATCTACAGTTCGTTTACTGATAGTAAGTTTGACAGCAATTTCTTGGTTTGTTAAACCATCGGCCACTAAATCAATGATTTCCATCTCTCTAGTTGAGAGACCCATCATATC
>CEVF01029875.1_pt1 | contig 12213 bp, 15 predicted proteins | sample 356441 | NCBI WGS metagenome assembly CEVF01 (sample SAMEA2622765, study PRJEB7988) | marine metagenome | biome: marine biome (ENVO:00000447); feature: surface water layer (ENVO:00002042); material: "saline water (ENVO:00002010), including plankton (ENVO:xxxxxxxx)" | depth 5 m
TCAAATCATTTAGTAAAACAAATAAAAATCGGGATAACTGATTATGAGTGCAGCAACAGGAGCTTCCTTAATAGAACAAAATGTGCAAATAGACAAGGACGGGTCGGTTGCTCCGTTGAGCGATGTGGTAGAGCGCTATGCTCCCTTAGTTAAAAGGATTGCTCATCATTTGCTTTTAAGGATGCCTGCCAGCGTTCAAATTGATGATTTAGTCCAGTCCGGCATGATAGGCCTTCTTGAAGCTGCAAAGAAATATGATATTTCAAAAGGAGCTAGCTTTGAGACCTATGCGGGTATCCGAATTCGTGGCTCCATGCTGGATGAAGTTCGTAAGGGAGATTGGGCGCCTCGAAGTGTTCATCGGAAATCACGCAAAGTTGCTGAGGCTATTAAGTCTATTGAAGCGAGAACGGGCAAAGATGCACGAGATAAAGAGATAGCGAAAGAGTTGGAGATAGACTTGGATTCTTATTATGCCATCTTGCAAGATGCATCTGGATCTAGACTCTTTAGTTTTGATGACATCATGGAGGGTGACGATTCTGCTATAGAGTTGGCGGCTGGGGAACTGCCTGGACCTTGTGATGGTTTGCAAAGGGATACCTTTAAGAAGCATTTGGCGACGGCTATAGATGGTTTGCCAGACAGAGAAAAGTTAGTGTTGGCGCTCTATTATGACGAAGAGCTGAATCTCAAAGAAATAGGGGAGGTAATTGGTGTGAGTGAGTCACGAGTGAGTCAAATTCACAGTCAAGCTGCTATGCGTCTCAGAGCGCGCCTGTCTGATTGGAATTAAACGTTTGTGGCGCAAGAACGTGATATTCAGAATGTTCTTCAAGCAGAAAACCTTTTTTGCGAGCGGGATAATAGAGTTCTTTTCAAAGACTTAAACTTTACTGCTGATCGAGGGCAGGTGATTCAAATTAAAGGATCCAACGGGAGTGGCAAAACTACTCTACTTAGAATCCTTTGCGGATTAAACGACGCATTTCGCGGCGAATTGACATGGTTTAGCAAGCCCATTCAGGATCATTGGGAGGATGTACGCTCTTCCCTAATCTACATGGGTCATCGGGTCGGTGTGAACAAAGTTTTGACGCCTCATGAAAATCTCCGCTGGTCTGTCGGATTGTCGACTAGCGTAACAAGTGAACAAATTGACCACGCTCTTGGAGAGATGGGTCTTCGTGGATTTGAAGACTCTCAGTGCTTCACTCTCTCGGCAGGTCAGCAGCAAAGAGTAGCTCTATCCAGACTAGTTCTCAACAGGTCCCTTCTCTGGGTTTTGGATGAACCTTTCACTACGTTAGACCAGGAGGGGGTTAATCTTCTCGAGAGACTACTTAGCCAGCATGCAAACGAAGGTGGGGTAGTGTTCGTAACTACTCATCATGAATTAATACTTCCTAACTTAACGGTATTAGACTTAGGATAAAAATTTGTCAATGGATCAAGTGACTACAATTGAAGCCTTCACAGTCACTCTGAAGAGGGATTTGTTGGTCGCGTATAAGCGCAAAAATGACATCTTCAATCCTTTCATGTTTTTTTTAATTGTTTGTTCTTTATTTCCTATAGGAATTTCGCCTGATCCAGCCAGGTTGGGCGAAATTGCCTCTGGAGTCCTTTGGATTTCTGCTCTACTTGCGTCGCTATTGGCTATGGATAGTTTGTACCGGAACGATTTCGAGGATGGGTCCTTGGAACAATTACTGCTAAGTCCTCATTCACTCTATTTTTTAGTGCTTGCTAAGAATATGGCCCATTGGCTGGTCAGTGGTTTACCGGTGGTGATCGTCTCGCCCTTGGTCGCATACATGTTGAGTTTGCCCGGGGACGCTTACGGGGTTATGTTTTTAACATTGTTGTTAGGGACCCCGATACTTAGTTTACTGGGCTCAATTGGAGTTGCTCTAACTGTGGGTCTTGGAAGTAGGGGGCTGATTCTTGCTGTAATCACGTTGCCGATGAGTGTCCCCGTTTTGATTGCTGGAACATTGACTGTTCAAGAGGCATTGAATGGGGCTTCGTTATTCGGGTATATGGCCGTGTTGGGCGCGATGTTTTTTGGTTCTCTCACTCTAGCCCCGTTGGCGTCTGCCACAGCATTGCGCATTAGTGTGAACTAGCGTCGAAATTTCTCTACTGTGGTCCAATTTTCTGATTACCCCGTAATTACAATGAGTTACAATAAGAAACATGGATACGACATTAGGGCGTGATATAGTCGTAAAGTTCATGGTTAATGTAGGAATAATGTTTTATGTGGATGTGGTTCGCAAAATTAGGTTCTCCTCGCTGGTTCTACGAAATCTCGACCAAGTGGCTACCTTGGCTTGTTTCGGCGATGTGCATCCTAATGATAGTTGGAATAGTATGGGCTCTCTTATTTTTACCGCCGGATTACCAACAGAGTTTTACAACACGTATCTTAGTAATTCATGTTGCTGTTGCTGGTACCTCCCTCGCATTTTTCCCTTTGATGGCTGTTGCGGGAACAATAACACTAGTATGGAAAATGAAGTTAGCAGATATGGTTGCTAAACATGCGGCCCCTCTAGGCGCCTGGTTTTCTTTCGTTACATTGGCTACTGGCTCGTTATGGGGAAGCGTCATGTGGGGTACTTGGTGGGAATGGACCGATGCGAGATTAGTATCAATGTTATTTCAGTTCTTTCTGTTATTAAGTGTGGTCGCTCTTCGCTCGGCAATAGAAGATCCTGATAAGTCAGCTAAAGCTTGTGCGCTTCTGTCAATTGTCGGTTGCATTAATGTTGTTATTATTAAATATTCAGTAGAGTGGTGGAATGTGCTGCATCAGCCCTCTAGCCCGCTATCAACTTCAAATGAAAACGCAAACGGTCCAGAATTTTGGATGGCGACCGGCGTAATGATACTTGCTGTCTATCTATTTTTTATAGTCAGTCTTACACTAGCAACAAGAAACGAGATTTTACAGAGGGAGCGGCGCTCCCAGTGGGTACAAGAGATCGTTAGAACAAGTTAAATTAGGGGTGATAAATTAGGCAGATATGCTCGAAGCAATTCAATTTTCCAGCTTAAGAGAATTCTTTGAAATGGGTGGCTATGCGTTTAACGTCTGGTCGGTATACGCAATTTTTGGCATTTTTGTATTAGTAAATATGCTTTTACCAATCCTTCGCAAGGAAAAGATAATCAAAGAGCTGAAGCGTAGAGCATCATTTGAAAAAGCTGAAACTGATTCTGTGCGTGAGCCGTAACAGCTTTATATAGAATCCGGGAGTTAAGTTGAAAATACATCGCAAAAAAAAACTTGGTGTCATTTTGTTTGTCGCCGCAGGACTGAGTGCAACGATCGGACTGACCTTATTCGCTCTGGGCCAGAATATGAATATGTTTTATACGCCTTCACAGGTAGTTATGGGTGAAGTAGAGACCGGTCGCCGTTTTCGCATCGGGGGTATGGTTAAGGAAGGCTCTTTTATATCTGAGTCGGATAGCCTGAAGGTGAGATTTGAAACGACTGATTTTGTGCACGCGGTCCCTATTGAATATGAGGGAATTCTTCCGGATTTATTTCGTGAGGGACAAGGAATTGTCGCTGAGGGAAGTGTTGATTCCAGAGGCGTTTTTAGTGCATCTAAAGTATTAGCTAAGCATGATGAAAATTATATGTCGCAAGAAGTGAAAGCAGCATTAGATGCTGCCGATGCGTTGAAGTCTAATACTTCCTTACAAAGTATTTCGGAAAGATAGATGATTCCTGAGCTCGGGCAGTTTTCGCTAATTTTGGCACTATGTTTAAGTATTCTACTCGGCACCATTCCCGTCGTAGGAGCAGAAAAAAGTAATGCTCTTTGGATGAGTCTCGCAAGGCCCCTGGCTGCGGGTGTCTTTGTGTTTTTGGCAGTCTCACTTGTGTTGCTGGCATACGCATTCGTCACAGATGACTTTTCCGTGCAGATTGTCGCCGCTCAGTCAAATTCTTTGCTACCGATGCGCTACAAAATCACTGCTTTGTGGGGAGGGCACGAGGGATCCTTCCTCTTGTGGACTTTCATGCTTGCGGGTTGGATGTTAGCAGTTAGTATCTACAGTAAAAGCATGCCAGCGCAATTTGTTGCCAGAGTACTTGGCGTGTTGGGTTTCTTATGTGTTTGCTACATATTATTTATGTTGGCAACCTCTAATCCGTTCGACAGAGTTACCCCGTTGCCGCCTGTAGATGGTTCAGATTTGAATACGGCGTTACAAGATTTTGGATTCATCGTACACCCACCCACTTTATATATGGGCTATGTCGGATTTTCGGTGGTATTTGCGTTTGCGATCGCGGCGTTACTTAGTGGTAGATTAGATTCAGCGTGGGCCCGCTGGTCAAGGCCATGGGCAAATGTTGCATGGGCTATTTTAACGATAGGCATTGCTCTTGGCAGTTGGTGGGCTTACTACGAATTAGGTTGGGGAGGATGGTGGGCGTGGGATCCGGTTGAAAATCCACCATTGATTACATGGCTGTTTGGGACAGCTTTGATCCACTCCCTAGCCGTTACTGAAAAACGAGGAGTTTTTAAAAGCTGGACCGTTTTACTAGCCATTCTCGCTTTCGCTGGAAGTTTACTAGGAACCTTTATTACTCGCTCGGGTTTATTAACTTCGGTTCACGCGTTTGCTAGCGATCCTACGAGGGGCGTTTTCATATTAGGTATCCTATTGCTAACTGTGGGAGGAGCGCTTCTGCTCTACGCTGTTCGCGCTCCCCTTATGAAAAGCAGTTTAGGTTTTTCGTTGGTTTCAAGAGAAATTTTTCTTCTTATAAACAACGTGCTGCTCGTAGTTTCAGCGGCCTCCATATTTCTGGGAACTTTATTTCCTATGGTTTATCAGGCCCTCACTGATGACTTAATTTCCATTGGTCCTCCGTACTTCAATGCGATATTTGTTCCTTTGATGATTATACTAGTGGGTTTTCTGGGTATTGGCCCGATTAGTAGGTGGAAGAAGACTTCCATGGAGTATCTGATTCGGCAGGTTTCACGAGTCTTTTTAGCCAGCTTGTTTTTAGGTCTTTGTCTGCCACTTGGAATCCTGTTGGAGTTTTCTTTGGCTGCAACAATTTGCGTCAGTCTAGCGTCTTGGATTTTGCTTACTATTGGTAAGGACTTAAAGAACAAGCTTGCCAATAAATCTTCCTTAAGATCGGGTCTTTCTTCTTTGTCTTCGAGTTATGTAGGTATGGTTTTGGCGCACACTGGAATTTCAGTCATGTTAATTGGCGCCGGGTTGACCACTTATTTTAGTCTTGAGAGAAGTATCTTGCTTGGTCCAGGCGAGCAGGTAGAGTTAGGCTCATACGCTTTTATATTCAATGGTCATGAGGAAATACGTGGCCCTAACTACATTGGTGATCGCGCCAACATAAGCGTTCTGCGAAACGGTAGTGAGATTGAGACTCTATATCCCGAAAGACGAATTTATCTGGCGTCAGGGACGCCTTCCACAGAAATGGCAATAGATGCTGGCCTTCTGCGAGATCTGTTCGTTACGCTGGGAGAAGAGAAAGAGGGCGGTTCCTGGTCGATGACAGTATATGTCAAGCCGTTTGTGCGCTGGATATGGCTTGGAGCCATATTTATGGCAATGGGCGGTACGATTGCGGCTTTAGATAAGCGGTATCGATTGTTGCGAAGGCGTAAAATCGAAAAAAGTAAGGAAAGAGAAGTTGCAGCCGATCTTGCCGCAACATAACGAGTATCATGAGTCGACTTAAATTTTTTATTCCAGCCGTGTTTTTTATAGCCCTAGGCGGACTGCTCTGGCGAGGACTTTACCTAGACACTCGAACCTTGCCCTCAATGTTGATCGACAAACAGATGCCAAAGTTTTCCTTGGAGACCATTGGAGGTGTCATTGTAACTAACGAAGATCTCCCGGAGCAGATCTTCTTATTGAATGTATGGGGAAGCTATTGCTTGCCGTGCTTAGTTGAGCACCCAACGTTCATGCGTTTGTCAGAAGAGGGAGAGATACCAGTAGTGGGAATAAATTACAAGGACCGCAATGACCTTGCAAAAGGTTGGCTAGAAACCAACGGTAATCCCTTCGCTTATAGCATTGAAGATCAGAATGGGCGCTTCGGTATTGATCTGGGCGTTTATGGTGCACCTGAAACCTATCTAGTAGATTCGGAAGGTGTGATTCGATATCGGCATGTGAGTGTGCTCGACGAAACAGTATGGCTAGAAGAATTTTTGCCGGCAATTGAAGAGCTGAGATTGGAGTCTAATTAGGTACCCTGTTTATGAGGCGAATGAGCTTCAACAATCTTTTTCTAACGTCAATGAGTGTGTTTTTGTTAATCACACAACCGAATATTTATGCTCAGGTCGACACTTTTGAGTTTGACAATGACGAGCAACAAGGTCGGTTTAGGCAATTATCCAACGAGTTGAGATGCCCCATGTGTCAAAATACCAATTTGTCTGGTTCTACTGGTGGCGTGGCGGAAGACTTGAGGCGTGAAATCCACCGCATGATCCTTGAAGGAATGTCTAACGAAGAAATCGAGCAATTTATGTTTGAAAGGTACGGTGATTTCATATTTTACAGACCGCGTTTGCGAGCAGAGACGATTCTCCTTTGGTTCGGACCACTCTTATTTTTGATTATTGGTGGCTTTATAGCCTATGGTATATTTCGACGAGCGAACTCAGTTGATCGAGTAACTGTCGATCTCGATGAAGAACAAGAAGCTAAGCTAAACGAGTTGGTCGGCAAGTAGCTGAATTGGGAGAAGATTTGTTCTGGATATTAACAGCAGCCCTCTTTACATTGGCGATGCTCTTCGTATTGGTTCCCTTATTGCGAAAGTCTGATTTGTCGGAAGACGGAGAGAAAGTGCGTAATGAGGCAAATATCTCCCTGTTTAAGGAAAGAGAACAAGAGCTAGAAGCAGAATTGGCCGCAAAGAGCATTGACGTCAAACAATTTAACTCTTTACTGATAGAGTTGAAACAGAACCTTTTATCAGATGTAGTTGACGACAATGATCAATCTATTCCATCTAAAAGAATTAAAAAGACCCAAGGGAAAAGGTTAACTAATAATAAAAGCGCGCAGGAAAAGTTCTTAACTTGGAACATCGGGTTTCCCATACTACTGACTTTCCTTATTCCCTTACTGGCGTATAGTCTATACGACCGCTGGGGATATATTGACGAAGTTGAAATGATGGATTTATACCAAAGAACCGTGCAAAACGTCGATGATCTCGAGGAAGCTCAAGCGCTCATTGTTAGCCTTGGGCAGGCCGTTCAAGAAGACGATGGTCAGCCATGGGCATGGTATTTCCTTGGGGAGAACTTTTCTAACATTGGCATGTTTAACGAAGCGGAAATAGCATACGCCCGATCAGCCGACTTATTTGACGCGACTCCGGAAAAAGCGTTGGCCCTTGGAAGAGTGGCCATGGTTAAGTACATCAATGCAGACCTGCAGCTAACGCCCGAGGTGACGGGTGTCATTGATGAGGCTCGTGCAATAAATCCCAATGAAATTACTATACTTCAATTATTAGCATCTGATGCGTCGTCAAATGAAGACTATGCCACTGCAATTAGCTATTGGCGATTGTTAATTCAGGCAGACCCCAACTCTCAACAGGCGCAGACTCTTAGGGCTAACATTACTGCCGCACAACAGATACTAGCCCAGCAGTCGCCGTCATCTGAAGAGGGTCCGGTGATTGACGTGACCGTTTCTCTGGCCGATGATTTAGAACTTAATAGTAGTCTGAGAGTCTTCATAGCAGCAAGAAACGCCGATAGGGAGGGTATGCCGCCCCTAGCGGCGACTGATCTTGTGGTTGGTAATCTGCCTATGACGGTTCGACTTGATAACTCTTCTGCTGTTGGACCTTTTAATTTAGCTTCGGCGGAAAATGTTTATGTGTCAGCATTAGTATCCCAAGCCGGAATCGCCGCTCCCCAGCCTGGTGATTATCGAGTAGTATCTGAGAGTTTTTCTCACAATAACGAGCAAGCTGAAATTAGTCTCATTATTTCTGAAACAGTAAACTAACCATAGCTATCTAAAATCTTTATGTATTTGGGCGAATTCTTCACAATAGCTATAGCTCACCTTTTTGCGGTAGCATCTCCTGGGCCGGATTTTGCGGTCGTAACTCGTCAATGTATTACATCTGGCACGAAGGCAGGAATTTGGACGAGCCTTGGGGTTGGGTTTGGGATTCTCCTTCATGTCACCTACTGCATATTCGGTGTGGCACTACTTATCTCTCAGTCATCTTTTTTATTCAATACAATGAAGTATCTTGCTGGTGCCTACTTAATCTATCTCGGAGCTCAATCTGTAAGAGCTTTTATAGAAAGTGTGGAACATTCATATGTTGAGCAAGCGACCTCAGAGCAGAGTGTGCGGAAGGCTTTTATGTTAGGGTTTCTAACAAATGGGTTAAACCCCAAAGCAACCTTATTCTTCCTTGCGCTTTTTACTGTGGTAATAGGAGAGGATACGTCAACCATGGTTCAAGTTTTGTATGGACTCTATTTGGCTGCAGCCACCTTCATTTGGTTTTCCTTGTTGTCAAAGTTATTTGGGATAACAATTGTTCGTTCTAGGTTGCTCAAAATGGGGAAGTGGTTCGAATTAGGGATGGGTATCGTATTGATCTTGGTTGCTCTTCAGATAGCGTTGAATATTCTCTAAGCGAAGTAAACATGACGTCTTGGACAACAAATTAATGCATTTTTGCGTGTATCTGTGGGTGCAGGTGGGATATAGTCATGTTTAGTGGAGAAACGAAATGTCGCAGAAAGAAAATAGCTTAGTCGATAAGTTTGGTCGCAGGGTGGATTATATCCGCCTTTCGGTTACTGATCGCTGTGATTTTCGTTGTGTTTACTGCATGACAGAAGACATGACTTTCTTACCTCGAGCGCAAATTCTTTCTCTGGAAGAACTTTATCAGGTAGCACGTGCATTCACCGAACTCGGAGTTAAGAAGATTCGTCTAACTGGCGGCGAACCCATGGTCAGATCCGATGTAATGTCGTTGATTAATAGGCTAGGGAAGCTTCCGGGATTGGAAGAGCTCCTGTTGACTACCAATGGTGCTCAACTTGACAAGTATGCAGTACCGTTGAAAGAGGCGGGACTGAGTCGTATAAATATCAGTATCGATAGTCTGGATGCCGAGAGATTTAGACGTATCTCTAGGGTAGGGAAATTAGAGAAAGTTCTAGCAGGTATTGATGCCGCTAGAAGGGCAGGGTTTGATAGAATAAAACTGAATTCTGTGATTATGCGTGGCTATAATGAAGATGAAGTAATTCCCCTTACAGATTACGCGCTCAGTCGTGATATCGATATTGCGTTCATAGAAGAAATGCCACTAGGTGAAGCATCTGATCATTCTCGAGAGGAGACTACTTGTAGTAATGAATGGGTAAGGGGTCAGATAGAACAAAAATATCGATTGCTAGACTCAGCGGAAAAAACCGCAGGTCCTTCTCGCTATGTGCAAGTCATTGGTAAGAAGAGCCGTATTGGATTCATTTCGCCAGTTAGCCATAATTTTTGTGAAGATTGTAATCGAGTGCGAGTCACAGTAGAGGGCCGACTGTTGTTATGTCTTGGAAACGAGCATTCGGTTGATTTAAGAGAAATTCTGAGAGGCGAAAATTCAAGTCATGATGATTTGAAGGAAGCGATTATTAAATCAATGGATCTGAAACCAGAGCGTCATTATTTTTATGACAAGGACCATGCTCAGCCGGTTCGCTTGATGAACATGACAGGAGGATAAGCTGCGGTGCAGGTAGAGACTCAACTCAATATAGCAGTAGTGACAGTTTCGGACACCAGAACAGAGGAAACCGATACTTCCGGAAATGTCTTGGTCGAAGCTCTTGAGAGTGCGGGCCATTCCCTCCATTCAAAGAATATCATCAAAGATGACGTTTACGATTTGAGGGCATTGGTCTCAGCGCACATAGCAGACCCTAAGGTTAATGCAATTCTCACTACGGGAGGGACAGGATTTACTGCTCGTGATAATACGCAAAAAGCACTTCAACCTCTTTTTGATTTGCATATTGACGGCTTCGGTGAATTGTTCCGACAGCTATCGTACGAAGAAATCGGAAACTCTACTGTGCAGTCTAGAGTTTTTGCCGGCTTGGCCAATGGAACGATAATTTTCTGTCTGCCGGGTTCGCCAGGCGCTTGTCGGACAGGTTGGTCTAAGATCATAGCTGACCAGTTGGACAGCGGTCACAAGCCGTGTAATTTTGTTGATAAACTCCGAATCGAATAATGCGCACAATCTGAAAGCTTTGCTATGTTTTATACTTGCTTGGACAATTTGGTCACGTGCCATTAGGTGCCGGTATGATTATCTTAGCCGCTATCGCTCTATACAGAAATCCTTTATCAGAACCTTTAAATCGCAGTGAATATAATAGCCGCTGGTACTGCTAATGCTGTACCAACGAGCACAACGGTTACCAGCGTCGCTTCGATAATGGGCTTAGCTTCTTTTATCACCTTGTTCATATTTTTCCCCTTTTCTATAATTTCTATTTTACTTAAATAGTGTAGACTATAGTAACATATTTAGTCTGATAAAGTAACACTTTATTCAAAATATATTTTTGTATGGATAGAAACGTAACAACTGGGTTTTTGGTTTAAAATATCGTCTAAAAAGCAGCAATATAACTGCTATTGGTTCAACTCCTTTTCGTATCCGGTTGTCCTTGGTATTTGCCTAAACCTCGGAAAGTGACTTTTTATAGCCAAGAGATAGCTGAATTGATATCGTAAGTGTTACTTAAAGTAACTTTTCATAGGGTTGTATTGCGTATATCGCGTTGTATAACTAACGAGCTGGGTGCAAGAAACACTCCAGAGTGCGAATTCACTGATAGGTTTAGGCCGCTAACACTTAAGCATGGAATATGAAGTTTATAACTGACTGGTTCGTAATTTTGTCTAGATGTACTATTACAAGCTTCTAATACTGAGGGAAGGTTTCTACAACGCATGCGAATAATGACCTTTAATTGCAACGGGGTTCGGGCAGCAGCTAAAAAAGGCTTTTTTGATTGGTTGCCAGATCAAAACGTGGATGTTGTTTGCTTGCAAGAAACTAAGGCCCAGATCCATCAATTAGAAGATGCTATTTTTCATCCGACTGGTTATCAGGTCTGTTATTTTGACGCGCAAAAAAAGGGTTATGCCGGCACGGCTTTGTTTTCAAAATTGGAACCAAAAAAAATAACAAAAGGGCTAGGTTTTGATATTTCCGATACTGAGGGCCGATTTATTCAAGCTGACTTTAAAGATTTGAGTGTGGCTTCGATGTATTTGCCGTCAGGCTCCTCTGGAGAAGAGCGTCAAGCACGCAAGCTGAAATTTATGGATGAGTTTATGAAGTTTATGCAGGGACTAAAAAGCAAGCGACGGGAATTTATCATATGCGCCGATTGGAACATATGCCACAAGGAAATTGACCTCAAAAATTGGCGAGCAAACCAGAAAAACTCAGGGTTCCTCCCAGAGGAGCGTCGCTGGTTAGATAAGCTCTACTATGAAGAGGGTTTTACTGACGCTTTCAGAGTAGTAAATACTTCTGCCGAGCAATACTCTTGGTGGTCAAATAGAGGGCAAGCGAGAGCCAAAAATGTCGGATGGAGACTAGATTATCAGGTTGTGACGCCCAAACTCAAAGATAAGGTAGTTTCTGCCGAAATCTATACCGAGGAGAGGTTTTCTGATCATGCTCCGGTGACTATAGAGTACGATCTGTGAAGGTTTATTGATTAGCTCTCAACCAAATCACTAATGAGATTACAAATTTATGGCACGGATTTTTCGATCGAGTTTTAGAGCTTGTGTATTAATTGCCTTGATATTTCCGAGCAGTTCTATCTATGCTCAAGGGTTAGTGGCAATCATTAATACTTCAAAAGGAGTTATCGAAGCTGAATTAAATGACCGAGCTGCTCCTACAACAGTTGCAAATTTTATTAATTTAGCCATCCGAGGGTTCTATGATGGTTTGACTTTCCATCGTGTTGAACGGAACTTCATGGTCCAAGGTGGAGATCCTCTTGGGAATGGTAGCGGAGGACCTGGTTATAGGTTTGCTGGTGAAATAATTTTGAAGCACAATCAACCTGGTATTCTTTCTATGGCAAACTCAGGGCC
>CEVF01085666.1_pt1 | contig 12177 bp, 20 predicted proteins | sample 356441 | NCBI WGS metagenome assembly CEVF01 (sample SAMEA2622765, study PRJEB7988) | marine metagenome | biome: marine biome (ENVO:00000447); feature: surface water layer (ENVO:00002042); material: "saline water (ENVO:00002010), including plankton (ENVO:xxxxxxxx)" | depth 5 m
GATTTTTATTTTACCAAAACTAACAAGAAAATATTAATCAATATATATGTAGAAAAAGGTGATCAATGTTTTGTAAAACATGCCATAAAATCATTAAAAAAAGCGATGAGATGGGACGAAGAAAAATATAAATTAGAATATGATCTCAGCTTATTTAATATCGTAGCTATTAGGCACTTTAATATGGGTGCAATGGAAAATAAAAGTTTAAATATATTTAACTCAAAATTAGTTCTGGCGGATGAAAAAACATCAACAGATTTTGAGCTTGAGAGAGTAGAAGGGGTAATTGCTCATGAATATTTTCACAATTGGACAGGTAATAGAATTACTTGTAGAGATTGGTTTCAATTATCTCTAAAAGAGGGTTTAACTGTTTTTAGAGATCAACAATTCACCTCAGACATGCATAGTTATGAAATCAAAAGAATCGAAGATGTAAAGTTTTTAAGAAAACATCAATTTAGAGAAGATTCTGGGCCAACATCACATCCAGTAAAACCAGAAAAATATCTAGAAATTGATAATTTTTACACTACCACTATTTATGAAAAAGGTTCTGAGATAATAAGAATGGCATATGCTATTTTAAAAAAAGAAAAATTTCAAAAAGGCTTTTCAGATTTCATTTTTAAATATGACGGTCAAGGTGCCACAATAGATCAATTTATAGATACTATCTTTAAAAATAATAATAGTATTGATATTTCAAAATTTAAACTTTGGTATACGCAAAATGGTACTCCAAATATAAAATTCAAAAGAAATTGGGATAAAAATAAACGAATACTTTCTATCTCAATCTCACAAAATAACAAGTATTGTTCAAATTTTAATTCTTTAATAATTCCAATTAGAATTGCAATATTTACTCATGAAAATAACTTCAAAGAATATCTTTTTATATTAAAAGAAAATAAAGAAGAATTTATAGTTAATAATATTAATACAGATTTAGATAAACCGATAGTAACTTACTTTCGTGAATTTTCCGCCCCTGTAAAATGGCAAACAGATTCAAATGTTGATGAAGAAATATTTATTTTAAAAAACGAAAAAGATTTATTTACAATATATGATTCCATTTCAAAATTGTATAGATTAATTATAAATAAGAGATTATTAAATAAAATAGATTATGATCTAGAAAATAAATTAATAAATACAATAAGTTTAATTCTAGAAAAGAATTTTATCAATTCATACCTATTAAGTGAGATACTAAATATACCTAGTTTTGCAGATTTAGAAATAGATATAATAAATATTGATCCAATAGAAATTAATAAAATAATTGAGGACTTAAATAAAAAATTTGCTCTTAGACTTAAGGGATTACTTGTTAATAAAATTAATCATATTAAAGATTCTATTAATAATGAATGGCCAAAAGGTAAAGATGAAAGAAAACTAATCGAAGTTATTTGGAAGCTATTAAGTTATACAAATCATGATGGTTTAGGCAGAGAATTATTATTATTTATTGATAGAGATAATATGACTTTGTCTAAATCAGCACTAAATGTTTTTTCAGGATTCGATTGTTTTGAGAGAAATATTGGATCAAAGAAATTCTTTAATAGATGGAAAGATAATAGTATTGTTCTTGACAATTGGTTTTACTTTGTAGCATCTATTGATAGAAAAGACTCAAATGAAGAAATCGAAAATTTATTTAATCATGAATTATTTGATCCAAAATCACCAAATACTTTAAGGTCTATTCTTAATGGGTTCGTTCAAAATAATCCATTCTTCCACAGTAAAAGTGGTGAAGGTTATTTTTACATAGCTGAGAAAGTAATTGAATTTGATAAATTAAACCCTATAGTAGTTTCAAGATTTTTAAAAATATTTAGTAATTGGAAACGTTATTCAGATCCATACAAAACTAATATGTATAATGCAATTAAATATATTAATTCTCATTCCTTATCAACAAATTCTAGAGAAGTTATTGATTTAATTATGAATTAATTTATATCATTATTAATAAATTATATTATTATTAAACTATTTAAATCTTATTAATAAATTCAATATTTTATCTTATAAATTATATATTTACTATAAATGATTAAAAACATATTTTTGAAGTTCTTTACTCCAAATCTTTAATACCCATAACAACAATTAATTTCAAATTTAAGAAATACTAACTTAATTTGTTTCTTATTAGCTAAATTAAATAATAATAATAATTCTTAATTTTATAATTCATAAATTGATAATATCATATACTTTAAATATTTAAATGTTTATTATGTTTGCAATTGCATTAGGTATGACAAAAATAGAAATTTTTACAGTGGCTGTCTCTAGCATTGTTTTTCTTGGGGCTTTTACATGGGTTTCAATAAAAGGTGATTTAAGGAAGATTGCTGAAGAATTAATTCAAGAAAATGAAAAAGAATAATCAATTTTTTTATTACTTAGTATTACTTATTATGTAAGTTTGGATAATCTATAATATGTCTTATTTCCTTAAGTGAAGATCCATATATCTTATGCCCCATAAGGTCAACTCCTAACCATTTCTTATGTTGATTAAACTTATTATTGTTATTAGATTTGATTGTTAATAAACTTTTATCATCCCACGTCAGGGTAATTTTCCAGCCTTTATAATTTTCTATCATAATTTATTATTGTTTGTTAATTAAAGCTTAGTCATTTAAGGGTTAAATAAAAACAAAGGAAATAAGTAGTTTTTCTAGATTCGTTTAAAAAGTTAATTTAAAGAAATTATTCTAACTCTACCTGCACACTGATTTGCCTTAAGTTTTGCTTCTTCAAGATTCTTTGAAGAAGAAATTGCTACAGCCATTCTCCTTCCTTTTCTTGCATAAGGCTTACCAAATATTAATATTTTTGAATTTTCAATTTCTAAAGCCTCACTAATACCTTCATAAGTAAAATTTTCATAATCTCCTTTAGATAAGATAACTTTTGATGCAGAAGGACGAACTATTTCAACCAAAGGTATCGGGAGATCAAGAATAGCTCTTAGATGCAATTCAAACTCATTAATATTTTGGCTCAATATAGTGACAAGACCCGTGTCATGGGGTCTAGGAGATAATTCAGAGAAAATAAGTTCTTTCCCCTTTACAAAAAATTCTACTCCATATATTCCAGCTCCATTTAGGTTATCAAGAATAGTCTTTGTAATTTGCTTTGCCTTTTCAAATAGTGAACTTTCAATATTTAATGGTTGCCAACTACACTGATAATCACCATTTAATTGTTCATGGCCAATTGGCAAGCAATAAATATTTTTATTATCATTTGTTCTTACAGTCAGGAGAGTGAATTCATAATCAAAATCAATATATTCTTCTAATATTACTCCCTTAACATTACCTCTTGCTCCTTGTAGAGCTATTTCCCATGCATTATTCAATGAATCTGCATTATGAACAATATTTTGACCTTTGCCAGAGGAACTCATGAGAGGTTTTATTAAAAAAGGAAAACCTAATTCAGAGACATTACTTTTTAATTCTTCTTTATTAAAGACATATTTATATTTTGCAGTTCTAATTTTTAATTCAGAAGAAGCAAGATCTCTAATTTTGTCTCTATTCATTGTAATTTCAACAGTTCTGGCATTAGGAACTATTTTGAAACCTTCTTCTTCTAACTCTTTTAGTGCTTCAATTGATAGTGACTCAATTTCAGGAATAATAAGATCTGGTTTTAAATTTGCTACTAGATTTTTTAATTCCTCCTTATTATTCATTTCAATTACAAAAGATTCATCCGCTAAATGCATAGCTGGAGCTCCGTCATATTTATCAACCGCAATTGTATGACAACCTAATCTTTGAGCTTCTATTAAGAATTCTTTTCCTAATTCTCCGCTCCCAAGCAATAAAAGCTTTTTATTATTAAATGGAAATTTCTTCATTTAAAAGGTATCACTATTACTTTTATTTACTTCACTTTTATTTGATATTGAATTATCTTTTTTATCTCCCCTCTTACTTATACCAATAAAGGATGTTTTACTAAACCATCCTTGATCTCTTATTCCATTTCTGACGCCTGATGACATTGCCCCTATAAAGAAAATTCCAATGATTAACCATATTAATCTTTCAATAAAAATAAATGAGGAGAAAGCCTGTCCAGATTTTACAATTTCAGTTAGAGGGTCTAATGGATCCAAGTTTCTTTGATACTATCACTAATATTTTTAGTATATATATAAAATAATCAAAATATTCAAATAATTATTCAATTATGAATATAAATCATCAAAACTTTATTACACGAAAATATAATAGTAATGTTATCTTCTAAAAGTAATTGAGTTAAATTATGATCATTGATGTAAAAAATACTGAAATCTTATCAGCAGAAGGGAACAAAATAAATTTAGGAGATTATTCAGGAAATGTTCTACTGGTCGTAAATGTAGCTAGCTATTGCGGCTTTACATCACAGTATGAGGAACTTCAGAAACTACATGATATGTATTTTCAAAAAGGATTAAGAATTCTTGCTTTTCCATGTAATGATTTTGGAAACCAAGAACCTGATTCATTGGACGAAATTAAGAATTTTTGCTCAACTAAATTTAATATTAAATTTGAAATCTTTGAAAAAGTTCATGCGAAGGGAAATACCACAGAGCCTTTTACCACATTGATTAAAACAGATCCAGAGGGTGAAGTTGAATGGAATTTTGAGAAATTTTTGATTGGAAAAGATAGTAATGTTATAGCAAGGTTTAAATCAGGAATAAAACCATTAGATGAGAATCTTATAACAGCAATTGAAGTAGCTTTAGAATCCTAAATCAAGAGGCCTCCCTTTCGCATAAGCCATATTCATATAACTTTTCTTGAAATTTATAATCATCTAGGGATAAAAAAAATTTTCTTATTCGCTTATAATCATCTATGCTCTCTAATTTAGAATTATTACATAGATATATTCTTGTCATTATTGTGGCCAAATTCTCTTTAGGCATAAATATAAATAAAATTAAATTTAATTTGTCGTTTGATATTTTCAAGTAATATTAATGAAATTAAATAAAAATAAAAGATTTGATTAATTATTGATACTAATAAAGAAGTATAAATTCCATGAAATATTTTAGATTTTTACGTTTTTTCCTTTCTTTTGTTGAACAGATTCACTTTTTACTAAATCACCTTCTTTATTAGAATTAACTTTGTTAACTTTTTTTTTAGCATTCGAGCGTTTAGTCCTTGATTTAATTTGATTTGCCTCTTTCTTTTTTTCGTTCTCTTGCTCAATACTCTTAGTTGATTTTTCACCATTTACATCAATATTGGTTTTAATTTTTGAATTATTAGCTATCTTTAAATTACTTTTTGTAGACTTTTTAATACTTTCATTTTCTTCCTTTTTGTTTTTATCTTCAATAGATAAAGTATCCTTTTTAGAAAATATTTTCTTTTCTTTTTCCTCATCTTTCGATGACTTAATTAGGTCAATTGGGGTAGAATCTTCATCTATAATTTCATTATTTTTTGATGAGATTGATTGTTCTTCCACTTCGGAAATGGCATCAATCTGGTCAGGTAAATTTAAATTATCTCGAACGTTATCAATATTATTAACTGATTCCTCCCTTTGATTAGATTTTTGTCTTAAATTAGTTAAATTTCCTTTAATTTCATTGTTAGAAATATTTGTTATGTTTTCTTTCTCTTCATCACTTAAATTATTTTTAACCTGTTCTTGATTCTCTAATTTATTTAATTTGGAGTCATCACTTAAAAGGAACTTTAAAAAAATAGAAAAGTATTGAAGCCCTTTTTCTATTCTTTTTATTCCTAAGATACATAATGCAATAACTATTATGATAAATATTTCAGGGGAATTTAAACCAAAAATTGTCATTATTTGAACAAATTATTTCTAATTTTAGTATAAGATTAAAAATTAAACTAATTATTTTCAAACAAAGGAAGATACATATCTCTATTTGAAGCAATTATACCTTCTTCCTTAAAAAATATTTCTAACTCTTTTATTTCATCCAAATCTACAAAATCTCCGCATTTTTCTAAAATACTATTTGAAGTGAACGACCAAAGATCATCAAGATATTGTTCATCATCAGGAAAAGCAACAAATTTTAAATATGTATTATTTAAAGCATATTCACTAGCTGTTTCAGAATTTACTCCACCTTTTTTTGCTTCACAAAAAACCTTAGCAAACCTTTGCCCAACAGAAGACTGAGCACTTGTTAAATCAATATTACCTTGTAATGAATAAACTTGTGTTGGGAAAATCAAAAGGTAAGTGGATAATAAAAATGATAAAAATCTAGAAAGCAAATTAAAAGAGGTTTGTATATCTAAACTAGCAAATGGTAATACTTTTCAAGGTCAATTCTTAAAAATAAACTTAATTATATAATTATATTTAATCATTCCTTAATACTCATAAATCTTTTGTTCTATTAATTGATACTTACAATTTGTTTCGATTAATCATTGGAATTTGAATAATTAATCAAAAGAAGAATCATATAATAATGATATAAATCAAACAAATCATGGACTCAAATATATTTATAAAGGGGAATGGGATATCGAGAAATATTAAAAGTAAAGTTATTCTCTCGCCTCTAGCTGGTGTAACAGATAAGATTTTCAGAAAATTCGTCAGAAGATGGTCTCCGAATTCTTTACTTTTTACAGAAATGATAAATGCAACTAGTTTAAATCTTGGGCACGGACTAAAAAAGATTGAAACTATTGCTTCAGAAGAGGGGCCAATTGGTATTCAATTATTTGATAATAGACCAGCCTCAATTACCGAAGCAGCAATTGAATCAGAGGCTGCTGGAGCATACTTGATTGATATTAATATGGGTTGTCCAGTAAAAAAAATTTCTAAAAAAGGGGGTGGCAGTGCTTTATTAAAAAATCCAAAACTCGCAGAGGAACTAGTTAGAAAAATATCTAATGCGGTAAAAATCCCAGTATCTGTTAAAACAAGAATAGGATGGTCAAACGAAAATATCAATATAAAAGAGTTTTCATTAAGACTTCAAGATGCTGGGGCCAATATGATTACGATACATGGTCGTACACGTGAACAAGGTTTCTCTGGAAAAGCAGATTGGGACATTATCAGGCAAATTAAAGAGGAATTAGAGATACCAGTAATAGCAAACGGAGATATTACAAATGTGCAAACTGCAATTAATTGTCTTAATAAGACAAAAGCAGATGGCGTAATGGTGGGAAGAGGAGTATTAGGTTCACCTTGGATCATAGGAGAAATAGATGCTGCTATTAGTGGTTTAGAAAATTTCAAGAAACCCACATTAGAAGAAAAATTAAAATTATTAATTGAACATGTAGATGATTTGATATCTGAGAAAGGTAATCATGGAATATTTGTTGCAAGAAAGTATATTTCATGGACATGTAAAGATTTTATTGGAGCAAAGGGATTAAGAAATAATTTAGTAAGAGCAAAAACGGTTGAAAATATTAAGGAATTATTAACAAACGCAATAAATGAGATGAAAATTATAAGTTGATTAAAAAATAGTGTTTAAAAATAATTTTCATAAGCTATGTTTAGTTAAAAAACATGAAAAATATTAGAAAAGAAACTAGCCAAAGAGTTTGTAATCATATGAATAAAGATCATATTGATTCCGTTCACAAGTATTTAACTCATTATTGCAATATTAATGAATTTAAAGAAGCCAAAATGATAGAGATCAATAATAAGTCAATAAAAATAGAGTATGACAATAAAATTGCTGTTATCAATTTCGAGCAAGAAATATCTGAAGAGGAAATTCATGACACCCTTGTTTCTATGATAAAAAATATATAAATTTCTTTGAAAGCTAAATAATCTAATTAGCCTCAAAATAATCTGTTATTTTTTTGCATTCTTCGAAAGAAAGCATGCTTAATCTTGAAGTGGCGCTAAATTTTAGTAATGCAGAAATTGCTAGTATATCTGAGGGGTCAACCTCTAGAGCTTCAGCTAGTTCAAGAACTCTTAATCCTTTCAAAATACTACTTTAATAATTCTATTAATTTAATTTAAATTTATAAAATTCTAATGTGCTGCATTTTTTCCTAAACCAGCAACGAAAGGAAATGTCTGCTCATCCCCAAAAATATCATCATTCTTAATTACTTTTGAATTCTTTTCAATATCAGTTGATCCTTTCTTTTCAAAAGAATTCTCTACCCTATCAGTTTCTGAAGTCATATCATTACTTACAAAAGCTGCAGTGGTAGCTTGTATATTAACTATTAAAGATAAAAACGCTGAAAAAATTAATGAAAGAAAAGATTTCACAATAATGAAGAAATAATTAACGAAATTATATTGCTTTAATAAGAAAAAGTAAAATTTTAAATAATATAAGCTTTAATTTTTAATATAAAATTTTGATAAAAAATAAAAGTTTATTTTAAGTTTGAGGAAAAGCACTGTGCAAACCGTAGGAGATTATAGTAAAACTTGCAAAAACCACGCAAACTGAAACTAAAGTATAAAGTTTATCTAATTTAAGATTATTTAGTCTTCCAAAATCAGCTACAACAAGAGACTTCATCGAATATTTTTCTCTAGTAGGAAATTCAGGGAGACTTTCATTATTTATCAAAGAACCAAGTATTGGCTTAGTTTCTAACTCATTATCATCATTAATTGAAGTATTTGGAATTATATTATCCTGCTTAAAAATCTTTGGGAACATGTAAGTATGCCATAAGGTTATTACTGCAACCCAAAAGACAAGACTTACACCTGCTATGCCAAAAATGAAAAATTTGAAGAATTCCATCATACAATATTTTGTAAGGTTATTATAAGGGATTTAGTTATTTATTCTGAGATTTCTTAATACAAAAGTTGCATAAAAAATTAAGATCTGATTGATAAAAAATAAGTTTAAATCTTAATTATATTGTTAATCAATTAAATATTTTTTTATATAGTTAAAAAATTTTTAGATAAAAGTTTAATTTTTATTTAAAAATTAAATACCAAGAAAAAATTAGATAATCAATTTATCAAATCAAATTATTTAATAATATTTCTTCTATTCTTTAATCTAATTAAGAAAAAAATTAGAATAATAATTAAAATAGCATATGTATATTCAGTCAGAAACTTATAAACAACAAAAACTAGTAAAGGAAATAGGCATGCTCTTTTAAAGTTTATCTTTTGCTTAGGTGTCATATTATTCCAATTTAAATAGTCCTGCCATTGGAATATTTTTTTTATATTTCTTTTTTTATTATTTTTCCTAGACATAATATAATGATTAAAATTACTATTTTAAATGATAGATTATTCAATGCTAAATATAATTTATCGCTTTTATTTAGGAATTGGCTAGTCAATAAAAATTAATTCATGAAATATAAAAAAAAATGGGAATTCAAAAAAATTGTATTACCTCAACATACCGATCATGCAGGAGTAATGTGGCATGGAGCCTATTTAAATTGGCTTGAGGAATCAAGAATGGAGGCCCTCTCAGAATCAGGTATGAAGTATGAGGATTTAATTAAAAAAGGATATGATTTACCAGTTATTAATTTGCAAATAAAATATAAATCACCAATTCGATTAGGTGAAGAGATTAATATTCACACCCTTTTTAAAACTAATAAAGGTCCAAAAATAATAGTTGAATCATCATTTATGAATGTTGAAAATATAACGGTTACAAATGTAATTACAACTATTGTTCTTATAGAAACAGAAAATTTTAAAATTGTAAGAAATAAACCAAGATATTTATCTAAATACTTTGAGAATTTAGATCATGGAGATTATTGAATTTATAAAATGTTTAAGATAAAACTTTTTATTGTGAAAAATATTTTAAATGTAATCGATACATATCAATATCAAATGGAATCAAATTATCAAGAACAATCAATGCTAACAGATTTATTTACAGAAAATAAATTTTTTGGGTGGTTGGGACTTTTTATAATTTTTTTTTCAATCTTCGGAATTATCTTATTTCAATTTCTCGAATGGGAAAGTAAAGACAATAATAAAAAATAAAATAAAGTTATCTTATAATTATTTAATCAATTTACTAATAAATGGCTATTTATCTAAAAATTACAAATCCTACAGAAGTTGTAAAAAAAAAGACTTCAAAATGGTTAACCGATATTACTCCTGAAAGGATAGATAGGAAACTCGTCGAAGATGAAGTTATAAAAGGCATAATAGAACAGTTAACGCTTGAAGGTATCAAAGGCGAGATATCAGCTATAAGTGGTTTTGATATAAAGGATTCAACCTTAATTACAAAAAATAACTTTCTAGTCAGAAAAACAAAAACTTTTTAATTTTTCAATGATTTATACCTTACAAGTTTGTATGAAATGAATATATATATACTTTTTTTTATAGTTTTTATTTTTATTATTTTAGTGGTAATAAGATTTAAAGAAAAAAAACGAAAAAGAATACTGGAAATAAATTTAAACTCAAATTTATTTATTAAACGAATTAATAAAATTATTGACAAGAACAAATATAACCTTCTTGAAGAAAGATTAAGACTTAAAAAAATTGATGCTTATGGTAATGAAAATTTAGAAAGGTGGATAGGTAAACCTCCAGTTATTGATGTAGAAGTAAAAAAAAGTATTGAAAATAGTACATCTAGTTTTAAAGAAGGTATCCCTTACTTTTGGTTAAAAGTTATTATCAAAGAATTTTCAACTATTGAATTATTTTTTGAAATGTGGAATTGCTATAGATTTAAAAATCCAATCATAAAAGATGAAATATTAAATATGAATAGAAAACTAAATAAGGAAGATTGGTATATATTTATTGCAAGTTTAATAGAAAAATCATGTCAGAAATTAAAAAACAACTCTGAAGGCAAAAAAGATAATAATTATATAAAGGGTTTAAGATTCGAAAATTATTGTTATGAAAAACTAATTGCAAATGGATGGGAGGTCAAAGAAACACCTCTTTCAGGAGATCAAGGAGTAGATCTAATCGCATCAAAGAGGAATATAAGGTTATGTATACAATGTAAGGATCACATTAAAGCATTAGGAAATAAAGCGGTCCAAGAAATCTTTACTGGAAAAAATTATTGGAAAGGATCGCATGCGATATTAATATCAAAATCTGGATTTACAAAATCGGCATTAAAATTGGCAGAATCAAATGGGGTTATTTTAATAAATAATTTTGAAATTGATAATTTAGATAAGATTATTTCAGAGGGATATAGAAATAGCTTCTTTATATAAAATAATTGTTGATAATAAACCTGTCGCCCAAAAGAAACCTCTTGCCAAAGGGAAATCAAAAATATACGCAAATATATAAAGTAATCTTAGAGTTGGATGAGACCATGTAGCTATTAGAGCGATATTTGATTCAACACCAAAATAAATACATAGTAAACTAGCCGGTGCGTGAAGAGTGATACTCTCCCAGCAATTTTGATGACACCAAACAGCCCTTTTCCCAAAATTTGGTAATTGATCAAAAAAAGCTCTAGGAGCAGACATATTTTTTATTGAATAACCAGCTTTAATTCTCCCAATAGTTAAAGGTATTATTGAAAGTAAAACAACCAAAACGGAGCTACAGAGTCCCCAGGCAATCATGCTTTGCATATGAAAAGAAATTTAGTAAGATCTTAAGATTAAATTATAATTAATAAGAATCTTTTAATTAATAAATGTCTAATTTAAATATGATCTTAATTATATTTTTACTTGCAATTATTATTTATTCAGTTTTCTTATTAATGGGATTTCTGTTAAGTAATAAAAATAAAAAAGCACAAGGTATTAAAGATGATAATTAAAAAGATATTAAATAAATTTGTTAAATTAATACTTTAGAATTGCATAGCTAATATTGCTCCTAGAAAAAAAACAGTTGGTATACCGAGAGCGTTAACAGCTAATGTTCTAACAGTAAATACTGGATATCCCTCTTCTGGTCTTCCAGATTCAGGGACTAATGCAGAATCCTCCCAAACCTGATAATTTTTGAAAGGAGCTACATCTTTTTTGGGCAATCCAAAAGGAGTTAGACGAAATACATCCCACTTCCCCAACCAATAGACTGTAGAAATCCATGAAATAACTAAAGGGGCAATAACAAGTACAACTCTTAAATCCATTTAATAACAAAATTTTT
>CEVF01061453.1_pt1 | contig 12176 bp, 9 predicted proteins | sample 356441 | NCBI WGS metagenome assembly CEVF01 (sample SAMEA2622765, study PRJEB7988) | marine metagenome | biome: marine biome (ENVO:00000447); feature: surface water layer (ENVO:00002042); material: "saline water (ENVO:00002010), including plankton (ENVO:xxxxxxxx)" | depth 5 m
CTTGTCTCTTTGCGCGAAGAAATGCATCTCATAACCAATCGTGGCAGCGGGATGCTCCGTAACGATTATTCACTGTCCAGCACTCAAGGCACCGTATCACAAAGCACCTCGGCGGAACAACCGACAAGCGATCCGGCAGATTCTCCCGCAAGAGCCGCAGCGGATTGGTTCCACCGCTTGGCACCTCCGGTTCGGGCAGCTATTATCAGGAGCTCCGTCGGCGTTCTCCCCCAACGGTGACTCAAGAAGCACTTTCGGAGAGTTTTATGCGGCATGTCATCTCGGCTCTAGTACAAAATGTTCCCGGTGTGCTTGCGCATGTAGCCGGAATGTTTGCCTCACGAGGCTACAACATTGACAGCCTTGCAGTTGGTGAGACAGAGAGTCCGCATCTTTCGCGTATGACTTTTGTTGTAGTCGGTGACGATGGAACCTTGTCACAGGTAAGAAAACAACTCGAGAAAATTGTCACAGTGGTGCGTGTCGACGACATTAGCGCGCAAGACTTTGTCGAGCGCGATTTAATGTTGCTTAAGGTGCGTGCCACAGCGGGCGAGCAGCGGAGTGAGATCCGGGAGTTAACTGATATTTTTCGGGGTCGGATCGTTGACGTGAGTCAGGACGCACTGATGATCGAGATTTCTGGCAAGGAGTGTAAAATCGAGGCCTATATCGATCTAATTCGTCCTTTCGGCATCACCGAGTTGGTCAGGACCGGGCGGATTGCCTTGGTTCGGGGGCAGCGTCAAGTGAAGCCCGAAGTATCCGGGTCGGAAAACAGGGCAGTCGATGCCGGATAAGGGAAGCATTACCTTGCAGTTCGCAGGTCCTTGCTCAAAAAGCACTGCCTCCAAACGAGACACTAAACCAAGAGACAGGAAAAAAGGAAATTATGGCTGCCGAAATTTTTTACGACGCCGACGCTGATCAAAAGCTTTTGGAGACCAAGAAAATTGCGATTCTGGGCTATGGTTCCCAGGGCCATGCGCACGCACAGAATCTTCGGGACAGCGGCTGTCAGGTAATAGTGGGTACGCGGGGGCAAGGTCCGAGTCACGAACTGGCTGAGAGCCATGGATTTCAACCTTTGTCGCTCCGGCAGGCCGCGGAGGAAGCGGACATCGTGAATCTACTTCTGCCTGATGAAAGGCAAGGTGATGTCTATGAGCAAGAGGTGCTTCCTGTGTTGTCTCCGGGTAACATCCTGATGTGTTCACACGGATTCAATCTGCATTTCGGATATGTCACCGCGCCCGCTGAAGTTGCAACATTGCTTGTCGCGCCAAAGGGGCCCGGCCATCTGGTGCGTAGCGAATACCTGGCAGGAGGCGGTGTTCCATGTCTCGTTGCGGTGGGTGACCCGGAAGATGAGGCAACATTCCAAATCGGCCTCGCGTATGCGAGTGCTATCGGCGGGGGACGTGCAGGGATTATTCGCACGACGATTGCCGAAGAAACGGAGACAGATCTTTTCGGGGAACAGGCAGTCCTTTGCGGAGGGCTCAGTGCGTTGATAAAGGCCGGTTTTGACACTCTGGTGGATGCTGGCTACCAGCCCGAAATGGCTTATTTCGAGTGCATGCACGAAGTGAAGTTGATCGTTGACCTGTTTTACCAGGGAGGGCTCAACTACATGCGGTACAGCATTAGCAATACGGCCGAGTATGGTGACTACACGCGTGGCGATCGGATTATTACAGACGAGACTCGGGCCGAGATGAAAAAAATTCTTGCCGAAATCAAAAGTGGGCAGTTTGCCCGTGAGTGGATCGATGAAAATCGATCCGGTGCGAACCGTTTCGAATCGCAGCGAAAATCTGAGCGAACACACGGTGTCGAGCAGATTGGTAAAGAGCTTCGTCGTCTGATGTCGTGGATTGATGAAAAAGAGGTTTAGCGTTCAGACAGGCCCATCAAACGACTCGCCTCCAGCAACGAATGTCCAGAAAAAGAATATGGCTCAGCTTTACTTTTATTATTCGGCCATGAATGCCGGCAAAAGCACTACCCTGCTGCAATCAGCTCACAATTATCGGGAGCGAGGAATGCGGGCTATTCTTTACACACCTGCGTTGGATGATCGGGTGGGAACGCACAGGATCCATTCTCGTATTGGCATCACGGCCGATGCCATTGCATTTACCGAGTCCTATGATTTTTTTGATTCCGTAGGGCAGGCGCAGCGGATCGAACCAATACACTGCGTGCTCATTGATGAATCGCAATTTCTAACGGCTCCTCAGGTGCTGCAGTTGACGCAGGTCTGCGATCAGCTCTCCATTCCAGTTCTCTGCTATGGAATCCGCACCGATTTTCAAGGCGAACCTTTCGAGGGTAGTAAATATTTACTCTCATGGGCAGATAATCTGATCGAAATCAAAACGATCTGCCGCAGTGGGAAAAAAGCGACCATGAACGCGAGGTTGGATACCGCGGGTAATCGCGTCACTGAGGGTGAACAAATTGATATTGGCCACCATTATGAGGCCCTGAGTCGAAAAGAGTTTCATCTGGAGGAAGTATCCCCTGTGGCTCGTAAGACCTGAAGGTGAAACATCACGGATTGTTGCGTGATTGTTGGAAAGCTCCAGAATGGTGGTCCACAGGATGTGGCTCGATGCCGATAAACAACCATTTCGCGCACCAGATTTATAGTGCAGGACCCCCCAAGGCGCCTTATGAGATCCTTCCGTTTGATCCACTTCCGAATCTCGATTCGGATGAATACTGGAATCGCATGCACACAGTTGGCCAGGTGTTGAGGCGTGCGAATGTAGGTGCGATTGTATTGGTCCATGGGACGTTTGTGGGAAATGATCCGTGGGGACTGGCTGCAATGTTTTTTGGGCACAAGCGAGCGAGCTATGAAAAGTGGTGCCAGCGGCAGAAAAACCTTGCTGATCGTGTGGTCAAGGATCGCGGTAATTTCCCCCCGCAATACATTTCCGTGTTAGCCGACCGTTTAGGTACCTCTGGAGAATTATCGGTCTCCCGATTTCTTTGGTCGGGGATTAACAACCATGCGGGACGTGCCTACGCAGCGGTTAATTTGCATCGCTATCTTTGCAACCTCGATGTGCCGCGCGGAAAGCGAATTCTAATTTGTGGTCACAGTCACGGTGGCAATGTGCTTGCGCTGTTGACGAATTTGCTTGCGGCCGAACTCGGCGGCGTAGAGGCCTTTTTGGATGCCGTTGGCGAATATGCGCAAACATTTGATGCGGAATGGCAGCTTGCAGCCAAGCAAGTGCTAGAAGCCCCGAAACTCACCTCGCGGCATCCGCTTGATCTAGTGACTTTCGGAATGCCAATTCGCTACGGTTTCGAAACGACCGGCTACGCGCAACTCCTGCACTTTGTCAATCACCGGCCCGGGAAGCTGCGTGCACCGTATCGAGTGGCAGGGCCGATGACGCTTGCCGGGATGTTCTCAGCCGCGCACGGCGATTATATCCACGAACTTGGAATTGCAGGGTCCAACTTTTCCACACCAATCAGCCGACCTCTCTGGAGATGTGACCGGCGTTTGGCTCGGCAATTGGCGAAGGGTCTATCGTGGAGGAAGATTACGCGGCGAATGGCACGGGGTATGCGGGTTACCGAAGAGGGCCTCACTTTGCTGGTCGACTATAAACAGCCGGGCGGTCAGTGGTGGCGGAGCGGCCTGGGGCATGCGGAATACACCCATGTCGAGCGAATGCTTTTCCATTTCGAGCATCTAGCAAGATATTTCTACTCGCGGACTGATTTTCCAATGAAGTAGTCAGGTGAATTTTGAGCAGATCCAATTCAAGGGGAAGCGCGTTTGCCGCTGTTAGCAATCGCGATCGGGATTGCAATCGCTGCGGCGATGCCGCATGCGATGAATATATCACGAATCTCAGGGTTCCAACCCCAGCCCTGATAACCTGAATTGACAACAGGCGGCTGACCATAAGGTCCGGGTGGTGGACCCTGGACTGTTCCGGGCATCACAGTACCGGGGACTGCTTCCTGGTACTGGACTAGCTGACCTTGTCGATCGGTGGCAGGCAAGGTGGTTGCCAGTGGCTGGACAGTTGTGCCTTGATTCGGTGGGCAGTTGCTAACTTGCGTTATGTTGGGCGGACAAAAAGTCTGACAGACGGTTCGACAACCCGTTTGGCAGTTATTATTGCACCCGGTCGGGCAACCACTTTGGCAACCCGATTGACGTGCAAGCTGCTGCCCACGTACGAGGGGACCTGCGGTAATAATAATGGCGCTATCCCTTGCCGAGGGCGGTGCCATTCCTGGCTGCCAGAGCCGACAGGTGGCCGTGCCTGTTGGGCCTGTAATTTGGTGCACGCCTCCACGAAGTCCACCGACGTGAAACGCCCCATTGGCATCTGTTGTCGCGCGAGCGATTTCCAGCCGGTCATGTAGGATCGCTACCGTGGCATTCTCTACGGGTTGTGCCTGCGAGTCGACCAATCGGCCCTCCAGCAATCCACCACTCGCAAGTCGAATATCAGAAATTACAGCCTGCGGTCTGGCGGATTCCTGTGTGAGAGCTCCGTAGAGCGGATGAGGACCGATCATTATTAGCACGGCTAACGCCGTCGCCATCCATTGGATATGTCGAAACGTTTTCATGGTTCTCCACCTTGTGCGACCGTTGTTCCCACGCATGTCAGAAATAATCTGTTGATGCGTTCCCATTTGCGACCGTACCACAGCAGAGCAAATAGGATTGGTATGTTCCGTTCCGCCGTGCAGGACGCCGCTGCGGAACGAAAACTACTATCGGACACATTGGCGTCCTAATCGTAATAAAAAGTAAAATCAAAAAAAGTTTCTTGACGATTAGAAGTTCGCTATTTTTACTAAATAGCGTTTACTCTCTATGCTGCCGCCGCGAGCGCTCTCGCCGATAGCAGCTGCTATCCGATCCGAATGATGTTGCTAGTAACAACAGTAGCTGGGGAATTCCGAGAGTGCTTGCGCTGAATCACGGATGACTACCGCAGTAGGCAATCGTAGATTCCAAGCAAGCTGCAATTTGCATTGGCAGCCCGAGATCTTGCAGGTCCGCGGTAGAGAATTTAACGCCCTTGGGAATCGGTCTCGCCCCGGGGGGTCGGACGGCGCGCGGTTGCTTCGGTTGGCATTTCGACAACCTTTTGCCAACCAAAGGGCACGTTAGGCGGAGAAAACAGCCGCTTGATACCCTCAAACGGATCGTTGATAACGACATTTGAAAACTCGTATGTCGCGTAAGTGTCACCCGGGTCATATACCCGCAAGGCGATCGGCTCGAACGTGTTACGGTCGAGACGTAAAATAGCTTCCCGGAAATTTCCGGAGTCCGTTTTTGTACGCGGCACGGCGTCGACCCAGATTTCTTTTTTTGCATATTCCCTCGGCGTGACGATGCAAAGAAAATATCGTTTTTTCAGGTCTGCTGCCTGGGAGCCGAAGAGAAATGGAAGTGGGGTGTTCCGGATCGCTTCCCCCTGCATTTCTTCCGGGATGCTACGCTCGATAACCCGCTTATTTTTATGGTCGTGTTGCCAGATTGACGCGCCATCACAGACCCAGTGCTCGCCATGGATATCTTTCGCAGCCTTATACTCGCCCGTTTTTGTGTCGAGATTCATCACTCGAGTCACTCGAAATGTGCCTTTGTCCGGATTCGCATACTTGAGGTCACCATTGTTTACCACCAGCGGAACATCTTTAAATTGCGGAAGTTCAAATGCTGGGTTGTAATTCCAGCGCACAAATTCACATCGGAAAGTTTTGGTTTCTTTTGTTCGATCCTGCCAGGCCTCAAGTACTTTTTCCAGATATTGTTGCTGTTGTGGTGTCAAGTGAAAACGACCCGGCAGTTTGTCAGCGTCTGAAACGCCTGCTGTTTGTGTCTTGGTAACAGCAGCACGCTTACGGGGATCTTGCAAATCACTTTGACGCGTTGATTCTTCCGCCATTCCCGTCGTGCAGTTGCCGCTAAAAGCAAACAGAATGATCCCGGTTGCTATCGCAAACGAACAGGATCGACAAAAAAGTAAAAATCGGTCTGCAGGTGGCATGGCTCGGTGCATGACTTGGTATAGCATGGTAAGTAAATAGAGGCTGAGCGGAAAAGTCGCCGGATCTGCTTTGGGCGACTGAAATTCGGCGAAATTCTAGCAGGACGATTGTTTCATCCCTAGGTCATTTTACTGCTGGCAGATGAGATAAATTTGGCAGTGCATGGCCAATGGTTGCCCAGATTGCCAGAGGCGGGCAGATATGGGAGCATCTGAAAGATGTGTCAAAGATCCATGAAAATCATCTCACTGACCCCGGGTGCCGGGGGTTCCATCTGCGGTAGTTGTCTGAACGACAATACGATGGCAGCAGCGATGCGCAGCGAAGGTCACGACGTTGTTCTTGTGCCTCTTTATACGCCTATAACGACCGATGAAGAGAACATGAGTTCGGCACCCCTCTTTTTTGGCGGGATCAATGTTTATCTGCAACAGCATCTCAGTCTCTTTCGTCATCTACCGAGATTTCTGGACCGCGTTCTTGATTCACCTCGGCTCGTTTCGTCATTGGCAAGATTACCGGCATCACATAATGTCGATCAACTGGCGGACCTCACACTATCGATGGTCCGTGGCGAGCAAGGACATCAGCGAAAAGAGGTCCAGCGCCTGGTTCGCTGGATGCGACAAGACCCCCGCCCTGACATTATTCATTTCAGCAATCTTCTCATTGCAGGGTCTGTTCGGGAAATCAAACGGGTGTTGTCGATCCCGGTGGTTGTCACTCTGCAAGGCGACGATGTTTTTCTGGATAGTATTTCGGAACCAGTTCGCTCAGAGATCGTTCAGGAAATGCGGCAGTTAGCGCGGGAGGTGGACCACTTTATCGTGCACAGCCAATTTTATGGCGAAAAAATGACAAAGTATTTCAATATTCCATCAGATCGCATCACGCAGGTTCCACTTGGCATCGATGTCACCGACTACCTCCCGACGCATCATGCAACTGCGTTGCCCTCCTCCGTTCGGCGGATCGGTTATTTAGCACGGATCTGTCCAGCAAAAGGACTTCATTTGCTTGTTGATGCTTTTATTGAACTCAAGCAGCAGAAAAACTTCAGTGATGTAACCTTGTGTGTCGCCGGTGACTTGGGTAAGGCCGATCGCCCTTACTTCCTTGCACAAAAGCAAAAGCTGGACGCTGCCAAATGTGGCAGTGATTTTTTATACGCCGGCCGATTGAATCGAAAAGAGAAAATTAATTTTCTTCATCGACTCGATTTGTTTACGGTTCCTGCACCGTATGAGGAACCGAAAGGGCGATATGTTTTAGAGGCCCTGGCCAGCGGAATCCCGGTGGTACAGCCAGACCATGGTGTTTTTCCTGAACTCTTATCGCGGGTCGGTGGTGGTCAGCTCTTTGCTGCGGGAGATAAACATGCGCTCTCCGAGGCTCTGGTCGATCTCCTCATGCATCCCGAAAAGCGTGCCCGGCTTGCGAAAGAGGGGCCAGAAGGTGTGAAAACGAATGCCTGTGCGCGGCATACAGCACAGGCGACGATCGATACCTACCGGCAAGTCTTAGCCTCTTAGGATTCGCTGCAAAATTCTAACTGCAAGCTGCGTGGTGTCCGACTCGATGCCTGCATTGCTATTGCCTGCACTGCTGCCTGCACTGCTTACCGATCAAAGGCCATGTTGCTGTCGATTCGATCTGGCCAGCGGAAGATGTATCTGCTTATAATCCCGCCCCTCATTTTTCATAAAGTCCTATGAGGACAAGACGTTCGCACCGGTGACTGCGGAAGCAACGGACAAGGAGGTCCGTAATTGCTGATCCTTGATGCGCTGCGAGTAGCAATGCGAAGTTTGACGCGCGATCGATCGCTGGGCTGGCCCTTCGGTTGCAACCTTGTCGCTGCGCTGTGTCTGCTCTGGCTGTTAAGCGTTCCCGCGTCGCAATACTCTGGTAATGCCTTGGCTGCTGAGAGGTCATTGTCAAGCAGACCGACGTTGCAGCTACGGATTGCCTGGGGTGGAGGTACGGCGACGAGTTGGCAGGGGACGATCGCAGTGTCAGGCGGGGAAATTCTTGAACACAAGGCCTTGGGTGTCAGTTGGGATGAGCCCGGGTCGATGTGGATTGATGAAGGGGTCCTGCATGTGGAAGCAAGATCGTCTAGGGAATATGACGGTGTAGACATCGCGATTGCTGGATCACTGGATAGTGATCTGATCATCTCGCTACAAGCTTCCGACCAACAAAAGCAAGACTCTCCCCTGAAGATTCCTTTGAAAGAATTAGTTCAGCAACCTTTGCATGAGCAAATTGGTCCCAAGCCACTTGGTAACCAAGTCTTAATTCGGCGGCAGCCCGGTGATCGTCTTCGGGTATCCTTTGATAACGAGTCGCTTATCTTCAGTCCGTCGGAAGAATTCGAAATCGATTTAACGCCGCATCTTCTCGGTTTGAATGAGAAAACTAGGGTAACCTTGCAGTCACAGATCCTGGTAGCACGAAGCGATCAGGAAGTGACCCAACAGGTCTTCCAATTCATCGTGCCAGATGATGAACAGAGTTACCTCTCGCTCCCGCTTGAATTCCAAGTGCCCGCTGAGGAGGGGGTATACGATCTGGTTCTCACGGCAAAACAATCAGGCGAGCGATTTTCTACTACCAATCCGTTCCGAATTCCCGAGCAAGTGATTGCCCAAAGAAAAGTGCAATTTGTTGTGCTTCGTGAAAACACTTCTCCAAAAATTAACGGGGTAGGCGCGACACCTCCCGGAAGAATTGTCACCGAGATTCTTCCGACAAACCCATGGTGGAAAAAAGTCGGTCATATTCCCTCGCTTACCGTATTCAAGGATGGCCCCATTCGGCATGGCAAGATTCAACTGTGGCAACATCCAACACTTGGGGCTTGGACTCGCTTGGCCGCATCTCCAAATGATCCGCAGACCGTTTGGGCGGCGTATCCCCTGACTGTCTCGCAACCAGGACTTCCCCACATTTTGGAGGTGGAGTATCCAACGGACATTTCCCAGTCGATGGGGATCAGTCTTCTGGAGCCGGATGCAGCCGGAGATCTGCTACCGCTTGGCATTGACTCTGGCATTGTGGTCGATGACCCGGACCATGACGAGCAGTCAACTATCGCCACGCATCAAATGATCTTCTGGCCGAAAACAAAAAATCCTTTTGTATTGATTACCAATGCACGCCGGGATGCCCCGGCTATACACGGCGCAATTCGCGTAAGAGGTCCACGTTCTGCCGGTTTTCCCGGCATCGGTCGATCCACTGCACAGGGTGCATCTCTTCCTCTCCTGCTCGGCTCGGATCTTTTCCCCGAGGAACGCCTCTTTGCAGGTTATATGGGGGAGCCTCTGTTGCCGGAGAATTTCTCGGCGACGGAATTTCTGGATCAGCAGCGGTCACTCGATGATTGGGTAACTTTCTACCAGGCCAGCACACGCTTGGTGGAGTACCTAAAATACAGTGGCTACAACGCGCTTGTGTTGTCCGTTTTGGCCAAGGGCGGTGCTATTTATCCTAGCGATCGATTAGAAGCCACACCCCGATACGACACAGGAACGTTTGCCTCGACTGGTCAGGATCCTGTGCCAAAAGACGTTTTGGAGTTGCTGTTCCGTCTTTGTGACCGGGAAGGTATTCGGCTCATACCGGCATTGCAATTTTCAAGTCCACTTCCGGCATTGGAAGAAAAACGACGTCAGCAGGGAAGTCGAAAGACGGGGATACTACTTACTGATAGAGAAGGTCGATACTGGCGAGATCCGAGCATTGATTCCGAGGGCGATCCGCCGATACGGTACAACCCGTTGCACGTCGATGTCCAACGTGAGGTGCTGCAAATTGTGCGCGAAATGATTGATCGCTACGGAGTGCACCCGTCATTCGCGGGACTGGCAGTCGATCCTTCGGGGCGTGGGTGCACAGTATTTCCTGGCCCCAACTGGGGAGGTGATCCGGTGACCTATCAACGTTTTCTGGAAACCTGGGAAAAGAATCGAGCGGTGGCCGACGAAAGCGACCCGGAGTGGGTGGATGAGGAGACTGCCTGGTTGGAATGGCGGGCAAGTCGACTGAGTCAATTCCATAGCAAATTGGCTGGTCAAATACGGGCCGATTGTCCGCAGGCCAAGCTTTTGATTTCCACTGCAGGCATTGAAGTCAGCCCTGACCTTTCCGAGCGACTGCGACCGACACTTCCAACTCAAGTGACTTCCGAGCATCTGTTACTGGGAGTGGGCCTTTCGGCCAAGCATTACACGCAACCCGGAAACGGAATTGTTCTACTCCAGTCAAGAGTTATGACGGCAGATTTTTCCCACATCGATCCGGCCGCTGCACGAGAGGTCGGACGTTCTCTTTCGTGGGACCAACCTTTTGCAGCGATAGATTCCGTTGGACATTTTCTACAAAGTAGACCACGATCCATTCGGCTCTCATCATTTGAAAAGCAGAGTCCTTTCGGACCTGAGGCGACGTTCCTCGCCCTTGCGCCGCATCTGGTGCCGACAGGACCAGACAGTCGCGAGCTGCTCGTGCGCGATTTGGCACGAACCAATTTAGATACAATTATGGTTGGTGGTGCGATGCTTGCCCTTGGGCAAGAAGATTCGCTTCGCTCAATCGTAACCGCATATCGCCGTCTGCCAAAGGGAAAGGCCGTCGATGTCGTGGGAAACCATGACCCCGTTGTTGTCCGAAAGCTTCTAGCAGATGGGGCAAGTTTTATTACATTTGCCAACCCATCATCCTGGCCCTGTCGAGTCACTTTGCATGTTGATCAAACAGATCTTCCTGCAATGAAACATTTGTCCCTCGCAAGTGCGCCAAAAGTTCTTGAAGGCAATGGCATTCAACTGAATCTACGACCGCATGACTTCCGGGCTATTCGCTTTGAACAGACAAATCTCGTTGTTAAGGATGTGGAGGTGGCGTTACCGGACGACATCCGTGATTTGCTCAAGGAACGGATTAATGAACTTGCGGATCGCGCCAGCCAGTTAAAAAACAGTTCGACCTTTGATGTCTTAGAAAACAGTACGTTTGAGATCCCGGATGCCACCGGGTGGGTGGCAGATCAAGCAGGCGATCTTGTTGTGGATTCGAATGAAGCCCACACAGGGCAAGGGTCACTTCGCTTTGAAAATACGGTTCTTCGGAGTCGCTCCTTTTTGCCACCCGCCACCGGGCGGCTATCCGTTTTTGTCTGGTTGAAAACATCGGATGGCGCGCTGCAATCGCTGCGCATGGGAATAGAGGGAAAACATAAAAACCAATTATTTTATCGTTACGGTGAGATTAACGTCGGTTCCGAGTGGAAGATGTTTGAATATCAAATCAACGATTTACCCTTGGCTGATTTGGGTCCGTTGACGATCCGATTTGAGCATTCGGGTCGAGGAGCTGTGTGGCTTGATGACGTGGTCATCTCTGATCTCTATTTCAGCGAAAACGAGCGAAAGGAACTTTCTCGATTAATTACCCAGGCACATTTTTCTTTGACCGCGGGGAAGTTTGTCGAGTGTGAGCGCTTGCTTGATGGGTACTGGCCACGATTTTTGCGACGTCATGTTCCTCTGCCCGTAACAAAAGTCGCAGCACGCCCGCCGTTTGACCCAACACGCGTTCCGGTCGAAGAGGCAAAAGCAGACACCATTGATAAGCCGTGGTGGAAAAAATTTCCCGACCTACTGCGTTAAATATTGCAATCAACAAGCATCGGCACTGTTGTCACATACTGTAATTTGCGGTGTTAGCCGGGTGGCCACTTTAAGGCACGACCACCAAGCAGATGATAATGCAGATGGTCCACCTCTTGTCCCCCATCGCTGCCACAATTGACGACAACACGGTAGCCGTTTCGAAGTCCCACTCGATCCGCCACCATGCGGATGACGCTCCAAAGATGGGCAATCAGTGGACCGTCTTCATCCTCAAGGTCCGCGACCGAGCGGATCGGCTTTCGTGGAATAACTAGAATATGGGTCGGAGCCTGTGGTGCGATATCGTGAAAGGCAAGGCATTTCGAATCCTCATACACGATGTCCGCAGGAATTTCCCCAGCAATAATTTTTTGAAAGACATTCTGCTCAGGCATTGATCTCCTCCAGCTTGATTGCTTCGTCGTTGAGCAGCGCCGGGATTCCATC
>CEVF01023555.1_pt1 | contig 12125 bp, 8 predicted proteins | sample 356441 | NCBI WGS metagenome assembly CEVF01 (sample SAMEA2622765, study PRJEB7988) | marine metagenome | biome: marine biome (ENVO:00000447); feature: surface water layer (ENVO:00002042); material: "saline water (ENVO:00002010), including plankton (ENVO:xxxxxxxx)" | depth 5 m
TGTTGATCCTGGTTCTGTTGATCCTGGTTCTGTTGATCCTGGTTCTGCTCGTCCTGGCTCTGTTGATCCTGGTTCTGCTCGTCCTGCTGCTGATCCTGGTTCTGCTGATCCTGGTTTTGCTCGTCCTGCTGCTGCTGATCCTGTTGCTGCTGTTGCTCCTGCTGGATCTGATCGATCAATAACTGGGCCAATTCCGCATTAGCGCGTGCATCGGCATCTTGCGGATTGGCCTCGATCGCGCCACGATAGTGCGAAATGGCTGCCTCCAACTTGTCGATTGCCGCTTCGGGATTTTCCTGTCGCAGGGTAACTGCCTCGGCATAATCACAATTCGCTAAATTAAAACGCGCCTTGGCTTCCAGTGTTCGATCCGCCACACCGGTCGAACGTGTAAAGAGTTCACGAGCCTCCGCATATGATCCTTCCCTATATTGTGCAACGCCCAGGTTGTAGATCGATTCAAAATCGGGGGCCCCATCTGCACCATCTAGCCTCTCGGCATCTGCGGAGACAAATTGGTTAGCAGAGCCGGACGATTCGGTGGCAGTCGTGGTCATGGGAAACGCGAGTGCGGGCAATGCAAAGGTGAGCACCGCAGCGATCGCTGAAAAACGTTGTTTGTGAATCATGACAACCGCCCTCCCCTCCAAGGCTGCGACCCTATCCCAGCCATCCAGAGCGTATCGACCGTAAGCAGCAACAGTGCTAACCCGACAAACCACGGGTAACGGGGAATGTAACTGTTTATACGGGCCGATTCGAATTCGGTTTGCTCCACGGAGGAAATATAAGAGTGATAGACATCTCCCATCGCCACCTGTTTAGTACCTGCCGGAATGTAGGCACCCTCACCAGCCAGCGCCACCTCCTTGAGAACCTCTCCGTTCATCCGGGACCAGACCTGCTCTCCATTGTGCTCAAGATAGGTGCGGTTCTGACTAGCCAGCCGAACCGGGATCCTGGCCCCTTTTTGCATGCTGCCTAAACCGACTGTAAAGGTTCGGATGCCCTGAGAAGCAAACGCATCCTCTGCCTCCTCCACTGGTTGACTCTCGTGATCCTCGCCGTCGGTGATGATTACGATTGCCTTGTGATCATCTGATTCATCTAAAAAGCACGATCGTGCCACACGTATCGCATCGCCCAGACGCGACCCACCCCTTTCCAGGCAATGCGGGCCCACCTCCTCAAGCATTAATTTAAAATCGTGGTGATTACTGGTCAGGGGAATTTGTTGTTTTGCACGACCAGCGAACACGACCAGTCCAGCTCGATCTCCCTCCATAACATCGAGCATGTCTGTAATTTGCTGCTTGGCTCGGTCAAGTCGGTTCGGTTGGATATCCTCGGCCAACATCGATCGGGAAATATCAAGCAGAAAAACGACTTCGATCCCTTTTTGCGGCACATCACGCCAGTTTCGACCCCACCGCACATCGACAAGTGCTGTCAGCATCGCCAGGAGGGCCAGTGTGACGCAGAAAATTCTAACCACACTCCGCCTCCAGTTTGCCTCCGGCAATATCCTCGCAATGAGATTGGGGGTTGCGAATCGCCTGATCGATCGCATACGAGCGAAAAGAGCCACAATCATGGCTATGACGGCGAGGCCCACAACCCAAACCCAAAAAAGGCTGCCTAAATTTCCGATCTGGATCTCCATCTTTTTTCCTTTCCGCAAATGGGTATCACGGGACTTGCCGATAAATCGTTGCGGCCAAAATGCATTGCAGACCCAAGGCTAAAAGTGCAAGAAGCACCAGTGGCGGAACGGTCACAAATCCTGCTGCCAACGGCTCAATAGCAAGCTCGCGATAGTCGACGTAGTGTTGCTCCTCGACTCGACTTTTTTCCAAGGCGTCGATCTCCGCATAAATTTCGCGGAGCGATTGCGTGTTGGTGGCTCTAAAATATTTTCCCCCCGTCGTATCCGCAATTTTCTGTAACGTGGCCTCGTCAATATTAACTTCTGCCCATTGAATGCTTTTTCGACCTGTCAACGGGTGCGTCACCGGTACTGGTGCACGACCTGTGGTCCCCACCCCAATAGTGTAAATCTTCACACCCAGTGTAGAGGCCAGCTCCGCAGCCTGGAGTGGATCAACAACCCCTGCATTGTTCTCACCATCGGTCAATAAAATTACCACTTTACTTTTGACCAAGTCGACCTTTTCCTGATTACGTCCATCAAGAGACTGCAGTTTTTCAAGTGCGAGGCTGACCGCATCACCAATGGCGGTACCGTCCTCACTTTGATCTTTCACAATGTCTGTTTGTCGCAATCGAGAGGTCAAGTACGTATGATCCAGTGTGAGTGGGCTAACGCCATCGGCATGACCAGCGAAGGTGACTAGGCCGACGAGATCGGCAAATCGTCCTGGCAGCGTACCCTCGCCATGGACGAATTTTCCCGCCACATCCTTAACCGCAGTCAATCGGTCCACCGGCTGGCCATCGACTTCGAAATCCATCGCCTGCATACTGCCCGAGCGATCCACAACCAACTCAATGGCGATCCCCTCCGAGTCGACTGTTGTCACTTTACGCCCCAGCTGCGGACGCGCGATACTGATTATCAACAGACCAATCGCCAGCAACCTGAGCGTTGGAAGAACCCACCGGGTTTTGGTCTTCCAGGTGGCACCGGTCGCCGAGGCAGCCGCGACTGAACTGAAGGTGATCGAACGGCTGCGGCGAGCCACAAACATCCATACTGCCGGCACAAGTAGCAGTAGCAGGAGTAGAAACCAAGTATTTGCGGTTTGAAAAATCATGCTGCTATCTGCTCCTTCTGTTCCTTCGCTGCATCATTGCGATCGGTATCGTGGACAAACTGTCGCGCCTTGCCGATTGCTGTAGCCGCCTCATCACGGGAAGGGCTATGGCAGGCAAACTTGACCATGTCGGCAACTTGAAGGAACTCCTGCAGCGGTGCTTGGTGCTCGTCACAAAGTAAGTCTCCGCGCTGCACCGCTGACAGGAATTCCGACGTGGTTTGTTTCGGAGCTCGGTAACCATATCGATTTTCGATGTAGTGCCGAATTATGTCCGTGAGACAACAGTAAAATGTGTGCGTCTCTCCCGACCTCAACAGATCGCGCTGCTCCAATTGTGCCAGTTGAATGAGGGCCCGTTCGGCAGGGGTGTGTTTTCGTTGACGACGATGCCAGAGAATCAATGCCACCGTGGCCAGTAACGCAATACTCCCCGCAGAAATTCCATAGATTTTCCAGTTGTGCGAATCTTTGATTGCAGATTGCAGCACCACCGCACCCTTGATGTCACGAAACTGGGTCGGATCAACCTGCCCCTCCAACAGACTCGTGATTTCCAGTTCCACAGCTGCAGAACTGACATGCTCAGTTAGTGGCTTTGCAGAACGGCGATCGACGAAAGAAATTTGGATAGGTGGAATTTCCTTCTTGCCCGATACAAGCGATTCGAGAGTATAGATCCGCTTCCAGAGTCGTTTGTCACCCAGTGGTATATCGAACTGCTGTTGCATGTCGACAATCTGAAAGGGACCGAGCGTTGTCAGGTTGTCCGGGAAATTTACCGACACACCGATTGGTGCCTGAACAGTCATTTCCAAATGAACTGGTTGAGCCACCTGAGTAACCCGGTGATCTACCGCACTGGTTAACGTCACTCCAGATTTTTCTGTTTGATGCACGATTTGCATTACGGGTGCCGCTGCGGGATCACTTAATTCCCGTGAGCGGTTGCAACCGCTGACGACAAATCCGCCGAGTGCAAGTAATGAGGCAAATGCCACACACCGCATGGCTGCCCGATTAGCGTCAATTTGACCGAAATGTGACCGAGCTTGCGTTTTCATCGTCGCACCTCCCGCTTGTGAAAAAAGCGCCGGAGCGGATCAATGATGTCCTGACCGGTATGAACATGAATCGGGTCTATCCTGAGTTCTCTGAATAGATGCTCTCTCTCGTCATGCTGCCGATTTGCAAAATCGGTATACGCACGTCGTTGTTTGCGACTTGTGGTATCAAAGATTACTGTTTCACCGGTCTCCGAATCCCGCAACTCCAGCAAGCCGACGTTTGGCACCTGAGTTTCAATTTGATCATCGACAACGATCGGAATGATGTCGTGCTTTCGTCGGGCAATCCGGAGTGGCTGCCGATAGTTTTGATCCTGAAAATCGCTGATCAAGAAGATCACCGATCGTCTCTTGGCAGTGCGATTTACATGCGCTAAGGCCGCGGCGATGTCAGTGCCCTGCCCAATGGGATCGCAGTAAAGAAGCTCCCGAGTAACACGTAACACGTGCCGGGTTCCCTTGGCCGGAGGGACCACCTTTTCAATCCCATCAGTGAATAATGTGAGCCCGACCTTGTCGTTGTTTTTGATCGCTGAAAAGGCCAGCGTCGCCCCCAACTCGGTCACGAGTTCACGCTTTGATTGATATTGCGTTCCAATCGACTGCGAGGCGCTTAGGTCGACCATCAAATGCACTGTAAGTTCACGTTCCTCGCGGAAGAGTTTGATAAAAGGACTTCCGCAACGCGCCGTGACATTCCAATCAATGGCCCGGACATCGTCTCCGATTTGATATGGTCGTACCTCCTCAAACTCAATACCACGTCCCTTGAACGCCGAGTGATATTGGCCACCAAGCATATCATCCACAACATGCGACGTGCGGATCTGAATCCGTCGTATCTTTTTCATTACCTCAGCAGGAATCATTGCCTTCACGCCTCCACCGTTTAACCCATTTCAACGACCTATCATTTCCCGTTCGGACCAGCTTGTTGAAATCAGGGAACTCGAACCTCATCAAGAATTTTTTTGATAACGTCGACCGAACTGATTTCTTCCGCCTCGGCCTCATAGGTCAGAATTACCCGGTGCCGTAAAACGTCATACGCAATATCTTTGACGTCCTGAGGCGTCACGTATCCGCGACCTGCAAGAAAAGCATTGGCCTTCGCTGCAAGCGTCAGGTTGATCGACGCCCGTGGTGAGCCACCGTATTGAATCAAGTGCTTCGCCTCGACACCGTAATCTTCCGGCTCACGCGTTGCCATGACCAGGTCCACAATGTAATTGCTTACCCGATCATCAACATAGATTTGATCGACTAGCTTGCGAGCATCGACTACGTCCTCCGGACCCAGTACCGATTGAACGTTATAGGATGCCTTGGTTTTGGACATTCGCTTTAGAATTTCCAGTTCTTCCTTATGGTTGGGGTATCCGACAATTACTTTCAACATAAAGCGGTCCATCTGCGCCTCCGGCAATGGGTACGTCCCCTCTTGCTCCACGGGGTTCTGGGTCGCCATCACTAAAAATGGCTCGTCCAGAAGATGAGTTTCGCCACCAATCGTTACCTGACGCTCTTGCATCGCCTCGAGCAGAGCACTTTGAACTTTTGCAGGAGCACGATTGATTTCATCGGCTAGAATCAGGTTCGAAAATATCGGGCCTTTTTGGACCACAAAATCCTGATCCTGCGGACGGTAAATCAGGGTACCAATCAGGTCGGCCGGCAGCAGATCGGGGGTGAATTGCAATCGCTGGAAGCCCGTATTGATGCCTTTCGCAAGAGATGAGACGGCAGTCGTTTTAGCCAACCCAGGAACACCCTCGATCAATAAATGACCATTACCCAGCAGGCCGATGAGCATGCGATGCATGAGTTGCTCCTGCCCCACGATCACCCGACCAACTTCAGCCAACAATTGACGAAAAGGTTCGCTATGCGTCTTAATCTGCTCACTGATCTGATTGATTTGTTCATGCGTGACATTGTTATTTACCGTTGCGTGCGACATCTCACTTACCTTTCCGATCAATGATCTATTCCGATTCTCTGAATTGTTTCACTTACTCAAGCGGGATCGCCGTTCATTAAAATCTTCAACAGCAGACGCCCATCATGGTCGGAACTGCTGCCATCTCCGACCTGCTATACGCAATGAACATGCCAAAGGATTTAGAGAAAAAAGGGCTGATTTTTAAATGGACGGCAAAATAAAATGGGGCATTTTGCCCCTCTGGGGGGCATTTCCACGCGCGCTTTGGCGACTGGCAACGCCACCGGACCCCACCATCAGAATCGACGGGTCAGGATATGCGGTAATCAATGGACATCGGGGGCCCTTGGCTTTAAAGTAGTAAAGGTTAGGGCCGTACGCCCTTTCGCGATGATTCCGAGTCAGACTCCTGCCTTCTTGTTTCGTAGGTCTTCAGGCATGACCGATCGGCACCGACTGGCACCTGTGGTGGCAACGGCACTTTTCCTTGCTACGCCTCTGTTTTTATCTGCCACAGAGCCCGAGGCTGTAATTTCTTTTTCCGCGGAAGATATCGCTTTTTTCGAAAAGAAAATCCGACCGTTGCTGGTCGATCGGTGTCACGCCTGTCACAGCCAGCAGGCCGAGACGATTGAGGGCGGATTACGTCTCGACTCTCGGCAGGCCATGCTTTCCGGCGGGGAAACAGGTCCGGTCATCGTGCCGGGAAACGCTGGGCAAAGCCTCCTGATTGAGTCGATCCATTATGGCGGCACGTATGAAATGCCACCGGATTCCAAGTTACCAGCCGATGAGATTCAGTTGCTTAATCGCTGGGTCCAGATGGGTGCCCCATGGCCGGTGGAAGATGCAGATTTGACAACAGATGATCAAGTTACATTTTCCGTGCAACAGCGGAAAGAGAGTCACTGGTGTTGGCAACCGCTCGAAAGGGGCAGTCCACCAGTGATTCGCGACGTCCGTTGGCCTCAAGAATTTATTGATCCGCTGATTCTGGAAAAACTCGAATCTGCTGGCCTTGAGCCAGCCGCGGAGGCCGATCGAAATCAGTGGCTCCGTCGTGTTACCTTCGATCTGACCGGTCTGCCACCGACGCTGGATGAAATGGAGCGGTTTCTGGAAGATCAATCACCACTCGCGCGCGAGCGTGTGGTGGATCGACTGCTTGCCTCGCCGCGCTTTGGCGAACATTGGGCCCGCTACTGGATGGATATCATTCGCTACGGGGAGACCAAGGCGTTCGCGCAAGATTATTCCGCACCGTTTGTATTTCGCTACCGAGATTATCTGATTCGCGCGTACAATTCAGATGTGGGATATGATCAGTTCCTTCGCGAGGCGCTGGCCGGTGATCTGATTGAAACCCCGCGCATCGATCCGCTTGAAGGCTGCAATGAGTCCGTCATGGGCCCGGGATATGTTTATCTAACCGATGGCCACCATGGACCGGCTGACATCCATGCAGACGAAGCCCGGGTCTTCGACACGATCATTGATACCACGAGCAAGGCATTTCTGGGTCTGACGCTCTCCTGCTGTCGATGCCATGACCACAAATTCGATGCGCTCTCGATGCAGGATTACTATTCCCTATACGGAGTTATTTCCAGCTCTCGGATCGACTACGCTAACATTGTCTCTGCGGAGCAATGCGACCAACTCAAAAACGAACTTCAACAGCAAAAAGTCGGTCTGCAGGATGCCATTCTCGCACACATTGAAAGGGAGCACACAAAACGCAATCCCACGGACGAAGCAACGTCAGCCGTATTGTGTGAGCAGTTAAAAAGAAATGAGGCGTGGCAGCAGCAGGGTCATCCCCTCTATCCGCTTACTGCCATCTTACTTGCCGAGGACGCTAACGCCCGCCGGACTGCTTGGAATCGACTCCGACAGCTTTCTGAATCGGAACTTCAGACTACTCAGCAATCAAGTGGTACACCCGCACCCGTAACACCTGATTCTTGGTTTTCCTCCGGCCATGGATTTGATCTCCAGCGACGACCACCCGGTACAATGGTAATCTCGCCAAGCGGGGATGTGCTGATTAATGCCTTGGTGGGTGCGAGCTGGGCAGCAGGTGATCTGACATCTCGGTTGGCAGGATCGCTCAAATCTCCGACGTTCCTACTCCCTGAAAAAATAAGTTTACGTGTGCAGGGACGTCATGGTCGTGTTCGCCTTTATGTCCAACATTACGAGATGGTCGGGCAAGGTCCCACCACGACGAGCCTTGATATTCCGATCCAACAAGATGGCTGGCATTGGGTTTCCTTTGACACGCGACTCTGGCAAGGCAAACGGGCATATCTGGAACTGCTGCAGAACGGCGACCAGATGCAATTTGTTTCGCGAAAACAGCATCAGTGGAGACATGAGGAGGATAGTTATCTGGCTGTAGATCGAATCATATTCGGATCACCGGATGAGAATAATTCAAAAAGTCCCACGATCGCTGCCTGGAAGATTTCGGGTGAGTCGCCGGAGAGTCTTGTGGCTGCAACCGTTTTTTTCTCCGAGCGAATCAACCAGCTGATTGCCGACTGGAAGAATGGGACAGTGAATCGTGAAGGTGAGGAAATTCTTGCGGCGTTGTTTGCCACCGGCGGATTGTGGGAGGTGAAAGTCGGGCAAGAAACACCCCTCAGAGAACGCGTTGAACACCACCGGCAACGCATGCATAGTATCCCCCCGCCGATCTATGCACGTTCACTGACCGACGGACCAGGCGAAGACGAGGCGATGCACATACGCGGCAATCCGGCAGCACCTAGCAAAGCGCCGGCCAAGCGTCACTTTCTTGACGCATTCGCCCCGAGACCGTTCACCGTCTGGGGAAGTGGTCGGAAGGAATGGGCGGACGCAGCCCTGGCGGCGGGCATGCCTCTCACCGCCCGTGTCGAGGTCAATCGTATCTGGTATCGACTGTTCGGACGCGGTCTTGTGGAAAGCGTGGATAATTTTGGCGTAAAGGGTAATCTGCCGAGCCACCCCGAACTTCTGGATCGGCTAGCCGAAGATTTCGTCGACAATGGATGGTCACGCAAATCATTAATTCGCAAAGTTGTTCTTTCCAGCACGTATCAGATGTCAACTCAAGCATCCGCAAAATCACTCGACTTGGATCCCGATAACGTGTTGCTACAGCATGCAAATGTGCGTCGATTGCCGGCCGAAGCGATTCGAGATGCGGTGTTGGCAACCTCCGGATCACTTAACGCGCAGATGTACGGCCCAGGCGTGCCGCTGCATCTTGGTCAAATGCCCCCGAGTCGCGCTCGCCCGCTCGCCAGTGGGCCCCTCGATGGCGATAGACGTCGGGCGGTATACCAAGAAATGCGTCGTAACTACTTACCACCGCTGTTGCTGGCCTTTGACCTGCCTCAGGCCGCAGTTGCCCTCGGCAAAAGAGGTGTGACAAACGTTCCCGCTCAAAGCCTTGCCCTACTGAATGATCCGTTTATCATTCAGCAAGCGGAACGTTGGGCCGAACAAATTATGCGTGACGGGAACCTCTCGACAGAACAACGTATAGATCGCCTGCATCGGATTGCCTTGTCGCGACCTGCCAACGCCAAAGAGATCGACCTTGCGACGCATATGCTAAACTTCTTTACAGACAATTCGGCTGGTAAACAAAATCAGAGTTTGAAATCCAAACTCGCCTGGCAAAATCTTTGTCACCTCATGTTCAATCGCAAAGAATTTATTTTCATCCGTTGACCGAAACTGCGATTCAATCAAGATGGCCTACCAAATGAACTGCCAACGAGTTTCTCGACGGGATTTGCTCCGCCATGCATCGATGGGGTTTGGTGGTTTAGCGCTTTCTGATCTTTTGCTCCGCGATCAGGTGACCGCAAATGAGATGAAACCGGGGGCTCAGTTGGCACATCACAGACCCCGAGCGCAGAACGTAATCTTTCTTTACATGGATGGTGGGGTGTCGCAGGTCGACAGCTTTGATCCCAAACCTCACCTTGCAAAGTACCGCGGGCAACAGGCACCCTTCAAAACCGACCCCACGGTATTTAATAGCAAGGGTGGTTTATTGCCGAGCCCTTGGGAATTTCAGCAGCACGGTGAAAGTGGCCTGGCGTTGAGTTCTCTGTTTCCCCATTTGGGAACGTGCGCAGATGACCTATGTATCATTCGCTCCATGACTGCTTTCCTTCCCGATCACCCCAACGCGAATTATGCATTGCATAGCGGATATGCCGTTCGGGGACGACCGAGCATGGGGTCTTGGGTTTCCTACGGGCTGGGAAGCATGAATCAGAATCTTCCCGGCTATGTCGTGCTGCATGGTGGGCAAGTGCCTCCCGGAGGGCTGACGACATTCGGAAACGGTTTTCTCCCCGCACAACACCAGGGTTCCGTTTTCTCCAGCACGCCACCAGCGATCCGCAACCTCAATCGTCATGAGGAATCAGCAGCACTGCAGGAAAAAAAACTCGGCTACCTGAAACAATTTGACGAGCAGCTGCTCGCTGAAACCGATCGGGAACGCGAAATTGAGGCAGCCATTGCCAACTACGAATTAGCGTTCCGGATGCAAATGGCGGTTCCCGAAGCAATGGATCTCTCGCGTGAGACCGAGGAGACGAAGCGACTCTACGGAATTGACTCCAAATTTCAACCGACAAGCGCATACGGGACACAGTGTCTACTCGCGCGACGGATGGTTGAGCGCGGCGTTCGTTTTATTGAATTGACAATTTGCAAACAGGATGGAGTCGATCGCTGGGATCAACACGGAAATCTGCGAACAGGGCACCCCAAAAATGCACGGGCTGTCGATCAACCGATTGCTGGTTTGATCAAGGATCTGAAACAACGTGGTTTATTGGAAACTACGCTGTTAGTCTTTACGAGTGAATTTGGCCGTACGCCGTTTGCCCAAGGAAAGGACGGTCGCGATCACAATCCCCAGGGATTCAGTATGTGGATGGCAGGGGGCGGAATTCGCGGCGGGATGACCTATGGTGCAACGGATGCCTGGGGCTATCGTGCAATCGAGAACAAGGTGAACGTGAACGACTTGCACGCCAACATTCTGCACCTGCTGGGAATTGATCACACGAAGCTTACTTATCACTACAGCAGTCGTGATTTTCGGCTGACTGACGTGGGTGGCCGCTTGATTCCAGAAATTTTAAGCTAAATTCATTGCCTCCGTCACGTGTCGAGATGCCCAAGGTGAGTACCTTGCTACCCGTCGCCGCTGCGGGTACCCATCTGCTTCCAGACAGCCGGCTCAATGTCATCCTCCACGGCCTTCACCGAGCCATCCATCATCAGCACATTCACATTGCCCGGGTGGTAGCTTCGAGAGGTAATGGCGGCCTTAGTGACCGGATATTGATCCCATTTTCCCTCCTGCCCTGAGCTGAAGTCGATGTCGTAAGTTCTGCCACCCGACTCGTGGGCCACGAAGGTATTGGGTGTAAACACGGTGGTTATCCCGCTGTGGTGGACGCGGCCATCACACCACTCGGTATGTCCGGTATTTTGATTAGTTGTGGGACCGAGTTTTATGTTTTTTCCTGTTGCCTTTTGCGCCATGCTGCTCAATTCGGCAACGGTCGTGGGCACGTCACCGGGATCACCAGTATTCCGCGTATAAGAGGTATAAGCTTTTACATCGGCGGCACAAAGTGTTCGCGACTCACCGTCGGTGAAGTTTTTCGTTCGCAACCGACTGTTCGGGAAGAACGCGCCATCGCCTCCGGTGCCCGTACCGGAGTCATAGACAAGCCAGCTACCAAAATTGAATCCGTAATTTTGCGGGTAGATGTAAGGCTCCCCATTTTTGGTCCGCACCTGATCAAATTCTTCACTGGCGCACAAATAACCCGGCACACGCATCATCGGAATTCCTGTTTTCATGTTCACATCCTCAGAATAACCTTTATCAAGATCCACCATATTCTGAGCCCAATCCATATCCATATACGGCAGTAGACGGCCATGAATCGACCACGATCCGTTATTTTCCCCCTCCAGAATTTCAGCTAGTGGCACAGTCGTATCAAAATCGAAGCTGGCGGGATAACAACGATTTGTTGCTTCGTACATTTTTACTGCCAGGCCGATCTGCTTCAAATTGCTTTTACATGCCGCACCACGAGCGGCTTCTCGCACGGACGAAAGTGCCGGAAGAAGTAGGCTGACCAGAATGCCGATGATTGCGATCACGACCAGCAATTCAACCAGAGTGAAACCTGATCGCGACGCGATATTTAGCCTTCGGACCATCTGTATTCTGGTTTGCATTTTGTACTCCAATTCGACGAATCCCCTGCCTCCAGTGTAAGTGATTCAGGTCGTTTTTGCAGGGCT
>CEVF01142269.1_pt1 | contig 12109 bp, 9 predicted proteins | sample 356441 | NCBI WGS metagenome assembly CEVF01 (sample SAMEA2622765, study PRJEB7988) | marine metagenome | biome: marine biome (ENVO:00000447); feature: surface water layer (ENVO:00002042); material: "saline water (ENVO:00002010), including plankton (ENVO:xxxxxxxx)" | depth 5 m
ACCACGTGGAGGCCCACATGATGCACCACTTCCGTGCTGCCAGGTTTAACCTCGACGGCACGAAACCAGCGGTCTTGTTCGAAGTTGAGCTTCACGCGAAAAAACTGGTAGTCGAGAATCCCCGTTTTGGGAACGAGAAAACCCTCTGTTGCATAAACGTAATCGGGTGTACCGATTTCCCACGATGCCGCGTCGGGCCAGACCTTTTGAGGCGGACCGTCTGCAGGATCCCCTTCGGCAGCCCCACTGCGGACCCAATCACGGATGGTCTGTATCTCGTCATCGGTCAAAATTGCATCGTGCCGCAACTTGCCGTATTTCGGATTTAAAAATCCATGCCAGGGGGGCATCCGTCGCTCGACCACATTCTCAGCGATCCGCTCTGCACTGTAATAGGCATCCTCATAGGTCATCAGTTCAAAAGGCCCGACGCCCCCATCGCGGTGACATTCCTGGCAATGCTCCCGCATCAGCGGAGCAATATCGCGGTGATAGGTGAGTCCTGCGCGAGGCGGCAGTTTCTTCATTCGCTCAATTGGGCATCCGGAGGGCGGCATCGATTGTATAGTAGGAGGATGTCCGGATAGGGTCTGCTCGATCGCGTCGCGGAGGTAATGCACACTTGCCGTGCCACGTCGTCCCTGTCGTTTGAACTGGTTATCAATGGCACCCTGATATTTTTTTTCCCAGTCGGCATTTAGCACAACAACCTCGGGTGTGACTTCCGCATCCAATAAGTCGGCCAGAAGATGGTCCGTGTCGGAAAAAGCGGGGTAGGGCAAATCCTGGTCGTGGACATGTTTGGCCATTTCCGGGATTTCCGTACGTGCATTTGGATAGATGGCAAAAAACCTGACACCCTGGTCGGCAAAGTCGGCATACATTTCTTTCAAACGCGGCTGGTAAAGCTGTGCCACCGGGCAATCAACATCAGTAAAAATAAATACCATGACCCGCGTTTGCGCATCTTTAAGCTCGGTGACACCATGCGTCACACCGTAGATGCTCTTCAGTCGGGGCTGTTCCTGACGCGACTTTGGAATTTCGATGGTTTTCGCCAACGCAGCACACGTCGGCACTGATAAGAGCAATAAGGCCAGTAGTAGAGATCGCATAGAATCGTTTTCCTACGGATGCACAATCTTCATGGTGAAATACTGATACTGATGGTGTACCGTCTTCCCGTTTATCGGCACCGCTCCGCTCGAGGAATTACGTGCTGCTAAAATAAAAAGGATGTACGGGACTGACCGATCGTACCTTTTTCGCGGGACACCCTTTGTAGGTGTTTCTTTCGAAAGAATCGCTACAGTTTCCTTGATCGATTTGTGGTGCAGTGCCTACCGATCATGGGCGACCGGTGGGCTGGTTCAAAATGGCATTTACAGTCGAACGCCGCTCCGATAGGGTTGTGCCAGTGCTTCGTCCTTCATTGCCTACCCCCACCGATAAAAGAAAGCCCGTCGCGATGTCCTGCATCTCTTTTTCATGTCGCTGCTTGTATCGGATCAGCGTGATAAGGTTGCTGCTTTTGTGCATTCTCGTTGCGGCGGGTGTTTCTGCGGGCAATGCTGCAGACTTTCGCGTTGTCACCCAAATCTATCAGGCAGATGACAAGCAACCGCTCGGTGAAAACACGACCATTTTCTACGGCAGAAAGGTCTATGATTTTCCGACAATCGGGGATCAGATCACCTGTTTTGAAAGAGACGAGAATCAATTTGTGGTGCTTGACACAGCCAAGCGTACTTGGACGAGAATCCCGACTGATCAGTTGTTGCAGTACACCGCATGGCTTAAAGACAGATCAGGAGAAAGTGACGATCCGTTGCTTCGATTCTGTAGTGCACCCAAATTTGAGATGCGTTCAGAAAATGACGGCAAAAGATGGTTCTTTAACCACCCTGTACTGCAATATCAAGTGGAAGGTATATCGCTGGAAGATCCGCAGATTGGAATTCAGTATCGCGCCTTCGGTGATTGGTACGCGCGACTCAATACAATGCTACGCCCGCAGTCTTTGCCGCCATTTCCGCGAATACTGGTGAATCAAAAACTGGTGCAGCAGAATCTGCTGCCTCGAGAAGTTGAGTTGCGGATCAGTTCCGCCCCTCACATCGGCAACCGGGAATTGGTTATCCGGAGTGTGCATACGATCCACAGCGAGCTTTCCGAGAAAGACCACGAACGTTTGGTCTGGCTGAACGGGTGTCGGGAGAAGTTTTCTGAGGTAAAGCTAATTGCCTATCGCAGTCCGTCTTTAGAGTCTGCCGAAAATACCTCGGATCGTTGATAACCGCTGGTCAGGCGGGCGATGTTCGTTTGATAAACGGGTGTATTCTCAAACAGTTTTCAACGCATGCGCTATTACTGTGGGTTGTGCGGTCTTTGATTGAAAATCAGCCAAGACAAAGCTTGAGAAATTTTTTTGCCCAGCGCGCGATCCGCTTAATGTTCACCATGCGTTTGTGACAAAAAAATAACGCGAATTCTTTTTTAAGCTGTTACGCACCCGACAAAGCGACCAGAACGTGCCGTTTTGGGTTCAAAACGAATGATCTTCGACCGTTTCGGGGCGATTTCGGCAGGCCTTGCTCTACGTTCATTGCATGTAGATCAGACACAAGGTGGCCCTCTATTTTGCCGATAGCACAATCTATCATCAATCGACTTATTTTCGCTGACCCGCAGACAGGACTTTATTTTACGTATTCTGTCTGCCCAGCAAGGAGAACCTGATTCCTATGGTGTCCCATGGTAAACCGTTTACATCCCTTTCTGATTTACGCATGTTTGTTAACGAAACCATCTGTGGTCAAGAAGAATTGGAGGTTGGAGCGTTTCAAATGACCGAACGAATTTTAACTCGTTGCGGTCACCCCTGCGGCATTTACTTTTGTGTCCACGGCCCGCGGCAAGTGAAGTTCACCGCTATTTGGGAAACGGACAATAACACTGTTCTTTTTTACGGCGCCTCTGGCGAGCGCACGCTCAGAACACAGTTGGTCGACGCCCCAAATTTACAAATGGCAGTTGCCTGAGACCGCTTTCCTTATTTTATAAACCAAACAACAGGGTATTGCTCTTCGAGCGATTTCCGATTGTAAAAAGGAGATTCAAGATGCTTGTTCTGTCACGGCGCGAAAGTGAGCGCATTCGGGTGGGCGAGTCGGTCGTGGTGACCGTAGTCCGTCTTGGCGGCGACAAAGTGCGGATCGGAATCGAAGCGCCTCCCGAAATGCTTGTTCTTCGGGACGAACTTGAAAACCACGAGTGTGTTGAGAAGTCAGCTTGATTGGGAGGAGCGAACTCTGTTCGATCCTAAACTGATGGTGCTAAGGCGAATGGAGAGAACTTTAGAGGTAAATAAAAAAGGAGCACCCCAGTGGGTGCTCCTGTCGGTGGAATCTCAGGTACGGGTCCTCGACGGACTTGCGTCGTCAACAACCTGACCTTCAACGCCATGACTTTTCATTGGTTAACCACGTAACGACGTCTACGGTAGACTAGATCGTTTGTCGCTCACCGAAGATGAAATTAGTCTCGGGGTCGCACGACACCGGTTAGCCCGCTGTAATCAGGTCTGTCATCATGGTGCCATAGCGGAAGACCTGCCTCGATGCGTGCCGCGAGGACACGCAGTTTTTCATCCGAGCCCGCGGGAGCCTCGGTACACTCAAAATCACCGGTTTCCATGGGGGCAAAATCTTCATCATGCCCGAACTTGTCAATCGCTTGAAATACGTTCCGCATCGGTTACTTTCTCGCAAAAATGGGTATAAACGCTCAGCTTGTACGGGTTGCACAGAGGCTGAAAAGGCGTTCTCGAACGACGCAGACGACGTCCAAATCGCCGGCTAGGTGGGTTGACGTGGGGCCGACTAGGTGGGTTTATCTGCAACCAAAACGTACTCGCATTATTTCAGGCTGACACCCAATGTCAAGCAAATTCACGAAAAAAAGAAGATTTTTTGGTATCATGATGCGAACCGTTGAGTTTGTTTCAAATCGCGTGAGCTTTGGCGATGGAAAATTTCTGGGACCAGACTGCAGTGGAGTTGCCGACTCGCGGACGCGGCTTCCACTTGATTACCTCCGTTGTGCTCAACGCGATACCGCGTGTCAAACAGGTCCAGGTCGGAATGCTGCATCTATTTTTGCAGCATACTTCTGCGTCACTGACCATCAATGAGAATGCGGATCCCGACGTCACAGTGGATCTGGAATCGTCGTTCGCCGCTATTGCTCCGGAAGACTTTCCTTACAAACACACGTGTGAGGGTCCTGACGATATGCCGGCCCATGTCAAGTCTTCGCTCTTGGGAAGTTCGTTGAGCGTGCCGATTCGCGAGGGTCGTATCCTGCTCGGCACCTGGCAGGGTATATATCTTTGTGAGCATCGAAATGCGGGGGGGCCGCGGACGTTGGTGCTTACGCTACAGGGTCAAAAGGCCGAATAATTTGGACCGAATCTGCCAATTGCGAGGGCATTTTTTCTTCATGATGGTCCCTAAACCATCAACGAAAAACAGATGCTAAGATCGTTGGCCCAACAACCGATCACCGTCGAGGCATTTGCGTTTTGGCTTGTCTGTTGGCCGGCGGCAAGGGAACGATCCACCATCCGGGTAAGAGAATCGATCGTGTTGCCATCCCCCCGAGAAAGAGAGTGTGTGGCGGTGGATACAGCCCTAGCAAGTGTCTTGTCGATATTAATAGAACCGCCACCTTGTATGTGCGCGTCCGAGCCGACGGACCATCGCAAAAGGAGGCGATAGAAATAAGCCGCCAAGTGGAAGGTCAGCACCATCCGCTTACGGCGATCGATCGGCGTTTTTTCCTGATCAATAAAAGTTTGGACGACTTGCGTCAACGCGTCGATTGGAAGCGGCACCCGGCCAAGCACGTCTAGCAGCTCGCTACGGAAATTCCAAAAGGCATCCTCGGCCCAAAGCAAAGACTCAGCAAGGGTCACCCCCTCCATGCCAACAAGCATTTCGGCCCGCTCTGGATTTTCAACCTCCGCGGTCAATGCGATGAGCTCTCGCAAGTGCGTTTCAGGAAGTGATTGAAACCGCATGCATTGGCATCGCGATCGGATGGTCGGTAACTGGCTCGACGCATTGTTGCTCAGAAGAATCAACAGCGATCGGGGAGGCGGCTCTTCTAGGGTTTTCAGCAGGCAATTTGCGCCCTCCTCGTTCAATCTGTCCGCATCGTCGATGATTCCGATTTTTCTACCGCCTCGACTGGGTTTTCGAGAAAGGTTAAAGCAGAAACCTTCCTTGTTCCGTCGTCCGCGCGCCGCATCGCCGATCAGAAGTCGCACAGGAATTTCTCTTTTGTCCTCAGGCAACGAAATGATTTCGATATCGGGATGTGTTCCGGCAATGACTTGCTGACACGATGGACATTCCCCGCAAGGTGCCAGGTCTGCAGGATTACTACGTTCACAAAGTAGATTCCGAGCCAGTTTCAGGGCGAACGTCCGCTTGCCAACTCCCTCCGGACCCACAAAAAGGTAACTGCTAGCCAGCCGTCCGCGGGCCAGTGCCCGGCGAAACCCGTCAACGACCGGTTCGTGTCCTAGCAGTTCTGGCAAACTCATGATGTGCCGCTCTCCATGATTTGCTCAACGACGTTCCAGATTCGCGTTGCCACATCTTCTTCGGTCCCACGCGCATCGATCAATTCGATCTGCTCAGGATGCCGCTCGGCTTCTGCCGTAAATCCCGCACGCAATGCCTCACGATAATCGTCTCCGCGTGCCTCGATGCGATCAGGCTTTCCTAGGCGGTTCGCCGCTTCGTTCAAAGGTAAATCAAGCACGATCGTCCGGTCCGGCAGTAGGTCCCCGGTTGCCACCCGACCAACGTTCCAGATCGCTTCGGTATCAACGCCCCCGCCATACCCTTGATAGACTACGCTCGCGAGAAGATAACGGTCTGCGATCACAATTTTTCCCTCTGCGAGTGCTGGTCGGATGACTTCCTGAACCAGCTGCGCTCGCGAGGTCATGTAGAGCAGCATTTCGCTCACAATATTCATCGGCGTATTCCAATCGTTAAGCAGCAGCTCGCGGATCGCCTCGCCGAGGGGTGTGCTACCCGGTTCACGACAGGTAACCACCTCATGGCCCTGGTGTTGCAATTTTTTGACGAGCAGCTGAAGCTGGGTCGATTTGCCGACGCCATCGATCCCGTCGAGCGAGAGAAACATTAGTGGTTCGCCCCGATGTGCGGAAGGGGATTGAATACCGGCCAGTAATGACCAGCGTGTGCCAGAAAACGACACTATAGCAGAAAAGATGCGGCACTAGATCGGGGGTTCGTCTAGCGACGGAACGCCGGCGATGGACGACCGGCAGGGCCGGTTGCTTGTTTTGCGGCGGGAGCCGTTTGACGAACCTCCCAGGAGGACGGTGGTGTCGTCGAATGGTTGCCGGGAATTTGCTCTGGCCCTCTAAATTGACGACCTCGGAGATTCAATTGGGATCCGCCCGCACTCACGCTGGTCGATTGCGGTGAGTTCGCAGCGACGGCTGGTTTGCGACTGCCGACCGACTGCAGTGGTGCGGGAGAGGTCATATCCGACATGGTGGTACGCCTGCCCGTGTTTGCCTGCGATGACGCGTCGTTGCCACGCTGTTGCGAGAGTGCGAAGGAAATTTTTTCAGAGAGCTTATCGCTTGCTCCACTTGTCTGACGAATTTGGGAACCTGCCATTTTGGAACCCGCCTTTGTAGCGCGGGGCGCTAGAGCACTCACGCTCGAGGCCGTTGGCCTAGTCTGCGAATTCAAACGGCCGGTCAATTGCAACGGGTCGATCGCAGGCTGCTCGGGCGATGTGGGTGGTGCCAATAATTCTGGTTCAATCGTCGGTTCCGCCTCGGGAACAATCGGCCCCGTGGGAATTGGTTCGCCCATAAGTTCCTCCGGATTCTGGTTGCGGAATTGCTGATATGGGCCGGCACTGACTGCGGGCGGATGACTCGGTTCGTCTGCAAGAAATATACTCGCATCGAGTTGTCGCGCTGTTCGAATCGCATCGAAGTAAGCTTTGCTTGGCCAGGGCCCTTCAGTGAGGAAAATATTGTTGTCCTCAAGCAGAGAACCCTTGTGGAACTGAATTTGGATAATAGCCCGGTTGTAATCAACCAGTGATCGGTAATAGTCGGCCTCCGCCTGAGCCAACCGTCGCTGTGCCTCAAGCAAGAGGTCTAATTGTTCAATATTGCGACCGACTCCAACGTCGATTTTGGTCTGAAAGGTGTCGACCTGGGCTTGGGCGGCCACGCGTCGATTAAAGTTCGTTTCGATCAACTGATAATTTCGATCGAGATTCCGCACCGAATCGGATATCAGGTGCGAGAGTTCAAGCTCCTGCTCATTAAGTACCGCCTTGGCTCTGGTAGCGAGTAGTTGCGCGTTGCGGACCGCCGCCAGCTCGGCACGGAAGCCAAGATTCATCGACATTTCAACACCGAGTTGTGATTGAGTGAAGTCGCCCTCAAAAAGCACCCGCCAGGCAGATGGATACGGTTGTGGCCCCGATCCCAAGAGATCTTTACCGAAACCTAGCCACGTATAATTACCGACCATGTCCAAACGGGGCAGCAAATGATTTTTGGCTGCTATCACTTCCAGTTCACGCTGCTTAATCCGCCATTTCTGTTTCCGAAGTTCTACGTTCCGCTCCAGCGATTCGTTGAGAATATCCTGCCAATCGAAGGTAACCTTGGCCATCGTTGGGTCATCCGAGGGCCGAATCAGCCGACCGTCAGTTGCCGCAATGCCCATCAAAAAACGCAAGCGATTTTCAGCGGCAAAAACATCACTTTTCGCCTGCTCGGTTTGCGCACGAAAGGAGAAATACTGTTCGCGGGCTAACGCCTCCCGTTCTTTGCCGCCTCCCATCGCGCCTTCCAGCGTGATTGCTTGCACTGTCTGCCAAGTTCGCAGCGAACTGGCGAGCCCGACTTTGCGGGCCTCCAGATTGCGATACGCGTAGTAAAGCTCCCAGTAATTATTCTCCACATCGGCGACAAGATTCCGTACACCACCCTCAAAGTCAGCCAGGGCTCTATCGGTCTGAATGCGGGCGATCAGCACGCCGTCGAACATACGAGTGCCGATTCCTGCCAAGTTGCTGAAGGGGCCGGCGATCCGGTTGTATTCCAGGCCCATGCCTTGCAGCAAAGGTTGACGGAATTCACCCACAATGTTGGTGCGGTAAGAGTTTGGAAACAGCACCCGAGGATTATTGTTATTGTCGTATGTGGTTTCGGTTCGCACGGTGGTAGTACCACCGGTCGCATTGGTTTTCTGTAATTGTGCCTGCAAGGTCAAAAGGTTCTGGACGTTGACCGCAGCCAATTCGAGAACATCCAATTCTGCCGGATTAATGTTTTCTGGATTTTCGAACTTCTCCCAGAAGAAACCGCTGCTGAAGGTGGTATCGAAGGCGGCTAGCGCAGCCTCTGGACCGGTCATTAATCCGTTGATATATCCGGGAGCCGAATCCTGAATTGCCGGATTATAAATTGTTTGCAGAATATCGGGATTTGCCAGCAATGCTTCGGAGGGTTGTGAAATGCCTGAGAGCGTATCAATCCGTCCCCCGAGACTCCGTAGCACCTTGCTGTTGGCCAGTGTGATTTTAATCGCATCTGGTAAAGTCACTTCCCAGAAGTCGTCAAACGAAGCGTTGTCAAGTGTCAGAGGGGCAGCCGTTTCCCGAGCATCTGCGAGTGGTGGTTGGGTTTCGACCGGATAATCGATATTGGTTGCTTGGCCCACGTAATGCGAGAGATCTCCATCTTCGGCAAAGTAAAAAGGCTGTGTTGGGTGGCAGCCTGTGCCGATCGCGATCGCAAGTGCGAGCGTAAAAGCGATCTTTTGGAGGTGAGGATTCATCGAATGCCACATGAGCGAGGGAGTAATCAGGACGAAAAAACGCCTACACATTACGATCGACGGCAATTGCTTCGGTTGTCGCGATCGTGTTTCCCCCGTTCGGATGCCAACGCTCTCGCAAGCAGTGCTTGAGAGGTGCGCCTTCTTTCAGGCATTCGACTTCGCAATTATCGACTTGGGAGCCCGCAAACTTTTGCCAATTTCACTGACCGGTAAGGTTTATCACAAAACACTCAGGCTGCAGTGCTAGCACGTCATGCGTTATGCCGGAGTGAAAATTAATTTCGGCACTAGAAACCTGTGACGGGCAGGGTTTAGCGACGGCCTACTGCGCGGCGACGTCTGCCGGCGGGTTTGTCTGCGCGGGCACTGCCAGCATTCGGATGGTTCTCTTTACCGGTCATCTCATAAAGAAATCGACTCGGGATAGTATCGCGCTGCTTGCCCCATTTTTGTCGGCCTAGGCAGAGGCTTAATGTCAAACGATCTTGAGCACGCGTCACTCCAACGTAGCAAAGCCTCCGTTCCTCATCGATCGCGTTGCCACTCTCATCGGCAACCGCGCGATGGTGGGGTAGCAGACCTTCCTCCATGCCCGCCAAATAAACATGGGGGAATTCTAGCCCTTTAGCCGCATGCAATGTCATCAAAAATACGGCGTTGCGGTCCTCCTCTTCCGTCTGGTCACGTTGATCGAGTAGTGTGGCATCGAGAAATCCCTGTAGGGAACAAGAGCGTGCTTCCCGTTGATAGCTGCCAGCCGCACTGATCAGCTGTTCCACCGCGGCCAAGCGTGTTTCACATTCGCCTGCATCTGGGTAACGACGTTTCACCTCATCGAGGAAACCGATCTGATTAATGCATTGACGCAACGTATCCACCAAGTCTTTTGTCTTCGTAAATCGTGTTTTGTAAGAGTTCACAAAATCGCGAAAATCGGACATTGCAGTTGCCGCTTTGGGCGAAACATCCTTGATGGAATTGGCGGTTGCCAGCAGATCATACGCCGGCTTACCCGCCCGGGTGGCCGCATCCACCAGAGCGCTTTGTGCTGGCTTGCTGATGCCCCGAGGAGGTGTGTTGAGGATTCGCAGCAGAGAAACTTCATCATGCGGTGTGATAAAGACTTTGAAATAGGCGAGTAGATCCCGCACTTCACGGCGGTCGTAAAAAGACATCCCTCCCACTAATACATACGGTAGCTTCGCCTGCCGCAAGGCGGTTTCAAAAGCCCTTGGTTGTTCGTTGGTACGGAACAGGATGGCAATGTGTCGCGGTTGCGTCGGCGTTTGCTCAAGAATTTGAGAAATGTCTTTTACGATCGTTTTTGCTTCTGCCGTTTCGTCCTGAAACTGTAGAATCCGTGGCACCGCGCCCCCAGTGCGGGCAGGGCGTAATTCTTTTTCATGCCGCTGGCGATTGAATGTAATCAAACGATTGGCGACGGTAAGAATTTCGGGCCGACTGCGATAATTCGTCTCCAGACGAACGACCTCTGCCTCGGGCCAATCTTGCTTGAAACGCAGGATGTGCGCAACCTCCGCCCCACGCCAGCCATAAATCGATTGATCGTCATCGCCCACAACACATAGGCTGCGATGCGATGCGGCGAGGAGTTGAGTGATGTGATATTGGCTTCCGTTCGTGTCCTGATATTCATCAATTAAAATGTGGTCGAATCGGCCGGCCTCCTCTGCCCTTACCTCCTTGAATTGGTGCAGTAACTTTTCAGTCAGCAGTAGCAGATCATCAAAATCAACGGCGGCAGATGCGAGAAGATTCATCTGATAGCGGCGATAGCCGATTGCAGCCAAATGTTCCCGTTCGGAGTCTGCTTCCTTTTCGGCCGCATCGGGATCAAGCGATTGATTTTTCCAGCGACCGATGAAGTAGAGTAAATCTCCTGGCCGAAGCGACTGGCTGGGGGTTTTCAATTCGCGGAGGGTCGTTCGCGCCGCAGCTTCCTGATCAGATCGATCATAAATCGTGAAGCGGGACGGGTAGCCGAGCTTCTGAATATGTCGGCGGAGAATCCTTACACACAGCGAGTGGAAGGTGGATATTTCCGGTTCTGTTTCTGCCTGACGGCCAAGGATCTCTTTTGCTCTCTGTTGCATCTCGCGGGCCGCCTTGTTAGTGAAAGTAACCGCTAGAATCCGCTCGGGTGGTGTGCCATTGCGAATAAGATGCGCAATGCGGGTTGTGATCACCCGGGTTTTCCCGGTTCCTGCGCCGGCAAGCACCAACAGTGGTTTTGCCGGCGCAAGGGTTGCACGTTCCTGCTCAGAGTTGAGCCGGGGTGATTTGCTCTTATGTTGCGGACCAGAAGTTTTCATTTTCAAGTTTGTCGAGCCTGCTTTCATGGAAGGCGCGCGGCCGCTTCAGGATCGTTGGGTTGACTGGAGCGTCCGGTCGAAGACCACTCTAACGCCTCAGCGGCAATCCGACGAGAGGTCGGAGTTTTTCGGTGCATGCGTTGAGTATCGCTCGGCTTGGCGTCCAGCTTGGTGCTTACGGACTTGACCTTTTTTCCGCCCACGCCCTATACTCCGGTGCCGAATCAAACGCCATGACCTGCATTACAACACGGGTGATACATCTATGAAATCAGAACGTCGTCATGATTTACAAACGAATGTTCTCGCCGACTGGTTAGGCGAGAAGGTAAAAAAAATCCAGGACAATGCGACCTGGGTTGGTGGCGGACTCTTATTGATCTTGATCGTTGTCGTTTTCCTTTTTGTTCGGCAGAATCGTCTTGCGGGCGCTGCAAGTGAGGGATGGACGCGTTTTCAACGGGCCCGAGCTGCCGGTCTTGTGGCCCTGTCTCAGCAGCAGCCGCTTGCTCTAAATAATGCGGTGCGTGATCTTGAATCGCTCGCGCGGGATTATGCCGATGCTCCGATTTCGTCCTACGCCAATCTGACGCTAGGCGATTTGCAGTTGCAGAACGGGCGGATGCAATACTCGCTAAACAAAAGCGCAGCTCAGGAAGCTTTTGAATCTGCCACTGGTTATTACCAGGCTGCGGCAATGAGCACACAATCTGACAATATCAAAAATCAAGCCCGCTACTGTGAGGGAAAATCTTTGGAGTGGCAACTAAAACTACGTGAGGCGAAAGCGGTTTATCAGAAAGTCACTGGACCTTATCAGCCAGAGGCAGAGGAACGGATCCGGAATTTGGATCGACA
>CEVF01011043.1_pt1 | contig 12099 bp, 8 predicted proteins | sample 356441 | NCBI WGS metagenome assembly CEVF01 (sample SAMEA2622765, study PRJEB7988) | marine metagenome | biome: marine biome (ENVO:00000447); feature: surface water layer (ENVO:00002042); material: "saline water (ENVO:00002010), including plankton (ENVO:xxxxxxxx)" | depth 5 m
ACCGGCCACAGGGACTGCAACCGAACGGGAGTATCCATGCAATCGGGCGATCCTCAAGCCTGCTATGATCAAGGTAACTACTCTTCACCCAAGCTATATGTCACGCTTTTGAGTGCGTAATAGTCTCGAAAAATCGCAGCACATTCCTCCGCGATATTTTCGTGTTCTTGATATTTGAATCGCGACGGGTCAAGGGAAGAGATATCGTCCTCGGTTTTACCGTGTGTGACCAATTCTGAAAGCCACCTTCCGACCGAGCCCGACCCGGCAATGCCCATCGCGCCACAGCCCGTGCCAAAGTAAACACCAGCGACATTGGGGGCCGGGCCGACAATGTAACGGGCATCCGGGGTGCATGTCACCATGCCTTGACGGTATTGGGATATGCTCAGCCTCTCAAGAATTGGAAAGGTCGATTTCAATACTCGCCGAGCTTCATCAATAATATTAACTTCAGGAAGTATATCACGAGTTTCAAACGACGCTGGTTTTTCCAAGAGATTTACAGCTAGCGGGTCCCGATCAAAAAACCCGAAAAGATAACCACCTTCTTCAGGCCTCAGATAAGCGCTATGGTCGGGGATACGCACGACCGGGTGGTCTTCGGGCATTTCGGGATCTGCCTGAGTGCGTGCCTGCTGCAAACGGATGGGATACATGGGCAGCGTTAATCCAATCATGGACGCGATTCGGACTGACCAAGGTCCAGCGCAACTCACAATGGTGTTGCAGTAAATTTTTTCGTCTCCAACCACAACACATTTGGACGAATCAGTTTCGAGCAAAATGTCATTGACCAGTGCGCCAGTGCGTATTTCCGCCCCTAGATCCAATGCTGCTTTGGCGTATGCATTAGCGCAGGCATACGCGTTCACGTAAGCATCACCCGGCACGAATAGGGCGCCTTGGATACTTTCGAGTGCTATCTCAGGTGCAATCCGTCCGATTAATTCAGACGTTGCAACCTCGGCCTGAATGCCAAATTTTTCGGCATGGGTCAATTGATGCTCGAAAGACTTCATACGCTCGCTGGAATGTGCAAGATGCAAGCTACCGGTCTGAACGAAATGCGGATCATGTCCCGTAGATGCTTCAAAAGATCGCAGAAGATTCAGCGTGTAGTTGACGGCGTTAACCATTAATGGATCGCTTCGCAACTGTCCGATCTGCCCGGCCGCCTGTCTGGTTGTTTCGTCCGCGAGAGTGCTTTTGCGTTCCAACAGCAAAATGGATCGGCCCGTCTCCGCTTTGGCCAAATGGTAAGCGGTACTGAGTCCCCAAATCCCGCCGCCAATTATTACAACATCTACATTTTTTGACACAAAAAACCTCGCCCTATTTATTTCAAGAACATACTTTTTCTTACGTATCGCTTACTTTGGTTAACGTTTTTTTCCAAGCCAAGTGTACGCTATTCCATGATTCTGATGATCAACGATCGAGAATTTTCCGGTGAATCTGTCGGTAACCGACAAGCGGAAATATACACAATCCCTCCCACAAAGTTAGCTGGTGATTAAAATTAGATTTATTCATTACGAGACTGAAAGTGGAAGGTCAGACTACGCCTTGTTCCAACCCCTGTCCTCATACAGTAATATCTGCTAAGTTTGGTATATTGTGAGTTTCTGGAGTTTATTTGATGACGCAGCCGATCGCCGGAGTCTCACCCTCTACCGCGAGTGAAGCCACAAGCATGGTCGTATGGCCAGGGCTGACGGCCCTCTCCACCCCGCCTCTCGGACGCCTTGGTTGTACGCTCGGTCGACTCTACAGCATTGAAGCCGGGATAGGCAATATTCTGACCGTTGGTAACGTGTTTGCCTTGCTTTCCATTCCGATCGCCCTGCAAATGTTTTTTGCCGGCTTGCTGCCAGGACTTGCCCGTCGATATGTGCTGACCAATCGGCGCGTGATCGTGGAGAGATTGCAGTTTTCATGGTCGGCAAAATGGGTCGAAGAAATGGCCGTGAGCCTAGATAATTTTGACTCAATCGAGGTAGTCGTACTCCCCGGTCAAGCGTGGTACCCGGCCGGCGACCTTATCTTCCGAAATGGGGAGGTGGAAACATTTCGCCTGATGGGGGTGACGCGACCGGAAACGTTTCGTCGTACCTGCCTCAAAGCGCACACTTCTTTCGTGGGCGTGCAGCAGCTTGCCACCGTAAGCTGATCACTGTAACTCGGCTATGGGTAACCTTGTGGGCAATTGAACGGTTTGGGCATCGAGTTGATCGCGACGGTCGATTTCCTGGCTCCAATGCTGCGCTGCGGCAAGGGACGGATCGATCGAGACTGCTTTCTGGAACTGTGTTGCCGCAGCAGCCCGCTTGCCGTGCGTTTGCAATAGAAAACCCGCATTATAGTGCGCAACCGCCGGTGGATGCACTGCAAGTAGCGTGCGAAGTGCTTCCTCGGTCTGATCTTCTGCTATAAGCATGCGAGCTAGGTTGTTGCGATAGCGTATTTCATTCGGTTGAATTTCTGTAGCCCGCCGCATGGCAGCCACCGCATCCACCGTGCGACCACACTCCGCATAGCAGAGCCCCAGATCATTACATGCGGGCGCAGATTTAGGGTGTTCTTGACAAGCGCGCTCAAACCAGCCGCATGCTTGCTGCGGCTCTCCTTGGGCAACGAGAAGCCGTGCTAATCCCAGCTGCGCCTCGAGCAGCTGAGGTGACATTTTAAGCGCTGCGCGATAGTGGACCTCCGCTCCGCCATGTTCACCGGATCGCCCCAGCATACGCGCCATTTCAACATGAAGCTCTGCGGTTGGCGATTTTTCTTGCACCGATAACACCTCGGGCGGCCCCGGACCTTCTAATTTTTGATCCAAAGCGCAGCCTGCCAAAGGCAAAACTAACCAAAGAATCCAAGATCGACATCGGTGCTGGTCAATCACTTCGGTCCCGTCTTTCCGATTCTTGAACAAATTTTCGAGCGTGTTCTTGCGTCGTAACGGTTGTCAAAATCACCTCAACACCCGTATCGTCATTCGCCAATCGGGCCATCTGCTCCACAGCGGCCAAACGTCGCGACGTTTGATCAACGCTTTGCCCCGGCTCCACAAAGAGAACGCGACGCGTCGCTGGCCTGCAAGACAACACCCACTGCACTTGGCGACGGCCGCGGGTGTTCAGTTTTTCAGTACCCTCCTCGAAGTGTTCGTTGCGAATTGTATTTTGCGATTGCCAACCTCGCTCAATCATCAAACGGAACGGCTCACGCACCGATTGTTCGTCCATTAAATTGTAAGGGTGGGGCCAGCACTGACTGCGTTGATGGCTACGATAAAGTTCTCGTCGCGTTGCAGTTAGCCATCCCGCATCAAGGTCTGCAGCAGTGAAACCGATCGAACACAGCATGATGAGCAGAGTAAAATTTCGCATGACAGGCCTCTTAAAAGGCAAAAAACGGGGTGGCCGTTTGACGCCTGCTTTGCCAGCATCTTTTCGGCACTTCAAAAATGTAGCGAGACTTATTTCTTTGTATCGGGTGACAGGAGCTAAAACTCCGCGCTGAATGACCTTCAAATTAGATCGCAAAAAAATAAAGACGGTAGCAGCTCAAAAAACACGCGTAGCCAGTCTCGAGGAAACCGAGGCAAATTAGAAAATTTCAAGCTTCGCTTTTTGAATATTGCTTAGACACGTGATTAATCGCTCGAGCAAAACTCGAATAATTGAGGACTTTATTCATTTGTGACGCCTTGTTCGACCAAATAGAAACACTTGAAAAATGCGACTAACAAGCCACATAGCCCAAATTATTGAGGTCATCGGCTTGATTTTGTACTTTGTTTGTGTAGACTTTCCGGTCCCGCCAGCTGAAATTTCTTTTGAATCCTGCCAGCATGCTGAGTCGGATTCTCAAGTGAAATTGAGATCTCTCACTCGCGTAAATGCAATCAAAGATTGCTGCAGAAATATTGAATAAAATTTACTGTAATTCTCAATCACGCCACCGATTCAAAACATCGAGGAGAATGTCATGAAACATCGAATAAGGCTGAGTATCGCGTTACCAGTAATCGGGATTACAATTCTCAACATAATTCTTTTGGCAGCTCAAACGGGCATCGCTTACGCAGATGACGATGGTGCTGCTGCAAAAACAGATCCGCTCGAGGGCCTGAAATGTTTCATTATGAAAAAGAAGGATGTAAAAGGGAAAAAAGGCGCTAAAGAGATGGACTACAAGGGTGGCAAGCTCTACCTTTGCTGCAAGTCTTGCATTCGGCGTATTGAAAAAAAGCCTGAGAAGTATGAAGCGCAAGCCAACCACCAAATGGTATATACAGGCCAGTTCGTACAGGAAGCTTGCCCGCTCAGTGGCAAAGCCATTGGGCCAGATTCCCCGGCATTAGATATTCAAGGTGTAGAAGCAAAGTTTGCTGATGACGCCGAGTTGGCGAAAGTAAAAGACCTAGATGTTGCTGAACAGATTGAGACTGTTTTCGGTAAGGATGGTTTCGAGGCAGGCAAGTTCAAGCTAGTCAAAGTTGGTGTTTAGCGTATGTGAAGCTAACCAAAATAGATGCAAATTATGTTGGCGATAAAAACAGGACGGTATCCACCGTCCTGTTTTTTTTAATGACGAATTGCTTTCAAGCATGGTCGCTTCAGTGATCACTCTACCGTGACACTTTTGGCAAGATTACGTGGCTTATCAACATCGCAGTCACGAAGGACCGCAATGTGGTAAGCAAGCAGCTGAAGTGGAATGCTCATCACGATCGGTTCTAGAAAATCGTCAACCGGAGGAACTTCGATGATGTCATCGGTAAGTTTGCAGACCTCCGTATCGCCCTCGCTAACCACAGCAATAATGGGCCCGCCCCTTGCTTTAATTTCCTCCATGTTCGCCATTACCTTCTCGTAGACAAAATCCGGTGGAATAACGAACACACTCGGAGTGTTTTCATCGACTAGTGCGATAGGCCCGTGTTTCATTTCAGCTGCCGGATATCCCTCGGCATGAATGTAGCTGATTTCCTTAAGTTTCAATGCGCCTTCCAAGGCAGTGGGGAAATTATATTGACGACCCAGATAGAGAAAGTTATTGCAGTGCTGATATTTTTCAGCGATGCGTCGAACCGCTGTATCGCAGTCGAGTGCTTTTTCTACTTGCTCTGGCAATTGTCGGAGGTGGCGAATGATTGCCCGACCGGCACCGAAGCTTAAATGCCGCTGGCGACCAAAGAACAGTGCGAGCATTGTGAGTACGGTGCACTGTGCGGTAAACGCCTTCGTGGAGGCAACGCCGATTTCGGGTCCAGCATGCAGATAAATGCCGCCCTCGGATTCCTGGGCAATCGTGCTGCCAACCACATTGCAGATGGCGAGCGTGTGATGCCCCTTACGATTGCACTCGCGAAGTGCCGCAAGTGTGTCGGCTGTTTCACCACTTTGTGTGATAGCGAATACGAGCGTCTTGTCTCCGATCGGCGGATTTCGGTAGCGTAGTTCACTCGCGTACTCCACTTCAACTGGGATACCGGCCAGTTCTTCGATTACATATTCGCCGACCAACGCCGCATGCCAACTGGTGCCACAGGCGGTGAGAATAATGCGGTCAACCTGTCGCAACTGTTGCGTGCCGAGATTGAGTCCACCGAAAACAGCCGTAGCATCGTCATCACTCAAACGTCCTCGCATCGCATTGCGGAGCGATTGCGGTTGCTCGTGAATTTCCTTCAGCATGTAATGGGCGAAACCACCCAGGCTCACGCTATCCCCATCTTGTTCCAGAGCATGAATTGCATGCTCTACGTGGCCCTGATCGCGATGCATGACCTGCAGTGTATCGCGCGTAATCACCGCAATCTCATGGTCGGCCAGATATACAATCTTTTCGGTATGTCCAACCATCGGCGTCGCATCGCTAGCAATGAAGTGCTCCCCCTCTCCGACCCCGATCACCATCGGACTCCCAAGCCGCGCACAGATGAGCACATCGGGATACTCGCGAAACAAAGCGACAATTCCGTAAGTTCCCCGCAACTGGCCAATGGACTGCTGCACGGCAGCCACAAGTGGTGCATAAGTTCCCGCGGGACCGCCCACTTGAGCACTTCCATTGATGGCGGACTCAGCGTTCTTTTTCAATGTGTCGGAAATCAGATGACCGATAATTTCACTATCGGTTGCCGAATTGAAGACATAACCTTCACCAGCGAGGCGTTCTTTGATTTGCTGGTAATTTTCGATCACACCGTTGTGGACGATCGCCAACACCTCGCTACCACCGACATGCGGATGGGCATTTTCATCGCTCGGCGGTCCATGAGTGGCCCAGCGAGTATGTCCGACTCCAATCTTTCCTGCGATCGGTTCTTCAGTAAGGCGGGCAACCAGATTGTCGATACGACCTCGCGTTTTTGTCACGGCGAGATTACCGCTGCGATCTATCGCAGCCACACCGCTACTGTCGTAACCGCGGTACTCTAGACGGCGGAGGCCCTCAATCAAAAATTGTGATGCCTCACGGTGTCCGATGTATCCAACAATGCCACACATAGAATGCTTGCCTCGGCGTGTTCAAATTTGTGTCTAACGCTGACTTAGCGGACGTAATTTAGCTCTGCATGGTCGCTAGCGATGCTTCCCAGCAGGAGGAATGCTCCGGCGAACCCTATTTTCACTACCTTGCCCGTGCGGGCAAGGCTTGATCTGCCACAATTCGATCTATGCGGCCCGCTACAGATCGACTACATAATCATACAACCACACTGGTTTTCATGCGATGAAATGGTCGGTTCTGCCGGCACTGGCAATCCGAATCGAGAACCGGTTACACCGAATAAATCGAAAAGGAGCCCTTGATTTTGGCAAAACTAATTTCGGAATCGGTGCAGAGTGCCGTGGTGATCCCCGCTCGCATCGCCTCGACCCGCTTGCCAAGGAAGTTGCTATTACGCGAAACCGGCAAAAGTTTGCTCGAACACACGTATTCAGCAGCCTGTCGTGCGACGCGTCCGCTGGGGGTCTGGGTAGCTGCAGGCGATGCCGAGATTGCCCGCGAAGTGACGCGTTTTGGCGGACGCTGCGAGCAGACCGATCCAGATCTTCCGAGCGGGACTGATCGCGTCGCCGAACTGGCACGTCGTCAAGCGTTGCGCCATTTTGAAATTCTAGTCAATGTGCAGGGTGACGAGCCCGAGATTGATCCGCATGTCATTGACCTATTGATCGAGCGACTGGAAAATCATCCCGAAGCGGAAATAGCGACTCTGGCCGCGCCGATCGCAGATGAATCGCTCTTTCATGATCCGGCATGCGTAAAGGTAGTCACAGACGCCTGCGGGAGAGCGCTTTACTTCAGCCGCGCGGCGATTCCCCACCGACGAGATACGCCAGACAACACGGCAAGCCGGGCGCTAATGCACTTGGGTGTATATGCTTATCGCCGTGAGGCACTATTGCGGTTCGCCGCTCTACCTCCATCACCGCTTGAGCAATGCGAGCGACTTGAGCAGTTGCGAGCGCTGGAAGCAGGTTTCACAATTGCCATCGAGATTGTGGACACCGCAACGTGCGGCATCGACACGCCCGAGGACTACGCCCGTTTCGTTGCTCGACAAAAATCAGCGTGATAAGGCGGGGAAGCGATGGACAGACTAACAATCTACAGGGCGTAGCTTCCTGATCTGCCTAGACTGAAAAGGTGCGAACTTTTCGCATATCGCCCTTTTTTTGAGCCATTCTATTGTGCTGCCAAGCACCATCTGAAAATAATGAAGCTACAGCGGGGTAGCCATTGTGGAAGGGGCCACATTGGTACTCGCGACTGACTTCATGCCTTTACGAACTATACTTTCCTGTGCCCATCGCGCCCTGCAGTGCTTTAAATCGGTCGCCGACAGGGAAAACAATTCTCGATATCGTCTCACGGCATGTCGCATCGGTCGTCATTTGGAAATTCTTGAACCGCGACTAATGCTCACTGGCAGCGCACCGGAGGCAGTAGATGATTTTTATGTAACGCACGAGGAGAGTGCGATTATCATCACTGTCCTTGAAAATGATCGGTCTTTCGATGAAGCCATCTCGCTGCAGATTTTCGAATTCGAGCAGGCTGAAAATGGAAACGTTTTCGCAAATACGGATGGCACACTGACGTATGCTCCGGCAAACGGGTTCCTCGGCCAGGATCAGTTTACATATGTTGTGACCGATGGAAGTGGCCGGTTCGACAGCGCAAGTGTAACGCTCGAGGTGATACCAGCCTACTATCTGAACCTGGTTGATTTTGGGGTCACGGCCGAGCGCAATATGTTCGGAGTAGCCGAATGGGATGTGATCATTCAGGACAAGTACGCGACTCACACCGATATTGGACCCGGCGGACTTTTTCAGATCGGCGGTAGTGCGGTCTACAATTATCAAGGAATCACGGGGCCTGCCCGGAACTTTTATGCAGGCGAGCGGATCATTGCCTCTTGGTACAACAATGGGGATGTGGCCATCACATTCACTCCCCAACTAAGTCTCGAGGACACCAACCGACGCATTTCCAATCCCGGTGGCACCTGGTATGCCATGGAATCGATCACCCTTGAGCCGGGCAGCAGTGGCACTACGATGTTTACGATCGATGATTCAATTAGTGGAGTTTACGGCGTTGTCAATGTGAATTCTAACGCCGGCTCCAGTTCACTCATTATCGACAAAATTGGATTGTCTCCTGTACGCGTGCGGAGCAATCTAGTGGACTTCGGCACAGGACCTACCGATGACATATTCAATGTGTCAGGCTGGGAAACGGTGATTAAAGATGTCTACGCTCGTCGTACTGAATCCGGCCGCGGCGGAATTTATCAGTTCGGCGGAAGTGCCCAATATAACTATCAAGGCGTTACCGGCAGTCTTAAAACATTCTTGCCCGGTGAAGAGCTGATTGCGACCTACTTTAATAATGGCGAATCACCCCTTACCTTCACTCCATTGATCAGTTTTGACGATCCCAATCGGAAGCAGTCCTCCCCTGACGGTACGTGGCACCCAATGAAACCGCTAACAATCGGTGCCGGTCAAAGCGGCGTGACTACCTTTACCGTGGGTGCTTTGATGGCAGGTGATTATGACTTGGTAAATATCAACTCGAACGTAAGCAGTGACGCACTTATCTTTGACAAGCTGGAAATTAACGGGATTATTGTCCCGCCATACAACGCGGTGCCGGAGGTCACATGGCGTGTTTTACCGGAAAATGGGAGCGATCCATTAACAATCCTCGTTGATGCAACCGGGACATTTGATCCGGATGGGACAATCGTTGAGTACCGTTGGGACTGGGGAGACGGGTCGTATGACCTAGGGATTGCAACACATCATACCTACGAGGAACCAGGAAATTACACATTAAAACTCACAGTCACCGATAACGGCGGTGTTGCTGCGGAACGGGTTGTTGACACTAAGCAAATCAATGTTTACGACCCGGAAAAGATTGAACTGCTCGTCGAATTCGGCAATACGCCCGAAGAGAGTCAGTTCGGCTGGGCAGATTGGAAAACCATCATAAAAGATCGATATGCCGATTACTCTCCCGCCGGCCCGGGTGGCATCTATCAACGCGGAGGCAACGCAAATTACAACTTCCAGGGCGTTGCCGGAGCCACAGCAAAAGATTTTCTCGTTGGCCAGAAGATCCGCGTGACTTGGTACAACAATTCGACGTCCGATGCGGCCACACTCACACCTAAGATCAGTTTTGACGATATGGACCGAAATATCTCCGGGATGGAGGGGACCTGGCACCAGATGAGTAGTGTGACAGTGGAACCTTTGAGCAGTGCGGTTTCTGAATATACTTTCGATGCCACGTCGGCTGGTAAACACGACCTAGTTAGTATTAATTCGAACTACCGAGACATCGAGCAAGTATTGATCGCCGATAAGATCGAACTCGTCCGACCTAACCTTTCGGAAGTGGCAGCACGCAATCATCTCACAACTGCGATCGATACCTCGTTGCCAATTACCATCGAAGGAAATACGGCAACACTCCGTTCTCTGCCCGAACACGGTAGCCTAAGTGGTGATATTCGCTCCGGCACAGTCACATACACCCCTGATGCAGGCTTCCAAGGACTGGACCATTTTGCCTACCAACTTACCGAAAGCAAAGAACTCATCGCAGTCTACGTCACCGTCGGCAGCGAGGTGAACATACCACTGCTACCTCAGAAATGGGTGCAAAGCACTTACAATCGCCCGATCGGAGGAGTACACGAGGTCCGAAACACGGGTGATCCGTTACAAAACGGTATTGCATTCCAAGCAGCGCTCGACAACGCCCAAGGAGGAGAGGTAATTGTACTAGATGCAGGCGCGACCTATGCAGGCAGCTTTACATTACGAAAAAAACCGGGCAACGAATGGATCTACGTCGAATCCTCTGACCTGGATCAACTGCCAACTGCGGGGAACAGGGTCGCCCCGGAGGACGCAATGCATATGCCGACACTCGAGGTCACTTCGGATTGGCTGCCAGTCATTCAGGCGGAGGCGGGCGCGCATCATTATCGATTCACTGGCATAAAATTCTTTACCGAGAAAAAAAATGGTAGTGGATTGGTTCAGTTGGGATATGACAATGGCGAACGAGCCGATCGCCTCGAAAAAATGAACCACCACATCATTTTTGATCGCGTGTACATCACAGGGACCGAAAGCAACCACCTGCGCCACGGTATTGTACTTGAGGGCATGCACATGGCAGTTGTTGACTCCCACATCGATCAGATCAAAGACGATGGCCTGGGAGATGCGCAAGCAATTATCGTTACCAATAGTCCGGGCCCATTTAAGATTGTCAACAATCGACTTGAGGCCACCGGTGAAAACTTTATATCTGGAGGCCAGGAGCCACGAATCGAGGGTCTTGTACCTTCTGACTTTGAGTTCCGTGGAAACTATTTTTTCAAACCGGACGTCTGGAATAAATATTCACCGGATTACAACGGATATGACTGGAGCGTCAAAAATCTGTTTGAGCTAAAGAATGCCCAGCGTGTGCTTCTGGAAGGCAATACTTTCGAAAATAGTTGGGCTGACGCACAAATCGGTTATGCCATTCTGCTCACGCCCACCATTCAGGGATCTGCAGCAACTTGGACTTCCGTGAAAGATGTGACGATCCGAGGTAATATTGTCACCGACGCTCGCGTCTTCATCAGTATGTCGGGGGCGCGAAATGCGGATGCACCGGCTTTCCCGCAGCAACTCGAACGTGTCACTGTCAAAAACAACCTGGTAACGGATGTGTCATACCGAATGATTGAATTGAATGCCAACAGTGCAGGCCCAATCATTGATCTGAGCATCACGCATAACACATTGCTTTTTGCGCCAAACATTTTAGGTAACGCGATGATAGCAACAGATGGAAAATCGGTTCCATGGCCCGTTGTGGAGCGTTTTGAAATCAAAGACAACATCATGAGTCATTCGAAGTATGGTCACCATATTTCCCGAAATACACCGATCGTTGATACCTATATTGGAGTCTTCGACTGGCGACACAATGTCATTATCGGTGGCAGTCGAAATGTACCCGAAAGTAACTACAACCCATTCGAGTATTTGATTGTTGACTCTTTGGATGAAGTAGGGTTTGTCGATTGGCAGAATGGCGACTTTAGACTCAGTGGCAGCAGCAATTTTTTGGGCTTAGCAACTGATGGCCAAGACATTGGTGCTGACCGAGCGTTCTAACGTTCCTGCCAAATCCAGTCGCCCGTGGCGGTAGAATACCCAGCCGTCAAAGATCGGGGTAGGCAACCACCATTGCCATGCCGATACCCAAGTGCCACTCAATGTGACAATGGAAGAACCATTTTCCCGGATTGTCCGCATCAAACTGTATTACCAATTCGTCGTTCGCCGGCACAGTGATCGTGTCTTTAAGTGGTGGATTTTTTAGATTGATCTTATCCGGCCGACCGAGGACCCGAAAATAGTGTCCATGCAAATGAAACGGGTGAGCCATCATCGTCGGATTTTTTATAACAAACCGGATCCGTTCTCCCTCTCTCACACGAACCGGGGCCCGATCTGGAAATTCTTTGCCATTGATCCGCCAGGCATAAGG
>CEVF01042634.1_pt1 | contig 12092 bp, 9 predicted proteins | sample 356441 | NCBI WGS metagenome assembly CEVF01 (sample SAMEA2622765, study PRJEB7988) | marine metagenome | biome: marine biome (ENVO:00000447); feature: surface water layer (ENVO:00002042); material: "saline water (ENVO:00002010), including plankton (ENVO:xxxxxxxx)" | depth 5 m
TGCGGGAAACGGCAGGAAACTCGCCGATCAGGTTTCCGGCAATCCACAGCTGCACGTCCGAACGGCGCGCAACCGTCTCGAAAAACGGCGCAGGATTGCGAAAGGACGCGTACAAGGTCCCGGTAAACAGGATATTGAGCCGATCGCTACGAAACGGTACGGCGACATTCGGCGAAGCGACACGCGTGTGGTCGAATCCCTGAGGAACCACCTCGATGAGACCGTGACGCTGCGCGTGTCTTCGCTCAAGTTCCTGTTTTACGCTTTCAAGTGTGACCAGAGCGCCGTCGGCCCGCTCGAGGACATACCCTTCGTACCGACGATCCAGTCGGCGCCGCCATCTCGGTGAATAGACGGTGTCCACCGGATCCCCCAGGTCCGCCAGGAGCGTTGCCCCGAAACGTCGTTTGGCCGCTATGCCCAGCTGCAGGTCCACACCAGGCTCGTGCGAACCGATCACAAGATCCGGCCTGTACCCGGACCGATCAAGTCTGCGCAGAACCCGAGCGGCGAAAAAATACCACTCGCTCCGAACGTCCGGAAACACGACCTGGTCCAGCACCTTCCTGGCCAGACGGTAGATTCCTCTCAGGCCACCGTCCGCAGTGCTCGACGGCGCCGCAGCCGCCGACCCGCCCCGACGGCCCGCAGCCAGCCTTTGTTCAAGCCTGTTCGCCGTCCCCACGAACAGACCCGGAAAGCTCCGGAAGACTTCGACTCGGGAATCCGGCTTTGGCGCAAGTTCCCGGCCCATCCGGAAATCGGTCGTGATCACTCTGACGGAGTGCCCCATTGCTGCCAGTTCGGCCGTCAGGTAATGCCATCGCAGGGACTGCGCCGAGCAGATTGGCGGAAACTCGTATGCAATTACCAGGATCTTCATCGGCTGACTCGTCAGGCTTGCCGAATCGACCGAGCCGCAAACCACTCCGGTGCCATGCATGGCTCGGAGTCAGGCGGTTTCAACGTCGAGATCCCGCTGAAGCTGTTCGAAAGAACCCATGCAGTGCTCATAGAGATCCAGGTCCAGCCGCATTCTTTCAGACAGTTCCGAAAAAAGCCCGGACCCCAGCTGTTCTTCAATCCTTGCAATCTTTTCTTTTTCCGGAAGATCTTCCTCGGCCGAGCGGTTCAGTTCCGCAACCCTGTCGAATTCAAGTTGACGAACAAGGGGCCGGTAAAGTCGCTCGTAGATTCTCATCGATGCCTCAAAATGTTCGACGATTCCGACGAATGAAAGATCCTGAACATTCTCGATGGCCCGATCGAGGATTTCCGGGTGGTTCACGGGCGTTCGCTGATCGTACTGGAACGAAAAAAGAAGCGTCTGCTGGTTAAGCAGCGGCGAACTCCTGCGTTCCTCCAGGTGAAACCTGACCCACTCGGGAAACGCCAAGCGCTTCGCAAGCGCGGTCGCAGGATGCGAATCATTTCTGGATCGCTGAAACCGCCACATCGACTGCAATCTCAACTCCGGACGCCTGACGAATATAATCGGCAGATATTCGATCCGACGATCCCGCGGCAGCGGCAATCGAATCTGGTGTGAAGACAGTGCTTGTACCTGGGCTCGATTCCGTATCATCACATTGACTTCGGTCTGATTGATGAAGAACTCGGGCACAGGACCGTCGACCGACATGAACTGGTCGCCGAAACATGCTCTCAGCATGGCGTCCACACTTGTACCGGCATTCTTGAAGATGTGATAGTGGAGCACCACGTGCCGGCTTTCCGGACCGTTTTCGGAAAGGAAATTGCTTCTATGAAACTCACCCATTCGACTTTGGCCCATCAGCGTTGAACGCGGGGAGAATGCGGCTTCCACTCGCCCCATTTCCTCTCATATACAGCCTTGTTTGCATCGAATATCTCCTGCTTGCGCTGCTTGCCAAGCTGGTCGAACGATGCCGATAGATGATGATGGACGAATGAGTCTTCGACTATTCCCAGCTTGAAGCCGGCCTCGACCGCTCTTCGACAATAGTCATCGTCCTCGAAAAATCCGCCCTGAAAGGACTCGTCAAGCAAGCCGATACTATCGATCACCTTTCGGGATATCGCCACGCAGAAGAAGGCCAGATTCTCGACAGGCAGAACCTCGTCGGCATGCTGCCATGTATAGTCAACTGCCGCGTCGATCATGCCCTCCATGTTGCCGTAGCTGATTTCAATTCTGGCTTCGTTTCCGATATTGTTGGTGACCGGACCAGCGAGGTCCAGCCCATCCGGCTCGGCCATTTTTTCGACAAGCGCAAAAAGCCAGCCAGGCGCAACATAGGTGTCGTTATTCAGCAATATGACAATCTCGCCTGAAGCATTCTCCATGCCGATATTGTTCCCCCCGGCAAAACCAAGGTTTTCCTCATTGCGGACGAGCTTGAACGAGCGGTGCTCGTCGCATACTTCCTGAAAGTACTCGGCCGACCCATCGGAAGAACCATTGTCCACGATGATGACTTCAAGGTCCGGGTAATGAGTGTGCTTCAACACACTTCGAATACATGCCCGAGAAAATGCGAGATTGTTATACGCCAGAATGATGACACTTACGCGAGGCAGTGCCTGCACGACAGCGGCTTCCAGCGTCTCGGCGCGACTGGCCCAGCTATGATCGCGTGCCCACAGGCTTCGTCGCTCAACCAATTCACGGTCGCCGGTTTCATTCATTGCAACCTGCAATTTATCGTTCCACTCCGCTTCGTCGCGCGCCAGGTGAATCACGTCTTGCATGATTTCCAGCTCGGGAAGCCTGACGGCGACAACGGGCTTCCCTGCCGCCAGATACTCGTAGACCTTTACCGGATTCGTCGCCTTGATCAAATCATTCAGCTTGAATGGAATCACGCAGACGTCAAAGTCTTTCAGGTAGTCAGCGACTTGTGAATACGGGCGTTCGCCTTCGAACACGATATTCGGCACACGCTCGGCTTCGGACGTATCGCAACCGGCAGTGGATCCCACCAGGACGAACCTCCAGTCCTTGTATTTACGTGCGCTCTGGATTATCAGCCGAAGATCGAACCATTCGGCAATCGTGCCAATATAGCCGACAACGGGCGTTTCGCGATTCGCTTTGGCTCCGACGCTCGACAGTGGCAGAAATCTTTCGATCTCGGCCGCATTCCGTATTATTCTCGGACCGTGGTCGGAATGGTGATTCATCAGCCATTCCGACGTCACCACAACCAGATCGCTGGATTTCAGCAATTGGCGCTCATGGCGACCCACATCAGGCGTATGCGTCGAGAATCCCGCGTGGTGGTCCATGCAGTCGTAGACCAGGAAATTGGCTGGTATTGCCGTCACTACGTTGCACCATGACGGGTGCTGAACGATGCTGACCGACTCACCGATGCGATGTGCTCGCCAGAGAGCTTCGAGGGCGCTGCGAATTTCCGCAACGTCTTCGGGCCAGACCTTGCCCCCGTACAGATCGAATTTTTTGGTCCGACGGACCTGCAACTCACAGACGAACACCCCCGGCTCAGGCATCTCGAGAAGCCTGAATCCCGGCTCGACGGCCCCACCTCTTGGTGTAACGGTAAGATAGAAGACCCTGTGTCCGCGCTTTGCCAGTTCACGCGCAAGATGCTGGGGCCGCTGGATTCTGAAGTGCCAATCTATGATCGGAAAGATCACGATATCGAATCGGCCCGACGACGGCATTTCGTTCAGGATCCGGAGCTGGTCGGTTTCGAGGATGTGATCGGCTTCGTTGTGGGGCGAGACCGCGTTGGGTGCGGAAATCTCGGACAATAGCGTCTTGAGGCGCGTCAACCCACCATCCATCGCATCCACGGCCAACATCGGCCTGCCTCGCAATAACAGCATCTCCGCCAGCCGTACCGCTGCGTTGCCGATTTTCCAACGCCAGCTATTCCTGGTCTCCGACAGCAGTTGCTGCAGTTCGCCGGCAGCCTCGTACGCCCGACGGGCTGAATTGGCTGCCGCCTGCTTTTCGCCCTGGACCGACACGTCCGATGCCAGCTGTTTCTCCATTTCTTCCAGCGCGTAGCGCTGTTCTTCAAGAACCTCCTCCTGCGCCTGCATTCTTCGCTCCACCAAAGCCAGGCGCGACTCGAAAGATTCGACTTGCTCGCCCGCCCGACCCACCGACTCCAGCAGGCGCTCGGCTTCGGGGAGGAAATCCGCGAACCGCCCAGAAGCTTGCTCGACGTTTTCTACCCACCCACCTGGGTCATCTCGATCGCCGGTCTCTCGTTCACGACCCTCGCCGGCGGGCAAATCTCCCGACGCCAGAACGCGCTCGGTTGCACGGAGATCATCGGCAGCGTGCAGCAGGCGGTCAGATTCCTCTGACAGCTTGAAAGACATTTCTCTCAGGTCGCCGGCACCAGCCCGCTCAAGTGCGGCGACCAGTTCCCGCTGTCTCTCGTTCAAGCAGACACCCAGCTGAGTATCGTCGGGCGACGAGCGCTGGTGGTTGAGATCCGGGTCGATGAACTTCAGGAGATCGTCCTCGGGAATTGCTGTCAGCATTCCGGGAAAGTACTCCGAGAGCTGCTTTTCCAGCCGCCCGGTCGTTCCGACAGGATCGGAAACTATATCCTGGTAGTCGACAGTGACCAGCGGTAGCCCGCGCGAATTCTCCAGGGCCTCGACAACGTATTTCTCCCATAGCGCAAGCCCGTATCTGATTGGGAAGTTGTTTCGAGCCTGGAGCGATCCCGCGACTTCGATCGGATTCCGGTAAACGAACAACACGGCCGGCTCCTGGAGCAACGGACGCCATGCGTCCATGGTCAGACTCAGGCGCGGGTCCTTGATGGCCCACGGCGCATCGCCGCGAAGCCTAGAGACGAAGCGGTCCGCAAGGCGGAAAAAGTTGAAGCGCGTTCGCTCGGTCAGGTTGTCGACCGCGAAGCTGTGAGGATTGTCCCATGTAGCACCCACCGACCGAAGCAGGAAATCATTGAGATTTCGAACCGGCAGCTGTTCCCAGAAGCCTTTGGGATTGTCGCTCGAGGGCTCTCCCATGCTTTCACTGGGCCCAAGGTTGAACCCGAGCATGTTGACGATCCGCGCCACCGCAGACGTTCCAGACCTGTGCATGCCGATGATCAGCAGAGTCTTCATGTCATGCCGCACCGTTCGAGCGTTGAAGATGTTCGCGATATGCGGGCAGAATCTCGCCCGGGTCTCCGCTTCGATGCGTCTGCCCGCGCTCGATCCACAGGATTCGATCACACAGGCGCTGCAGTAGCGGCAAACTGTGGGAAACCATTACGATCGTCTTGTCGGACTTCACTTTTTCTTCCATTACTTTTTGTGACTTCTGTTTGAAATTGGCGTCGCCGACGCCGAAGACCTCATCCACCAGAAGCACGTCGGGATCGAGGTGAAAGGCGACCGAGAATCCCAGTCTAGCCTTCATGCCCGTGGAGTAAGTGTGTAGCGGATTATCAATCGCCGACCCGAGTCCCGAAAATTCGATTATCAGGTCCATGAAGGACTTTACGTATTTCAGGCGAAAACCGAGCAACATGCCGCTCATCAGGATGTTCTGTCGTCCGGAAAGGTTCGGATCGAACCCAAGTTGAAGCGTGAGCAAGGCAACCGAGCATCCGTGATTGACTACGCAGCCACGGCTTGGCCTCAGGATTCCGGCCAGTATCTTCATCAGGGTACTCTTTCCCGACCCGTTTCGACCCACGATACCGAGCGACTCGCCCTCGTGCAATTCGAGCGAAACATCTGTAAGCGCCTCGAATCGCGAAGTGCGAAGAAAACCCGTCCGGCGTCTGTACACAAGACCGGCGCGATCGAGCGAAATCAGTTTTCTGCGCTGACCTGGCGACTTCATGGTTGCAGAACTCTTGGATAGGCGTAGTGGAGCTTCTTGAGCAGCCCAAGCGAGACCAGAACGCCGAAAAACGATGCGCCGGCGACGATCGCGAGTCTTGCCCAGTCCGGCGATTGTGCTTCAAGTAATACCAATCGATAGGACTCGATGAGCAGCGCCATCGGGTTCATGAAGAAATAGGGCTGGTACTCGATCGGTATCGACGACGGGTCATAAAAAATTCCCGAGAGAAAGAACGTGAGCTGCAGCAGCACGGTGACAAGGAACTTTACATCCGGGAAGAACGGAACGGTAGCGGCGATCAGCAAAGTAATCGCGCAAATCAGCATGAACTGAATGCCGAGAAGAGCAGGTAGCGCCAGGTATTGCGGGTTCACGGGGAAGCCGAAAAGCCAGAGAAACCCCAGGAGGAGAATCAGCACCAGGCCGAACTTGACGACATCCATCAGGATCTCTATGACCGGAAAAATCTCCTTTGGAATGTCGACGCTGAGAATGAGCCGGCTATTGTGTTGTATCGCGCTCATGCCGTGGCTGATGGTGTTGGAAAACCACTGCCAGATCACGAGGCCGACCAGAAGGAATGCGATGAAATCGTCGGTTCTTCGATTGAGCAGGACGCCGAAGACGACATAAAAGACGCTCATGGTCATGACCGGTTCCAGAATCCACCAAAGAAAGCTGAGGTAGGTTCGAGAAGCCTCGCTTTTCAGGTTCATGAATACCTTGACGATTATCAACTCAAGATATTCGGGTCTGAAGATGCGTAAATTCAACACGAAGCTAACCGGCTTCCGTGGCCAGGGAGGACCTTTGTCTCTCCGGATCGAATCCGGATGTTCGCAGATCCTTGAGCGTCTCGACGATTCTCCCGGCCGCATGTCCGTCGCCGTAAGGGTTATGCACCCGCGTCATTTGGCGATAAGCGTCCGCGGACTCGAGCAAGCGAGTGACTTCGCTTACGATTCTTGCCGACTCGGTACCGATCAGGCGCACCGTCCCGGCCTCGACCGCCTCGGGTCGTTCGGTCGTTTCGCGGGTGACCAGCACGGGTTTGCCCAGCGAGGGCGCCTCTTCCTGGATGCCGCCGGAGTCGGTGATGATGACGTCCGCCCTGTCCATCAGCGCCACGAACGGCAGGTAGTCCAATGGCTCCACGAGATGGATGCCGGTCACGTCGCCAAGCCGGCGGTGCACCGGCTCTCGGACCCTCGGATTCAAGTGGACGGGAAAGACGATTTCCACGTCCGGACGTTCCGCCAGCGCCCTGAGCCCATGACACAACTGCTCGAACCCTCTGCCAAAGCTCTCGCGTCTATGGCCGGTGACCAGCAGGAGGCGGCGCGCCGGGTCGAGCGTCGCCAATAAATCCCTGGCGACTTCGCTGCGCGCCGCCCGCTCGCGAACGCTCAAAAGCGCATCGATGACCGTGTTCCCGGTCACAAAAATCGACGGCCCGGACACGCCTTCCGTCAGAAGGTTGTCGCGTGCCCGTAAAGTCGGCGCAAAGTGCAATGTCGCCAGGGAACCCGTCAGCTTCCGATTGAGTTCTTCCGGCCAGGGAGAGTAGCGGTTGTGGGTGCGCAGGCCGGCTTCAACATGCGCGACCGGAATCTGTCGGTAAAAGGCGGAAAGGGCAGCCGCAAAAGTAGTCGTCGTATCGCCGTGGACAAGCACCAGATCCGGACGAAGTCGGTCCATCACAGGCCCCAGACCGGAAATGAGCGCCGCGGACAAGTCGTCCAGAGACTGGCCCGAACGCATGATGTCGAGGTCGACATCGGGACTGATCCCGAATAGCGTGAGCACCTGATCAAGCATCTGACGATGCTGCGCCGTGACGCAGACACTGGACTCGAATTCAGGGGCGTCTTCCAGACACTGGACCACCGGGGCCATCTTGATTGCCTCGGGGCGCGTCCCAAAAATCGCAAGCGTCCTTGACTTTTCCACGTAAATCCAAGATTAACAAACAGTTATGGTATCGCAAGACTACACCTTGCGTTTTCCCGACGAATTTTATCGTGGGACTTGCCGGCGCGGGTGGCTGCATTTTGCGCTGCCGCAGTCCGCAGGACCTGAATTGTCGGTTAGTCTCTTCTCAGAAACCACGCCTTGGAGCCGTGTGCGGACCCAATGGAACTGTTGATCAATGTCGAGTCTCTGTTACCGCCGCGAACCGGCATCGGCACCTATACCGGCGAACTCCTTAGCGAATACAGGCGCCAGGGCGTCCCGGAACGCATCCACGCGTATTCGCACCGGCGAATCAAACAGTGGGCGGGTGACGCGGTAGCTTCCCCGGGCCGAGTGGAAAGCCGCCATGCGCTGCGGGCCCGTATCGCACCGATGCTGTATCAAGCGGCCTCGTCCTGGGACTGGCCGTATCTGGCCTGGCGAAACCTGGACCGACGCGCGTTCGCACGGCAGGCCCGTGCACTGGCACGACGAGCCGTCTACCACGAACCGAATTTCATTCTGAAGCCCTTCGAAGGACCCAGCGTGGTAACGGTTCACGACCTGTCTCATCTCCGGTACCCTGCCTGCCACCCCAAGGCCAGGGTCGCGTTCCTGGAGAAGCACCTCGCAGCTTCGCTGGAGAGCGCCGGCCACGTTATCACGGTGTCGGAAATCGTTCGCCGGGAACTCATCACGACCTTCGCACTCGACCCGTCGAGGGTTTCGAGTATTCCACTCGGCGTAAACGATAGATTCAGACCGGCCGAGGAGTCGGCGCTGGATGCACTGGAGTCCGGTTTCGGTCTGCAACCCGGAAACTACCTGCTTTGCGTCGCCACCCGCGAACCCCGCAAGAACCTGGTTGCGCTTTTCCAGGCCTTCGAACTGCTCCCGGAGTCACTGCGAAAGCGCTTTCCCCTGGTACTGTGCGGCGCACGCGGCTGGCACTCCGAAGAAATCGATGCCCACGCGCGTCGATTGACTCGGCGAGGCTGGCTGAAGCCACTCGATTACGTTCCCGAGTCCTCACTGCCCGCGCTCTACAGCGGCGCCGCCGTGTTCGCCTTTCCTTCCGTTTACGAGGGTTTCGGCCTTCCGGTACTCGAGGCCATGGCCTGTGGCACGACCGTGGTCGTCGGCCATGGGACGGCGATGGCAGAATTTGCCGGCGCGTCGGCCGTGACCTGCGATGCTTCGGATCCCCGCTCGCTGTCGGAGAGCATCAGGCACCTGCTCGAAGATGAATCGACACGCCGGACATACGCCAGGCTGGCCCTGGAGCGGGCCCGCCGGTATTCATGGACGCGATGCGCCGAAGCGCATCTGGACATTTATCGGCAGCTGGCACCGAGCGACCTCGATCATTGAGGCGCCGGGGTCGTATCGCAAGCGGACCGAGGGGCTCCCTAGAACGAACGATCGCCCAGCAGGCGGAACAGGTATTCCCCGTAGCCGCTTTTTTCCAGCTCCTCGGCCTGGCGTCGAACGTCGGCCTCGCCGATCCAGCCGGCATGGAAGGCGATTTCCTCCGGGCAGGCAATCTTCAGTCCCTGCCGATTCTCGATGGTCTCGATGAACGCGCTGGCCTGCATCAGGGATTCGTGGGTGCCTGTATCCAGCCACGCAATGCCGCGACCGAGTTTCTCCAGCTGAAGTTCGCCGAGATCGAGGTACATCTTGTTGAGATCGGTGATCTCCAGTTCGCCGCGAGCGGACGGTTTCAGCGATGCGGCAAACTCGGGCGCACGTCCATCGTAGAAGTACAGGCCGGTGACTGCGTAGCTTGATCGGGGCTTCCTAGGCTTCTCCTCGAGGCCCACAACCCTGCCCTCACCATCGAACTCCGCGACACCGTAACGTTCCGGATCCCGCACCCAGTATCCAAAGACGCTGGCGCCTGCTGTCCTCGCATCGGCCCGCCTGAGGCTGTCGGTAAATCCGTGACCGTAGAAAATATTGTCGCCGAGGACCAGGCACGAGGGTGCACCGCCGAGCCACCGTTCAGCAATGAGATATGCCTGGGCAAGACCGCCGGGCGTGGGCTGCTCGGCGTAATCGATCCGAATACCCCATTGGGATCCGTCCCCGAGCTGGCGCTCGAAGAGTGGACGATCATGCGGTGTCGTGATCAGGAGGATCTCGCGGATCCCGCTCAACAACAGCGTGCTGAGCGGGTAGTAGATCATGGGCTTGTCGTAGACCGGCAGCAGCTGCTTGCTGATCGCCTGGGTCAACGGATAGAGTCGCGTGCCGGATCCGCCGGCCAGGATGATTCCTTTTCTTTTTTCCATCAGGTATTTGTAGTCGTCTCGTAACGGGTGGGAATTGGACTCGAAAATTCACAGGTCATCACGCAATCGACCGGCCTGCAAACTGACCGCGGCCTCGCGTGGAATTGCCGGGTCGCATTCTGGCACGATCCCGGCGCTCGGACTCGCCGAGCGTACCCTCTCCAGCCTCCAGCGGGTAACCGGCGTCAAAGCAATGCATGGACGCGCTCGCGGACCGTGTCCAGGGAGTCGTCACGCCCACCGTCACGGGACAACCCCGAAAGCAGATCAGCGGCTTCGGTCAGCCGCCCGGAAGCCGCGGCACGGCGGTGCAGTTCGGCCATGTCGCGGGCCGGAATCCACAGGCCCCTGGCAGTGAGCCTGGCCGTCGCGCTTGCCAGCATGGGCGTTGCGGCACGGAGCTTCCGGTTCAGTCTCGATCGTGTCCGCTCGTGCAGCTCGAACATCCCGACCGGCTGGCCCGAATGGCACGCCTCCGCCAGCATCGAGGCGCTGTCGCCGGTCACCACAAACGCGTCGGCAAGCCGCAGCACCGATGCATAAGGATTCGCCGTCTGCCGCGCCCATGGGAGAACGCGTGCCGGAACTTCGAGACGCCGCGCCAGAAGCTCGATTGCCTCGTGCGGCGTGCGGGGGCTCCCGACGACTACCGCGCTGCCGCCGCGCTCGCCCACGGCTTCATTGACGGCGCGGGCGAGATTGGCGGCACATTCGGCATCGAATCGATAGCTGCCCGAATCGCCGCCCAGGATCACACCCAACATCGGCCGGGGCAGGTCCTGGAACTCCCTCTGCCAGTGCGCCAGCACCTCGTCAGAGGCTCGAGGAGGCAGATTCAGCGGAAGATCCAGGGTTATCACGTTTTCGGTCTCGGGGAGCCTGTACTGCGGCGTGGTGACGACCAGGTCGAACCAGTGCAGCGGCGCCCACGGCCGGCCGAGGCAAATCACCCGTGTCCGGCCGCCGGAAGCGTATCGAATCCGGCGCGCATCGATTACCGCTCGGCCCCCGGCGATCAACACCAGATCCGGCCACGGCGGCGCGTAGGCTGAGCGCTTGTCGGACGCAACGGCGCGGGCGCCAAACGCCATCACGCGATCCCGAAGCACCCTGCTTACCGGATCGACCTGCTCGACCCAACGCGCATCGGCCCCGAGCAGTTCGACCAGCGTTCGAAGCTGCCCGTTGTCGCCGGCGCCGGGGGCCGCCAGCACCCAGGCAGTCGGTCTCGATCCCGGTTCCGGGCGGCGTTCGTCAGAGGTCATGAAATTCGCGCCACCAGAGAGCAGAAATTAGCGAGATTATAATTGACACCCAAAATCTTCTGGGATATCATGCTGGGCTTGTTCTCGGGGCCATAGCTCAGCTGGGAGAGCGCTACAATGGCATTGTAGAGGTCGGCGGTTCGATCCCGCCTGGCTCCACCAAAGGTTTCGAGTAGTACGACAATTCCTGGGCCAAAACGCATTGCTTGACCGCTTTACGTCCCCTTCGTCTAGAGGCCTAGGACACCGCCCTTTCACGGCGGCGACAGGGGTTCGAATCCCCTAGGGGACGCCATAATAGGAAGGCCCGCCTTGTGCGGGCCTTTTTATTATGCGCGTTCCGACGGGGATGAGAACCCGGCCAAGCTACACGCACAACTCACAACCCATCCCAAACGCATAACCCGACTCGAATCCAAACAACCCACCGCCTATGGGTTCGAACCGAGCGCCAACGGCGCGAGCTCACTGGACCGGCGCAGCCGGCCAGCCCGAAGGGCAAGCGGCCGCAGGCCGCGCAGTAATCCCCTAGGGGACGCCATAAAACGGAATGCCCGGCCCTGTGCCGGGCATTTTGTTTTCTGGGGTTCCGACGGGGATGAGAACCCGGCCACACTACACGCACGATCCCAAACCATCTCCACAGGCCAACCTGGCCCCAGACTCGACGCCCCACCGCCTCTGGGTTCGAACCGAGCGCCACCGGCGCGAGCTCACTGGACCGGCGCAGCCGGCCAGCCCGAAGGGCAA
>CEVF01007348.1_pt1 | contig 12090 bp, 7 predicted proteins | sample 356441 | NCBI WGS metagenome assembly CEVF01 (sample SAMEA2622765, study PRJEB7988) | marine metagenome | biome: marine biome (ENVO:00000447); feature: surface water layer (ENVO:00002042); material: "saline water (ENVO:00002010), including plankton (ENVO:xxxxxxxx)" | depth 5 m
GACCCGCTTGGTCAGAAAGCCTTCTCGAGGAACTCCCTCGTTTCCTTCTCCTTGATGACGTCCTGCCACCTCACGCCGGCCGGCAGGATCCTCCAAAAGGCTTGGGCCTGTCCCTCGGTGGCCAGGGCCTTATAGTGGGAGTGCTGGACGTCGGGGGAGTGGCCGGCCCACAAGCCGACCTTGCGGTCGTCTTCGATAACCTTGAGCCTGTAGGTGACGGCGGTGTGGCGTAGGCCGTCGTGGATCGGCTGGACCTTGCCCTCGGCGTGTGGGTCTCCGGTTAGCTCGCTCAGTTCGGGCCACTTGGTCTTGGCTATTGCCTGGGGCGGAACCCTCCAGCCGGCTATGGCGAACACCCGCTGGACGTTCTTGATGGCGTAGTGGGGGGCAACCGGACCCGACTTCCTCCTGTAGGGCTTGATCCACTCGACGCAGGTCTCCGGGAGGGTGATGGTGCGGTACTTGGCGGTGCCCTTTACTCCCTTGCCCGTGACCGTTACCTCGACCTTCCCGCTTTCGTTCCAGTTGAAGGACTCCCAGTCCAGGCGCTTGACCTCGTCCGGCCTGAGGGCAGAGAAGAGCCCCAAGGCAAAGTAAGGGACCACCTTGGTTCCGGGATTGATCTTGCGGCCGGCCTTGGGCCCACCTAGGGCAATCAGCTCCTCGAGCTTGACCGCGGCCTCGATTATGTCTCGAGCTTGTTCCGGGGTGTAGGCCTTGGGTGGTGGCTTCTCGGCCGTGGGGGCGCTTACCTTGTCGATGACCTTTTCGGCCGTTGCCTCAAGGTCCACGAAACAAAAGTTGAAGAACCCCGACAGCGCCGCGTACTCGTTGCGGCGCTCGGTCTTGGAGATTTCGCCCTTGGCCCGTTGCCCGTTCTTGAACGACCAAGGCGAGAGCTTGTCCCCGGCTCTCGAGTAAATCCAAGACTTGAGGTCGTTGTGACTAAACTCATGGACGAAGGTTTTCTCACCGCTCCAAGCTTGTTGGAAACGGGTGAGCCGGCTCAATGTTCCGCGGATATGCTTGTAGGTCAATTGGCGCACGTTCGTAAGCTCGTCTCGATACAGCTCGATGGCGTCCTCGAGGGTTACCTGCTCGTGAGTCTTGTCCTTATAGTTCTGAGCGAAGATCGAACCGACCTCGATGAGGCTGACGTTGTAACCAAGGTCGAGCCGATTGATCAGCTCCTTGAACTTGAAGTACTCTTGTTCCTCCTGGAATGAGATCCGAGTGAATCGCTGCTCACCGCCGGCAAGGTCATTGAGGTATTCGTTGTCGAGCCTGCTGATGTAAGTCTGGGCCAAGATCCGACTTTCAAAACGCTTGCGTAAACGGGTTAGTTTGGGATAATGGACCGTTCCTTTGACGATGAACACTTGCTTTGATCCAGAAACGACGGGCCCTTCAATTTTGAGAGAATTGGATGGTAGGTTCATATTGACTTATCCTGTTGGCGCGAGTTGCGGTTTTAAAGGTAATGTTCTTCAACTTTGCCAAAATGTGTGGCAAAGTGGTAAATTCGTCAAAGAGGGAACGTGTCATAGCGTTTCATAAACAGTTGAATTTCATGGGATTGCCGGGGTGGCGGAATTGGTAGACGCGCTAGATTCAGGTTCTAGTGTCCGCAAGGACGTGCGAGTTCGAGTCTCGCCCTCGGCACCACCCCACGAACCTGAGAAGGAACCGAGACCTTGATTAGATTTCTCCCAAATACACTTGTATGCATCGTCTGGTTTTTCCTCGCTGGGCAGTGCTTGGGGCTTTACGGGGATGCCCTAACGCAATTGAAACTATCAGCTCTCGAGGGGGTTCCCCATGCCCAAGTCAGGCTTGGATTCGCGTACTCCAGAGACCCAATCAAAGACGAAGAGGAAGCCTTTTACTGGATGAGCATGGCAGCGGGCCAAGGGGTCCCGATAGCCACCCGCTTCGTAGGTTATGCCCATCTGGAAGGGAAAGGCACGGCCAAAAGCAAAATCCTGGCGCGTAAATGGTTTGTCGAAGGATCAAGAATGGGAGACAGTCTCTCCATGATCGGTCTCTCCGATTGTCTGCTTGCAAAGGAAGAAAAGATCGAACGCATCGGTTGGCTGCTCTTGGCTCGGGAAAAGTCCGAATCGTTGGCCAAGAACCGTCTCGAGAGCGCTTGGCCTAAACTCAGTGCTGCTGAAAGGGAACTGGCAGAGCAAATGGCCGCCGATCTTCGAAAGACCATCCGTGAAACCCCTACCTCACCTCCTCCCCCTCGATCCTTAAGGAAAAAGAACACCCTCAAGCTTTCCAACGGCGATTCTTACCGTGGACAAGTTGAGAACGGCATTCCCCACGGATTTGGCGAAAGAAAGTCACCGGACGGTCACATCTATCAGGGATCCTTTCAAAATGGGCTGGAAGAGGGCTTTGGCACCTTGTTTTCCCCGATGGGCATCATTACCTACCAAGGTCTTTGGCAAAAGGGAAACCCCGTGCGAGGACCGGAGTCAAAAGGGCAGTAGAGACAAGGAACCTTCGGATCAGTGACTTTCGCTATGATCCGAATACAGAACACTGTCCACATATATCTTTGAAACCCAGATTCCAAGTAAAAGGACTAGGAACATGACCACCGGAACCAAAACAACCGGAAGCTTGAACTTCTTGTGTCCGAAACTTGGGTTGTCGATAAATTCCATATAATTTTTTCTCTGCTAATTCGGTGGCTAAGTCAATAAGGAAGGAAGTGATCCCGCTACCCTTCGACCACCCATGAATTTTTCCCCGTGAGCAATTCCTGAAGATTGTCGGCGGTGTTTGACCGAGCCATCTCGATTTGTTGACAAAGAGCATCTTCGTAGGTCTCGCGTCCATTGAGTTGCCTGAGAATCCCCACAGGCGTGGGAAAGGTGGGATAGGTCATCTGGGCGAGGATGCCGGCATAGACCGAATTAGGGCTGCTCGGTCTATGGACGAGCAATTCCTCCTCCTTGACGTCGTCACCCAGGGTAACGATCTCTGGATCCAAACCATTCAACCTGATCCCCTTGTCGCGGTCCGAACCAAAGATCAATGGTCGTCCTTCCTCAAGGACGAGAAGCTGATCTCCCTTTACGGTGCGGGCAGTGACGGAATCAAAGGTCTTGTCGTTAAAAATCACGCAGTTCTGAAAGACCTCGATGAAGGAAGTACCCTTATGTGCTTGGGCCGCCTTGAAGGTGTGAATCATGTGCTTCATGTCAGTGTCCAGGGTGCGGGCCACAAAAGTGGCCTCGGAACCGAGAGCGAAGAGAAGAGGATTTATGGGGTGGTCTACGGACCCCAGCGGAGTGCTCTTGGTTTTCTTCCCAACTTCCGAAGTGGGGCTGTACTGTCCTTTGGTCAGGCCATAGATACGGTTGTTGAAGAGAAGAACGTTTATGTCCAGGTTGCGCCTGAGCAAGTGAAGAAGATGATTGGCTCCGATGGAAAGTCCGTCCCCGTCACCCGTGATCATCCATACGGACAATTCCGGGTTTGCCACCTTCACGCCCGTCGCGACGGTGGGAGCTCGACCATGAATGGTATGGAAACCGTAGGTGTTCATGTAGTAGGGAAAACGGCTGCTGCACCCGATCCCGCTCACGACCACGAACTGCTCACGGGGAATGCCAAGCTCGGGCAAGGTCCGCTGTACTGCATTAAGAATCGCATAGTCTCCACAACCCGGGCACCAGCGAACGTCGTTGGGCGTCACGAAGTCCTTCTTGGTCAGGCCAGCCTCATCAGTACTTGTAGTGCTCATTGATTACGGGACTTTGCCTCAAATTAGATACTCGAGAAATTTCTGCTGCAATTCTGAAACCTTGAAGGGTTTCCCTTGGATCTTGGTGTGAGGGATAATATCCACAAGGTACTTGGCCCTCAAGATAAGGCTCAGCTGTCCGAGGTTGAGCTCGGGCACGATCACTTTTTTGAAGCGTCCAAGAATATCAGACAAATCGGCAGGCAACGGATTCAAGTGCCTCAGGTGGATGCTGCTGACCGCATAACCCTCGTCGTGAAGAAGACGGACTGCCGAGGAAATCGCCCCATAGGTTCCACCCCACCCTATCACGAGAAGGTCTCCTTCAGCCTCGCCTTGAACCTCGGTCGCGTCCAGAGACTTGCAAATACCAGCTATCTTTTGTGCCCGCAGGTGGGTCATTTCCTCGTGGTTTTCAGGATCGTAACTGACCCCACCGTCCTCCCCTTTCTCCAATCCACCGATCCTGTGCTCAAGACCGAATTGGCCTGGAATTGCCTGGGTTCTGGCAAGAGTCTCAGGGTCCCGCCGATAAATGACGTATTCCTTGTCAGGCTCGGCAAGCTCATTCTTGATTTCCGGGATCTCGCTCAAATTAGGCACGAGCCACGGCTCGGCGCCATTGGCAACGTAAAGGTCGCTTAGGAGAATGACCGGCGTCATGTAGGTCAGGGCAATGCGAGCGGCCTCCAAGGCGCAATCGAAGCAGTCTGAAGGCGAATGAGCGGCGACCACGGGCAACGGACAATCACCATGCCGAGAGAAAAGGGCCTGCAAAAGGTCACTTTGCTCCGTCTTGGTGGGCAAACCGGTACTCGGACCACCCCGCTGGACGTTGCAGATGATGAGCGGCAACTCGGTGATGGAAGCCAAGCCGATGAACTCGCTCTTGAGGCACATCCCGGGACCACTGGTGGCGCAAACGGTGAGGTCGCCTGCGAAACTTGCCCCCAAGGCAACGCCCATGGCCGCAATCTCGTCTTCCGCCTGAACGCATTTGACCCCGTAGTTCTTGAGTTGCGACAACCCCTCGAGGACGGGGGATGCCGGCGTGATCGGATAACCCGAGTAAAGCAATTCTCGATTCGCCTTGCCCGCAGCAACGACGAGTCCGTAGACCAAGGCTTCGTTCCCGGAAATCTTCCGGTACACCCCTGGATGAACGGCGGCCTTCGAGACCTGGTAGCGGTTCCGAGCCGTTTCCATGGTATCGCCCAAGTTGTAGCCCGCCTTGAGGGCGAGGGAATTGGCCTCCGCAACGTCGGGCAGCCTTTTACCCCATTTCTGGTCAAAAAACTCAAGGGTCGGCTCCAAGGGTCGGCCATAAACGTAATACGTAAAACCGAGGGCAAAGAAATTCTTGCAGCGGACCTTTTCGGGGGGCTTGAGCGGGCTCTCCGACAAAGCTTCCTTGGTCAGGTTGGTCAAGTCCAACTCAATAAGGCGGTATTTCAAACGGAAATCCTCGTCCTCAAGCGGGTTTTCCTCATACCCCGCCTTGGTCAGGTTCATCTTGTTGAAGGAATCCACGTTGACGACGAGCATGCCACCCTCGGGAAGGTCATCCACGTTTGCCTTGAGGGCGGCGGGATTCATAGCAACGAGTGCATCGGGGGCGTCGCCGGGGGTAAGGATTTCGCTACCTCCAAACTGCAGTTGAAACCCCGAAACACCAGCCAAAGTTCCGGCCGGAGCCCTTATTTCGGCAGGGAAGTCGGGGAGGGTGGCGATATCGTTGCCGAAAAAAGCGCTTGAGTCGGTGAATCGCTCCCCGACCGTTTGCATTCCATCACCCGAGTCACCCGCAAAACGGACCACGGCTGAATCAATTTCCTCGAAGGAATCGGCTGGTTGGGTCATTGGAAAATTTGGTGATGGGAAACGCAGATACCAATCTGTTACGTATTGACGCGAATAACAACGAAATTCCGAAGTGTTGCAAAGAAAAGAAGAGGGCTATTTTGAGCGAAAATCTCTTTGCATCATAGGCCGTCCGTTGGCAAGGGAAATGGAAAGAGGTTGAAAGCGAGCGAAATCCTCTCCGTAGAGGATTCGTTCCGTCGGACGCCATGCTTGATCGCAGGATCGAAAAGCACGATCTTTCCAGCTTCGGGAACAACCTCTAGGTCACTTTCTCCATGAGTACGAAAAAAGAGGTTTCCGGAATCCTCTGCGCAGGCGAGATATGCGACAGCGGAAAGCAAAGAGTCCCTCGCATGGTCGTGCAGACCCGTCTCCTCCCCGGGGAAGGAAAGGTTGAACCAGAAAGGGGGATGAGCATTGGCCGACAAGGGAGGTGGCTTGTAGAGAATCACAGGGGAAAGGTTTAATTCGCCCTTGCCCAAGTCTCTGGCGAAACGCATCGGACATCGGACGGACGGTACCAAACCTATTGGCAGGTAGGAGTTTTCCCAGCGGCCCCCGATCCGGTGAGATGTCGCGATTCTTGATCGACTCGCCTCAAGTTCTTCAAGCAAACGGGGGACCCATTCTTCCCAACCGGGAACATGGGCTTCTATGATATTTTTTCCACCAAAGCAGTGAGTCCTCATCGCGAAGGCGGGGCAAGCATGCGAATGAGGTCTTCCTGGAGAGGATACTCCGCCAGCATTTGGTCTAAGTCCGGCAACGAGAAGTCGGCATAGTCGAAACCGGGCGTAACCGAACAACTTACGAGGGAAAAGGCCGAATCGCCCGAGGAAATGGCTCCGAAAATCGTACCGGAGCAAAGGGTACGCTGGGGCATCTCCGAATTTGCCAATGAGTTCCCCAGCAGGTCCAAACGGTGCTGCCCTTCCCTGAAGGAATGAATTCGTACCGGGTTGCCTTGGTGAAAATACCAGGTCTCATCCGATCTGAGGGAATGGAGGCGCGATACCTCTCGGCTCTCTAGGAGGTAGAGGATGGAAGTGCCGAGGGAACGACTCCCTTCGTCCACCTGCAAGGACTTTTCCGATTCATAAGTCCTGCGGAACCAGCCACCTTCCTCATGCGGAGAGAGACGAAGTGCCTCGATCAGGTAGTCTGCGGTGGGCATATCCGATTGAGGTCTAGAGTCCGATGGGTATGGAGAAAAATGGTCGGGACGGTGAGATTCGAACTCACGGCCTCCTGCTCCCAAAGCAGGCGCGCTAACCAGACTACGCTACGTCCCGTAAAAATATGGCACCATAAAGAATTCTCATGGAAGAAGCAAAGCAATTCAAGCCACTCGACGATGAAATGGATTGTTTACGCTCTTTCGGTTTGCAAAAAACGCATCAACATATCATGATGCGTTGATACGTAAATGAAAGACTTCTCCATCCAAAAACCGGACTCCCATGATCTGGAGGCTCTCCTCAAGGAGCGGATTCTGATCATGGATGGCGCTATGGGCACCATGATTCAGCAGGAAAAACTGGGGGAAGACGACTTTCGGGGCGAAGTCTTTGCAAACCACCCTACGGAATTAAAAGGTAACAACGACCTTCTTTGCCTCACTCGACCCGACCTGATCCGTCGCATTCACCGCAATTATTTCGAGGCCGGTAGCGATATGGTCGAGACCAACACCTTCAGCGCGACCAGCATCGCGATGGCAGACTACAACCTACAGGAGATCGTTCCCGAACTGAACTTGGCCGCGGCTAAGCTTGCACGGGAAGCTGCCGACGAGGCCATGGCCAAGGATCCCTCGCGTCCCCGCTTCGTGGCAGGGGCAATCGGGCCCACCAACCGCACCGCTTCCCTCTCACCCGACGTCAACGACCCTTCCCTCCGAAACGTAAATTACGACGAGCTGGTAGAGGCTTACTACTCGCAAGCGAAGGCCCTTGTGGAAGGTGGAGCGGACCTTCTTTTGCCTGAAACCACTTTCGACACGCTCAACCTCAAGGCCGCCATCTTCGCCATCGAGAACTTGTTCGATGATATCGGACGACGCCTGCCCGTCATTTTATCCATCACCATCACCGATGCATCCGGCCGAACGCTCTCCGGGCAAACCACAGAAGCATGTTGGAATTCCATTGCCCATGCAAAACCGCTCGGCGTGGGCCTGAACTGCGCCCTCGGCGCAGATGCTATGCGTCCCTACCTGCAGGCCTTGTCGAGAAATTCCGACTGCTTTATCCACTGCTACCCGAACGCAGGCCTTCCCAACCCACTCTCCGACACTGGCTATGACGAATCACCGGCCGACACGGCATCCTCGATGTCGGTCTTCGCAGAGGAAGGACTCCTCAACATGGCCGGCGGATGTTGTGGAACCACCCCAGAGCACGTCAACGCCATAGCGGAAAAAATGTCCAGCCATGGGCCGAGGGAAAGGCCCGTCATCGACCCCGCCTTGCGCCTGAGCGGCTTGGAGCCATTCGAGATGAAAGGCAAACAATCCTCGCTCATCATGGTAGGGGAGCGGACCAATGTGACGGGGTCCCCACGCTTTCGCAAGCTGATCGAACGGGAGGATTACGAGTCCGCCCTTAAGATCGCCAAACAGCAGGTGGAGAACGGAGCCAACGTCATCGACGTCAATTTCGATGCCGCCCTCCTTGACGGAGAGGCCTGCATGACTCGCTTCCTCAACCTGGTCGCTTCCGAGCCGGACATATCGAGGGTTCCCATTATGATCGACAGCTCGAAGTGGTCCGTCATCGAGGCTGGTCTCAAGGTCATTCAGGGCAAGTGCATCATCAACTCCATCAGCCTCAAGGAAGGTGAGGATGCCTTCAAGCATCAGGCCCGCCTGGCCCTCCGCTACGGAGCTGCGGTCGTGGTAATGGCTTTCGACGAGGATGGTCAGGCCGCGACCTTGGAAGACAAGGTCAGGATTTGCGAGCGGGCCTATGGCATCCTCGTTGATCAAGTAGGCTTCCCGCCCGAGGACGTCATCTTCGACCCGAACGTGCTCACCCTTGCCACCGGCATGTCGGAGCACAACGCCTACGGAATCGCCTTCATTGAGGCAGTGCGAGAAATAAAAGCCAAATGCCCCCACGCTCGGACCAGTGGCGGCATAAGCAACGTGTCCTTCTCTTTCCGCGGCAACAACCTCGTGCGGGAAGCCATGCACGCGTGCTTCCTTTATCATGCGTGTCGAGCCGGACTGGACATGGGGATAGTGAACGCGGGCATGCTCGGGGTCTACGATGAAATCGATCCCGAGCTGCGAAAACGGGTAGAAGAGGTGATCCTCGACAAGGATTCGGAGGCCGGGGACCGACTTCTCGAGTTTGCGGAGGAGATCAAGGACCTCAATTCGAATAGAAAATCTCAAGGCGCCGACCTTTCCTGGCGCGAAAAACCCGTCGGGGAAAGGCTGACTCACTCCCTAGTCAAGGGAATCGGCGACTTTGCCGAGGAGGACGCCGAGGAAGCGAGACAAATTCTGGGAAGGCCGCTTGAAGTGATAGAAGGCCCCTTGATGGACGGAATGAAGGTGGTGGGCGACCTGTTCGGGGAAGGAAAGATGTTCCTTCCCCAAGTGGTCAAGAGCGCCCGGGTCATGAAAAAAGCCGTGGCCTACCTCGAGCCCTTCATGGAAGCGGAAAAGGAGGGATCGGGATCGGGCAAGCGCGGAACCATGGTAATCGCCACCGTGAAAGGCGACGTTCACGACATCGGTAAGAACATCGTGGGCGTCGTGCTGGCATGCAACAACTGGGAAGTCATCGATCTCGGGGTCATGGTCTCCTGCGATAAGATCCTCGAGGCGGTACGGGCTCATAACGCCGACGTTCTCGGCCTAAGCGGTCTCATAACCCCTTCCTTGGACGAGATGATGCACAACGCCGAAGAGATGCAGAAACTGGGGATGAAGATTCCTCTTCTCATCGGCGGGGCAACGACCAGCCGGGCCCACACCGCAATCAAGATCGCTCCGCACTACGAACAGCCCGTGGTACAAGTTCCGGACGCGTCGCTCGTGGTCAACGTTTGCAACGACCTGACCCACCCGGACAAGCGGGAAGAATTCATAAGTGAACTCAAGGTCAAACAGGAAAAAGCACGCAACAGGCATGAAAAGCGGGATGAACGCAAACTCCTAACCCTCGACGAAGCTCGGGAAAAAGGTATGTCGTTCGACTGGCAGGAACAGGAAATAGCCACCCCCTCTCCAGAACGCCTCGGCGTATCCAGGATCGAGGCCCCACTGGATGAAGTGCTGTCCTTTTTCGACTGGTCTCCGTTCTTCTGGACCTGGCAACTCAAGGGAAGATACCCGGATCTTCTCGAGCGGGGTAAAGCGGGAGAGGAAGCCAAGAAACTTTACGAGCATGCCCAAGCTCTGCTCTCAAGAATCATGGAGGAGAAATTATTTTCCTGCCGTGCGGTGGTGGGACTATGGCCCGCTGGCTCCTTGGAAGACGACGTGTTGGTTTTCAAGGACGAGCAAAAAAAGGACGAAATTGGCGCCTTCCGTTTTCTCCGGCGCCAGCAGTCGGTCGGCGAACAGCCCCAACTTTGCCTATCCGACTTCATCGCGCCATTCGACTCCGAGAGAACCGACTACCTGGGAGCTTTCGCCGTAAGCGCAGGGGAAGGCGTGGATGAACTCGCACTCCGGTTCGAGGCTGAAAACGACGACTACAACTCGATCATGACCAAAGCCCTGGGAGACCGTTTCGCCGAGGCCATGGCCGAGTTAACGCACAAGAGACTTAGGGAGTGGTGGGGCTTCGGCCTTGATGAAAACCTTGAAAACGAGGCCCTTATCCGTGAGGAATACAGAGGCATAAGACCCGCCTCGGGCTACCCATGCCAACCGGATCACACCGAAAAGGACATGATCTGGAAGCTTCTTTCGGTAAAGGAGAACATCGGCCTCGAGCTCACCGAATCACGGGCCATGAACCCGGGTTGCTCGGTCTCCGGACTCTACTTTTCGCATCCCGATTCCCGTTACTTCAACGTCGGATCCCTCGGACGCGACCAGGTTGAGGATTATGCCCGGCGCAAGGGTTGGCCCTTGGCGAAGGCAATGAAGTGGCTCCGTCCCAACCTAGACTTTGAAGACTAGCCCCCCATCCTTTGGCATTGCAGGAAACAGGCTGCCGAAGTAGTAGACTTGTGATCATGAAGGAAATGACTCCGTTGGAAGAAATTCGGCACTCAACCGCCCATGTCCTCGCCACTGCTGTTCTGCGCCTGTTCCCGGATACCCAGCTCGACATCGGGCCGCCGACGGAATCCGGCTTCTATTACGACTTCGACTTGGAAACTCCCTTCACGCCCGAAGTCCTCGAGGCCATCGAGGCGGAGATGAAGAAAGTGATCAAGGAAAACCAGAGGTTCGAGCGGATCGAAGTTTCCCGTGAGGAGGCAATCAAGATCATCAAGGAAATGGGGCAGGAAAGGTACAAGCTTGGCAGGCTGGACGACATTCCCGAGGGAGAGGCGATCTCGTTCTACCGCAACGGGGAGTTCTCCGATCTGTGCGCGGGCACCCATGTTTCTTACACCAAAAAGATCAAAGCCTTCAAGCTTCTGCAGGTAGCGGGCTCCTATCACCGGGGAGATGCCTCCAACAAGCAACTTCAGCGGATCTACGGAACCGCCTTTGCCACCAAGGACGAGCTCGCTGAACACCTCGAGCGCCTGGAGGAGGCCAAAAAGAGGGACCACCGCAACGTTGGCCGTGAGCTTGGGCTCTTCCACATCGACGAGATGGTCGGACAGGGCCTCGTGCTATGGAAACCAAACGGGGCCATCATCCGTCAGGAACTGGAAGCCTTCATCTCTTCCGAGCTTAACAAGCAGGGCTACTCGCAGGTCTACTCGCCTCATGTCGGGAAGCTCGATCTCTTCCGCGCATCGGGGCACTTCCCCTACTACCAGGATTCCCAGTATCCTCCCATTATACATCGCGACTGTCTCTCCGAGTTGGCCAAGGAAGGCTGCTCATGCTCCGATCTTTCCAACAAGCTGGACGAAGGAGAAATCGACGGCTACCTGCTCAAGCCAATGAATTGCCCGATGCACATACGCATCTTCAAGTCCGAGCAGCGCTCCTACCGCGACCTTCCCATAAGACTGGCCGAGTTCGGGACCGTCTATCGCTGGGAACAATCCGGCGAACTCAACGGGATGACCCGCGTACGGGGCTTCACCCAAGACGACGCACATCTCTTTCTCCGCGAAGAGCAGCTTCAGGACGAAATACAAGGCTGCCTGGGTCTAGTGAAGCTCGTCTTCTCGGTCCTCGGAATGAGCGATTACCGGGTCCGCGTCAGCCTGCGCGACCCGGACTCCGACAAGTACGTCGGCGAAGCGGCTGCATGGGACAAGGCGGAGGAAGCTCTCCGGCAAGCCGTCAAGACCTTGGACGTGGAGTACGAGGAAGAGAT
>CEVF01019231.1_pt1 | contig 12087 bp, 9 predicted proteins | sample 356441 | NCBI WGS metagenome assembly CEVF01 (sample SAMEA2622765, study PRJEB7988) | marine metagenome | biome: marine biome (ENVO:00000447); feature: surface water layer (ENVO:00002042); material: "saline water (ENVO:00002010), including plankton (ENVO:xxxxxxxx)" | depth 5 m
AAGTCCACACTGTGTTACGCGGGTGATCTTTCTCACGATGCCTTCATGGCGCTGATGCATAAATCCAAGCTCTATCTACGCACACCCACGACCGACGGCCAATGCAGCTCCGTATTTGAATGCCTATCACTCGGCACCCCAGTGGTGGCTGCCGAGAATGACAACCGGCCCCCAAGCGTTTACACGTACCCGGCCGATGATGCCCAAGCATTGTGCGCCGCCGTGATGAGAGTATTGGAAAACCACGCTGAGGCATGCAGTCAAATTGTTGCCCCGGAGGTTCGGGATACAGTTGGTGAAGAATCACGGCTTTTAGTTAATGCTGCGCTGGGGAACGCGATGCACTGATCCTTACACCGATAGTGAACACCTATCTGGTTAGCCGGGTTCCATCACTGCGAGCAGACAAGTTAAAATAAGCTCGCTCATCACTTACATGGTGTTTCGACTCTCGCAAATTTTCACATGATTTCTGTTGGCAAGATGGCATCTGCATAATTTTGACTCCGACTAGACAATTATTCCACGATCAGGTTCGCCGCGACATCCATGATACAGCAATTTAAATTAGTGATGCTTTGGGCCATGAGGTCCCTGGGACTGTTTGCGATTGCCCGATTGTTGACTCGACGCTGCTTTACAATCGTGGGGTGGCATGGAGTAAGTTTTGCAGATGAGCACGAACGACTGCCTGAATATTTTGTATCAGTGGAAACGTTACAGAAGCGACTTCGATTTTTAAAAAAACATTTCCGGGTGATATCGCTGGAGGAATTAATTCGGCAACAAACAGATGGACGAGTGCAGCCCCGCCAGGTCGCACTGACCTTTGATGACGGGATGTACAATTTTGCGGCTAGGGCTGTACCTCTGCTCCGAGAATTTGCCTATCCGGCAACGGTCTATATCGTTTCCAATACCATGCATGAACGCGTCCTAACGTACATACTTCTGATTCAAGACATTGTATTTCGCTCGAAACTGAAGGCCACGCCGTCGGGACTTTGCGAGGTAAAGGATTCGTTTTCACTTCGGGATAAAGATGCGAAAAATCGTTGCTTCGACATTTTTAAGCAGGCATATCTCAAATTACCGGAAAATCAGGCAACGCAAAAAGATTTCGTTGCTAAACTTGCCGAAGGCCTCGGCGTGGATGTCCGTGACGATCTCGCAGGTGACACATGGCGATATATGTTGGGCGAAGAGATACGCGTTCTCACCGATCGTGACATGTCAGCACAATTGCATACACACAGACATCACGATGTAGTGCATTATCCAGATACCGTATTTGAGGAGGCCAGCACATGCAGAGAACAACTTGAACGAGTCACCGGCAAACCGGCGACAGACTATTGCTACCCTTCCGGATACTGGGAAAAACGCGCATGGAAACCATTGCAAGCTGCCGGTGTTCGTAGCGCAGTTACCTGTAATAGCGGACTCAACACAAGCCAAACTCCGCTACTTGCTCTTCGGCGACATATCGACACTGATTGTATGAGCCAAATTGAATTTGAATTTGCACTCTCGGGTCTGCAGTGGATCTTATATTCCTTGGTGGGAAGAGACACTTTTTATAAAATGCGAGAAGTTACCTAATTCGAGCGGATAATCAACTGCGTAAATTAATTTCTCTTCAACGCAGAACACGTCCCTGCATTCTGCAAGACACTGCTGGAACCTCCATTGCGGAGGGAAACATCGATCATGCAAACGCTCATGCCCGCATTGAGCTCTAAGAATATACTCATTCCGCATAGCTAGCAGCACGCAATAGATCGATCGCGAAACGATTCGCCTCCTGTTGTTCTTTTACGCTGGGGAGTCAATGTCCACTTCGTGATATTTACCGAGAACCCAGGTGACATTGGAAAGACCCGCTGACCCTCACGCCCCGTTCGATTCAAGCACTAATGGGCTTAAGGAACAAATCCGATTTATTGTGAGATTATAAAATCGGGGGTGTTTTCCTTGGCATCGCACACTATCGATTTTTGTGAACGCGTTATGGTGCTTCAAGCGATCCGTTTGCATCCTTTCACGCCCGTCACCACCACTCAAACCTAATTCTCAAAACCGGAGTCACAAATCATGAAAATCGACCATGTGGCCATCATTGTTGACGATCCGGAAGCGGCGGCGAAGTGGTATATCGAGAAGTTTGGAGCCGAGCTGATTTATGCGGATAGCACCTGGGCGTTTATCGAGTTCGAAAACGTTAAACTCGCGTTTGTGGTCAAGGGCCAACACCCGACGCATCTGGCCTTTGAAACAACGCAATTTGCTGAAGATGATCGGGTGAAAAAGCATCGCGATGGGTCGGAGTCGGTGTATAGACGAGACCCCTGGGGAAACTTCTACGAGTTGATCCGCTACAACGAATAAACATAGCCAAATCGCGTTGCTCGAGGCCAACTTAGCCTGCACGATTTCTTTGCCGCAGAAGCTTTTCGTATTTTTTCCAGAACCCGAAAAATCCACCCGTCGCCAGTTGGCGGGCTTCAAGATCCTCTGGTCGGTCCACCCAGCAAACGGTCACATGGCCACTGAGCTCATCGAATGTTGCCGTCAGAGCGTCAGCTAACGGTCCGACTTCCGGACGCATTACAGAAACTTGATCTATTTGTTGCTCAGAACACCAATCTCTGATCTGCTGGTCGATTGGCAAGAAACCTCCGAGACTTACTTGTGCAGTGTCGTAATAATTCGTGAGACGCTTCAACGTGTCAGTCTGAGCCGTAGTGATCCAAGCGAGCTTGCAAGACGAATCGCCTGCCTGCTCACCTTGACTACGATGATCTAAGACGAGCACAGAATCAGGTTTTGCATGCTGAAGCGGACCAGCCTCTGGCTTGAGGTCCTCTCGGTGCACGATCAAACCAAAGCGTTTACTTTGTTGCCTTGGCTCGTGTGAGGATTGCGTTAGAAAAGGACGGGTGATCTCGCGGGATCTAATGAGCTCATCCTCATCGGCGATCATCGCACGCGGGTTATTCAGTTGCTCCAGTCCACCGCCGTGGGAGGCGAGAATCCCATCCGCGAGATACTTTTCAAGATTGGATCTCCGCGGCAAATAGCTCTTACCGCGAGTCTGCAGCCCGGCAACCCATCGCCACGATAGCGTGTTCGATGCCGCGTCTGCGTCGAGCAAATGCCGATAAAAAAAATCAGCACCGAGTTGCCACGGTAATCGCTCAACATGAACCCACCAGCCGGCAAACCACATCCGTGCATGGTTGTGCAGATAACCTGTCTCCACGAGCTCGCGGGCAAAATATCCCATAACTTCGATCGACGTCTGACCCGCCACAATGGCGTCAATTCGATCCGTTGCCCACCCGTGCTGCAACTCGGCCAGATCGTCGAGAAAGTCACGCCAAATTTGCGGACGGAGGGATAACCAACCCTTCCAATAGAGTCGCCAAGCGACTTCTTGGACAAACTTTTCCACTTGACCGAAAGCGTGGTTTGTAAGTGTTCTATCGATAACCTCAAACTCTGTGATGAGTCGGTGTCGTATCGCCGGCGATAACCGCGAAACGTTCCGGTGGTTTGCAGTAACTTTGTTTCGGTCGCCCCGATAACGAGTGATAGCATTACCGAATTCAACGTATCGTTGCTCTGCCTCGGCTGCGGTTGCGGCGAAAAAAGCTGTGTCCAGACCCATCATTGTTGCTCCAGCATGGGCGTCATGATTGTCCGATTTATAGTCGCCTCAACTTGTTTGCAAAGCTCCATCATTCTTTCTTTGAAGCCGTGGCACACATCGCCCTCGTCCGCTGTTTAATGCACCGCGACCCATTCGAATGTGCAACAGCACACAGATTTCCGACCAAGCAATTCGTTTTGTAAGTTCCTGTTTTTGAACCCTGTGAGACAATTTTTTGTGCCAGCATTCTTGCCGGATGTGGTGTCGAGACTACTTATTATACGAACAGGCGAACGCAGTGCCCGGAGAGTCGAATTTTGGCACCAGCTTGACCGGGCCTGTTACTTTTTTGGACAGTGAGTAGGACCCGATTAATGATCCACGCGACGAAACGAAGTCAGGTCGAGGGCGAGCGAAGCGTGACCCCGAACTCAATTTTAGCCGAGATTCTGAGAGACCTCGTAACCGCCAGCGACGCTGGCAGGTCCGCCACACCTGTATTCCGCGAATCACTCGCAAGGGCGGCGTCGTTGGCAAGTGGTTTGGACGGGTATCTCGAGCAATGCAGTTCGCCGCCATCTTCGGCTCTTGTTTCCTTGATGCAACAAACTCGCGATCACGACTGGGACGCTGCTGTCCATCGTGGCGATGTTAGCAAATTAGTCGAGAAAGAAATGCTTTCCGGCCCGGTCGAGGGGCTCTTCTTGCAAATGTTGCTCCGAATTTCGGGAGCCTACCGAGTGCTTGACCTGGGCGTGTTCACGGGATATTCAGCACTTGCGATGGCCGAGGCGATTCCCGATCACGGTGTGGTTGTCGGCTGTGAACTCGAACCGGTCGTTGCTCAATTTGCTCGCGATGCAATCGACGCGACCGGATCGACCGATGCAAAGAAAATCAAAATTTTAGTGGGAGACGCCTGCGAGACTCTCAAAGATCTCTCCGCCCAGAATCAAGTTTTTGATTTTGTATTCCTCGACGCTGACAAGGCGAATTACATTCGCTACCTAACACTACTTCGTGAAAACAACCTGCTGGTTTCTGGGGGGCTAGTTTGTGTAGATAACACACTCATGCAGGGTGAGCCATACAGCGACATCGTCTCACCGAACGGAAAGTCGATCAGCGATTTCAATGAATTCGTCAAGCAGGATGACAAATTGAAAAAGGTAATCATTCCGCTTCGAGACGGTATCACGCTCATCCAGGTAGATGGATAAAGAACCAAAATTCCACCATGCACCAGGACAAACGCAATCTTTTTCCAGTAACATGCCAAAACTTGGCGACGCTTGTGGCACTTTCCTGTTTGTTACCCTTGAGTGTCTTGAGCGTCGTGATCGGGACCACCTATGGTCTGTTTCGTGGATTCCGAGGCACCAAGGCGGGGCAACGCGGATTAACCGTGATGCTGAGTGGCGGCAAGATGACCAAGGCGTTGCAGTTGGCTCGGCTGTTTCATCTTGATGGGTACCGAGTCGTGTTGTGCGAAACCCATAAGTATCGATTTTCAGGACACCGATTTTCTTCTGCCGTTGACGCTTTTTACACGTTACCGGCCGCAACGAATGATAGCTACGCGGAGAGACTTGCCGAGATTGCGACAAAAGAGTCCGCTGATTTCTATGTGCCGGTTTGCAGCCCCACGTCGAGTATTTTTGACTCGCTCGCAAGATCGGTAATGCCCGAGCATTGCAAGGTCATACACCCCGATCCATCAATACTTAAGGAATTGGATGACAAATTCGCGTTCGCGCAACTCTGTGAGAAAAATAATCTCCGCACACCAAAGTCGTATCGAATCACCGATCCGCGCGATGTTTTGCAATTCGATTTCGCGAAGCATCAACGTCCATTCATTTTGAAAAGCATACGGTATGACGCCGTGAGACGATTGGACCTGACGCTATTACCTTGTGAAACGCCGGCGAAGACTGCATCGTTCGTCGAGAAGCTACCGATCTCCCGCGAAAACCCTTGGGTTTTGCAGGAGTTCATTCAAGGAGAGGAGTATTGCACTCACAGTACCATTCGCGAGGGTACAGTTTGCCTGCATTGCTGTTGTGAATCGTCTCCCTTCCAGGTGAACTATCAGCATGTTGGTCAACCCGAAATCACCGATTGGATAAGTAAACTCGCGGCGGTAACCGGTGTCACTGGACAATTATCGTTCGACTTCATCCGCGCCTCGGACGATGGTGAGTTTTACGCCATTGAGTGTAACCCGCGAACCCACTCTGCCATCACAACGTTCCATGATCATGCAGGCGTTGCCAATGCCTACCTCGGTTCAGACATCGACGGCCCCCCGATTGAACCGCTTGCATCCAGCAAACCAACCCATTGGACTTTCCATGAGTTATGGAGGTTGGTGAATCACCTGGGTTCGCCCAATCGCTTATTGACGAGCCTCAAAGGATTGCTTCGGGGCAAGGATGCCATCTTTGACTGGCGCGATCCATTACCTTTCCTGTTCGTTCATCATTTGCAGATCCCCACCCTCTTATTACGGGACCTGCGGGAACAGCGTGGCTGGAAACGGATTGACTTCAACATCGGCAAGCTAGTCCAGGCAGGAGGTGATTGACGATGCGAATCAAACGCGTATTGATGCTCGCCGGTTCGCCGGAGAGTCGCTGCATGTACAACCTTTCTCTTCGGTATACCCGTGATTGTTTTGACGCACTCTCACGGGTTGACGGCTTTTCATTCCATGTCGCCGTGGTTCAGCCAAACGGGGATTGGAGGTTTTCGCAAAAAACCGGACAGCCTGATCTGTGCCTTTCCGATCCCGTGTCGCGGGATACCGCCAGAGACATTCTTCGGCACTCCCGTTATGACGTAGCTCTCCCGCAATTATTTTGTCGGGCCGGAATGACTGACTACCGTGCATTACTCGAGCGTCTCCAGATCCCATTCATCGGCAACACGGCAGATGTGATGGGCATCACCGCAAACAAAGCAACCACCAAGGATTCCGTATCGAATGTCGGTGTCCCGGTACCCGCCCATCAAGTGATGCGTGGACCGGATCTGCAGAGATTAAATCCCCCATTCATTGTAAAACCGAATGATTCAGACAATTCTTTCGGTGTGTCACTGGTACATCACAGATCCGAAATCGGAAAGGCTTTCGCCGCCGCGCGGGAGCACTCCTCGTGTGTTTTAGCTGAACAATTTATTCCTGCGGGACGCGAGGTCCGATGTGGAATCATTCAGCTTGGAAGCAAGCTAGAGTGTTTGCCCCTCCAGGAGTATCCGCTCACAGACAGGAACTCAATTCGCCAGACATCGGATAAGTTAATCATCGGTGAGGCGGGGAGTGTTGAATTGGCTTCAAAATTTAAAACGAGCGCCAACACCGTACCAATCGACGACCCCGCGACACGAGTGGTGTGGGACATGGCCAAGCGGTGCCATCGCGCCCTCGGATGTCGCGACTACAGTCTCTTCGATTTTCGAATCGACCCAAATGGCACACCCTATTTTATGGAGGCCGGTCTGTATTGCTCGTTCGCACCAAAGAGCATTTTGGCACTGATGGCGAATGAACAAGGGATCGGCCTCGAAACGTTCTTCCGGAAGATGGCGGGTCAAGCAATGAATCGGTCTGGCGTCGGTCGATCGGTCGAAACATTAAGAAACACACGTCGGATAACACGTGCAAACTACATCAACGAACCTTCCAAATTGGAGACCTGAAATGGCAGCTATTTTATTCGGCTCAATTGGGACAATCGTAGAGACGTCCGAACTGCAGCGGAAGGCATTCAACATGGCATTCAAGGATCATGACATCGACTGGGAGTGGTCTCGCTCGACGTATCGGGATCTGCTTTCGAAAAGCGGTGGCGTTGAACGCATTGAATCCTACGCACATTCCATACAGCAGAATGTCGACTCGAAGGCGATTCACCTTTCGAAATCGGAGCGCTTTCAGCAGATGCTGCGGGATTCATCGCTCACGCCTCGCCAAGGCGTTGCGGATGTCATACGCAACGCAAAAACGAATGGATTCAAACTCGCTTTTGTAACAACCACACTTCGATCCAATGTCGACTCCCTTTTTCATTCCGTGCGAGACTACCTGATCGAAAGCGATTTCGACATGGTGACAGATGCTTCTCAGGTCGTACGCTGCAAACCATCGGGCGATGCCTATGAGCACGCCCTACGGTCATTAATGGAGGACCGGACGACGAGCATCGCTATCGAAGACAACGTAGATGGTGTCACCGCTGCAAAATCGAAAGGCCTGCACTGTTTCGCTTTCCCTGGGATTAACACCGCACAACACGATTATGGCCATGCGGATCACGTTGTGACACAGTTGGATTTCGACGAGATTCTGCACCAGTTGTGTGACACAGCAGTAAACTGAACGGCAACTCGAATGAATACGGAACGCACACATCCCTTCGGCATGGCGATTTCTGGGCTCGATCTAGCTCAGATTACCGAAACACAAATTGGTTCTCTGATCGAAACGCTCGCAATCCACGGCGTTGCCGTAATCAAGGATCAGCAGATTTCGGATGGTGCGTTTGTCAAATTTCTCAACCGCATCGGATCTCTAACTTTCACCCAAGGTGAGCAATCCGTCGAGGGCTGCGAGGCATTGAATATTGTAACCAACGCGAACCGGAAGCATCCGCCCCGAAGCGTTTTCCATACCGACACAAGCTACGTGAGGCTCCCACCGGCGTTCACCGCGCTCAAAATGATTCACTTACCACGCCGCGGGGGCGATACGCTTTTCACCAATCAATACGCTGCGTACGAGCGCCTCTCGTCAGAATTAAAGACGGACCTAGAACATGCAGAGGTTCTTCACGTTGCAACAGGAGTCGCCTTAAAACCAGCGGACGAGAGCTGTCACTGGCATCCTTTGTTTCGCAAGCACCCAATCACCGGACTGAAATCATTGTTTTTGACAACTCCGGAGCGTTGTGAGTCTATCCGCAATACCACTCACCTGGACGGACAGAAGCTCATCGGAACTTTATATGCCCACTCCATACGGCCTGAATATATTTTACGCCACCGGTGGAGTATCGGAGACATCGTTATATGGGACAACCGCTGCACGATGCACCGGGCCGATCACTCCCGGGTAATCGGCAAGCGCCAATTACACAGGGGCCTAGTCCTCGAGAACCAAGTCATTTCGGCACAGATCGCCAACAACCTTCCATTCGTAGGAGTGTGACATGCCTCACATCACAAACCACATCGGACCGCTACACAAAATGGCAGAAACTCTCAAACCACGCGAGTGGATAGCCGACGAGAAAGGTGAGATGTGTCGCAGAATTGCTGCCAGTCGTCCGCTTTACGATTTTATCGAACACATCACGAAGCTCGACCCGTTTAGCGATTCGATCAGCAACGAGTTTAAACGTGCAGGAATGATCGCTGCGGTGCCTGCCTATCGGATGCTGCGATGCTCGCTCGGAATGCAACTCGGTCAGTTCGTGCGGCAGCTCGCAACTGTGATGGGGCAAATCGTTGAAGAATCCAAAATCGATTGGGAACGATTGGCGACGACGGTTGAAATGTCGCATGAGAGATCAACAAAGCTGATGGATGTGCTCTCGGGGGGTGAGTTGCAACCACTTTATCAGCGACTCGCGGATCAACTGGTGAACGAGAACCCACACGCAGTTTATCCAACATCGTCCTATCGTGAGAGCAGTGGCAAAGTGATTGATGATGGAGAATGCAACCAGGTTGAGGCGGTAATGACGTCAAAAACATACACCTCCATTCGTATCATTGAGGGTGTGTTAGATCACGACCAAGATCAGTTACGATCCATTTACAGCCCTTTAGGACGGTGCGTTTGCTTCGTTGATGAAAATGTTGACGTGATTTTGGGCAAACGGATCTCAAGCTACTTTGAGCAGCATCACATCGAGTTACACAAGCTATCATATCGGGCGATGGAGGTGGACAAGGGAATTTCAACCGTTGAGTCAATGCTCGCCGATTTGAAGCGTTTAGGCGTCTCACGAAATGAACCTGTGCTGATCATTGGTGGGGGAGTGTTGTCGGACACCGGAGGCCTCGCATGCGGTCTTTATCACCGGGGCACACCATACGTGATGCTGTCCTCCTCCCTCGTGGCAGGCATCGATGCCGGACCATCACCAAGAACTTGCTGTGATGGATTTGGCTACAAGAATTTGTTTGGGTCATACCATGCCCCAATCCTGTCAATCGTTGACCGAACGCTCTTTAGCACGCTCAAGCCGGGATGGGTAAGACACGGTATTGCTGAAATTATAAAAATGGCAGTCGTTAAAGACGCGCAACTCTTTAATGATCTGGAGCTTGCTGGTCCAACACTGGTCAGAACAAGATTCGGGGCATCACTTCATAAAAAGCGGTCCGCCATTCACAACATTTCGCGGAGAATTCTAGGCCGCGCCATCCGAAGCTACGTGGATGCAGAGTACGGTAACCTTTACGAAACACACCAATGTCGCCCCCACGCATACGGGCACACGTGGTCACCAGGTTTTGAAATACCGGCAGGTATGCTGCACGGGCACGCTGTCTCTGCCGGAATGGGATTTGGCGCATTTCTCAGCATGCGAAATGGCTGGATCAACGAGGAGGATTGTCATCGTATTTTACGATTAGTCAGCGGATTCGAGCTTAGTTTGTGGCATCCTGTATTGAATGAAAAACGACTTGTTTGGGAGGCGCAAGTAAAAATGGTTGAGAAGCGCGGTGGCCATCTGGCAGCACCATTACCGAAAAATCGTATCGGTGAATGCGGCTATCTCAATCATCTTGGGGAGCGAGAGCTGTATAGTGCCCTGCAAGAATATGAAAAAATATGCAGGTCGTTCCCACGCAAGGGCCTCGGAATTGAGGCGCATTGCCGAGATGTTGGTCTTGAGGATCCCGCAACCGTCGGCTGCTCGCTGCAGAACAACGGGGCGACGGTTCAAGCCTCGACCGAGGCAGTCCGTCGTAGCTGACCACCGGCGGATCATGACTGTCTTGAGGAGTTGACGAGGAAGCCTACCAGTCTCGCTTTCATGCAGTCCCCGCAGCGTGGTGGTTCTCAGATGAGGGACGCGAGGCAATCATCTCGATATGCTTCCAGATCGGGCACTTCCAGGCCACCCTGCTTTCCACCGTCGTCCCAGCGGCGTAACTGACAGGCGAAACGCATACATACAGAAGTACGTACCAAAAGCGGCAATCGTGCAATAAAGACCGAAGCGAAATCCCCGGCGGTCGCTAAAAGACGGTATCGGGCTTTTACCTTGCTCGTCCATGAAGTATTCGTTGCCTTCGCGTTATTGTTTCAAAAACAATAAAACGAAGTATCGCCGAATCAAAGTCACATTCCGACAACTTCACTAAATCTTAAGCAAATTCATTTTCCCTTAATGTTCTTAACCGACTCTACACATTCAGATCCAGAATAAATAAGATGAGCCGTTGATATGCATGTTCCGCATAGAAGTCGATTGACAATAATCTTCATAAATACGCAAACAAACATGAATCAGAAACGTTCCGATGAATTCCCGTTTTGCCTAGCAGGCAACAAGCGGGATCGCCGATTCCTCGACCGTTTTGCAATGAGGTTATGATGGCGCCGTTTGCATGCTTTCAAGCTGGGCTTCAACTTTTACGGCGTCCTGCTCTCGGCCGGCCTCGCGGTAGAGTGACGCTAGGTGCTCAAGACAAGTCGCGAACTCCGTTCGGTCTGCATTTGCCAATTTTCCATAACGAATACGTGCCTCCTCAAGACAGGAAACCGCTTGAGCCGATTCACCTTGATCGCGGAGCAGCGCACCCAGTTGGCTCAGATTCCGGGCAAGTTTCTGTTGCTCGCGATCGGGTAGCGGTGCCTTGATCGCGATCGCCCGTTCGCTCGTCCTGCGGGCATCGTCGATCGATTGTTGTTCGATCATGACCGCACACTGTGCATTGAGGATTTTTGCCAATTCCACAAATGCTTCGTCATTCTTCTGCCAGGTTAATGCAACCTCTTTCACCCGCATTGCCTGACGCAACGTCTCGGCCGCCTCGTCGATCTGTCCCTGCTGCCGGTTGACCTCCGCTAGGCGGAGCAAAATCGGGATTAAGTGCTTACTGGTAGGGCCACGCAGCGCAATATTCATCTCGAGTGATTGCGAGAGGAGTTGCTTCGCCGTTGCTAGATCGCCCTGAGGTATAAGCGCCACAGCAATCTGATTCAAACTGTGCGCTTGGCGGGAGACGTTACCATGCTCACCCGGCAACGGATGGTCCTTGGTAAATTGGAGTTGCTCCCTGGCGATTGTCTCGGCCTGTTTGTATTCACCGGCCTCCATTGCGGCAGTATATGCATGATGCAGCGCAAGCCAACGCTCACGATCATCGGCGATTACATTTGCGCTGTAAGCGACCAGTACAGAAACAAAAAGAAA
>CEVF01147478.1_pt1 | contig 12046 bp, 9 predicted proteins | sample 356441 | NCBI WGS metagenome assembly CEVF01 (sample SAMEA2622765, study PRJEB7988) | marine metagenome | biome: marine biome (ENVO:00000447); feature: surface water layer (ENVO:00002042); material: "saline water (ENVO:00002010), including plankton (ENVO:xxxxxxxx)" | depth 5 m
GGTTCAGAACGTCGTGAGACAGTTCGGTCTCTATCTACTGCGGGCGTTAGAGATTTGAGTGGATCTGACCCTAGTACGAGAGGACCGGGTTGGACCGACCGCTGGTGCGCCGGTTGTCCCGCCAGGGGCATCGCCGGGTAGCTAAGTCGGGATGGGATAAGCGCTGAAAGCATATAAGCGCGAAACCCGCCACAAGATGAGATCTCTTTAAAGGGCCGTGGGAGATGACCACGTCGATAGGCCGTAGGTGGAAGTGCAGCGATGCATGTAGCCGAGCGGTACTAATTGCCCGTAAGCTTGCGCGACCGCCCTCTCGGTGGTTCCTTGTAGAAAACCATACTTCGTTGGCTCTTTTTTGGCGACCGCAAGGTCCGTCCCATGATATGTCATACTTCGGCTGCGCTGAGCAACCGACATTAAAATATTGAAGATCTAGGTGGCCATGGCAACGGGGCCCACCCCTTTCCATTCCGAACAGGGAAGTTAAGCCCGTTAGCGCCGATGGTACTGCCATACCAGGTGGGAGAGTAGGTCGCCGCCTTCCTTGAAGCCCGATACATTCGTATCGGGCTTTTTTTGTTTTTAGAGCGTATCTTTGTTCATATAAAACAATGCTTTAATCCATACCATTGAGCACCAAATTTGACTCTGTTTTACAGGAAGAAAAGCTTAATGCCTATTCCCATGCTTTAGGAATTCTATTGGCAGTAGTCGGTAGTATATTTCTTTTTCAAAATGATTTAGATAATATTGCCTATATGAAGGGTAGTGTTACTGCCTATGCTATTTCTTTGATATTATTGTTTACTGCTTCAACCGTGTATCATGCAGTTGAAAATCCAAAAATCAAAAAGAAGTTAAGGGTTCTAGATCATATCAGTATTTATTATCTCATTGCTGGAACCTACACACCAGTTTGTTTATCCATATTATTACCATCTAAAGGATGGCTTTTGTTTTATTTGGTATGGGGAATAGCTCTTTTCGGGACCATCCTTAAAATATTTTTTACAGGTAGGTTTGAGGCGTTCTCACTAATGCTTTATGGTGTGATGGGATGGCTCATCGTAATTGATCTACCTTATTTACTAAAGCATATGTCTTCATCTGGATTGTTATATCTTGCTGCTGGTGGTGCTTTCTATACCATTGGGATATTATTCTATGCTATAAAAAAAATACCATATAATCATCTTATATGGCATTTTTTTGTGCTCGGAGGAGCAATATGTCATTGGATTTTAATTCATCAAATTTTAGTCCAATAAAAAATTTGGTGCTCTATAATAATAACCTTGCGAAGATGAATTGAATTTAGATTCCATTTTAGGAGAAATGGTATATGGGAACTTGTTATCTTTTATGACTCCATTTAAAAAGCCACTGTAGTCAGAAATACCTTCATAACTTCTTATCTCTACTTGCTGTACTTTAAGGTTATTATTTTCATAAATAGGATAAAAACCCCAAGACTGTAACTCCTCAGGAATTTGAGGAAGTACAATTTGATTCATGTTTTGACTGTCAAAAATCAAGTTCCAACGATATGAAACATTTACACCGTTAATTATGTCAGGAGTCTCTGAGTCTATAAAGATTTTACCAATTGTATGACCTAAGCCTGTTGAAGAAATTTCAAATTGGTTGTTCGTGAAAGTATAATCAATGGTCCAGTCAACAGGTGTAAAGCTTGCTTCTGGTTGCCCTGTTCTTTCTGTGAAATAGTCATTTATCCTTACACTATATTTATAATTGGTAAATGCATCACTAATGAAATATGGGATGCCATTGGTAGGGATGTATCCGTAACCATGGTTGTCAATTAGATGATTTATATTGTTATTGAAGTCGTCCTGGTTCAAATAGCCTCTAATATCTATTGTTGAGCTTTCAAATGCTTGGCCATTCATGATAGGTTCATAAAAGCGTAGTTCCACACCTTGAGTTGTAAACATATCTGCATTAATGACCAAATCCGAAGCAATATTGGAATCCAATACCGCGTAGGAATACGTATTCAAAGTATTGTTGTACAACGCAAGATAAAATGAATTGGATTGAAGCATACCATCCACCGTCTGCCGTTGTACAATTGAAATATCGCTTGTGGAACCACTTTCCACTTGATTGAAATAACCATAATAATCATATCCTTCGGCCACTATGTTAAGTTCATCATTGAAATCAAAATTTTCCGTTGGGATCAAATATGAATAGGACTGGTCTAAAAACTTTTGATACGTTTTCAAATTGATTACTGGCATAATTCCAGGTGAAATGTTTTGTACGGTTGTAAACTCTGTTGCATTGCCTGTGGAACCACTGATGTATTCACCAAAGGTGAGCATATATTCAAAATCTCCCCCAGTCTCGTTGGTTGTATGAAGCCTGACCACTTCTGTATTATCATAGATCCTTTCCACATCCAATAGCTGGCCATCCATGCCTGAGGCAAAAACAAAAAGTCTTGCTGATTCCGGATTATAGAATCCTGTTGGGATGTTAATGGTAATCAATCGTCGCAATATCTCTATTGGAAATTCCGCGACAGTCTCATTGCCCAATGAATCTAATGCTTTGATGTAAATACTGATTGCTCCAGTACTGAATTCATTTGGATCCAATACCCATTCGTAAGCGTTGGTGCCATCAAAAACTATTTGGGAATCTTCACCAATTAATATTTCAGCACTTACAACTTCCGTGTAGTCATCATTTATTTCTGGAGCCAGTGTTATGGGTTCATCAACAATTTGATTTTCTGTTATGGATTCCAAAGAAATAGTAGGTCCCGTATTGTCCACAATAAAGGTTACCACATGACTTTTTAGGTTTTCAGCTAAATCACTGGCTTCAATTCTTAGGACATTTTCACCATCAGATAACTCTAAGGTATTTAGATTGATTTCATAAGTGCCATCAATATGTTCTTCCAACAAGGTATCGTTCAAATAAGTTTTTACGGAACTCAAGCCCTCATTATCACTTACACTAAAAGTTACTACATTGGTGTCTCCTCCTATAACCTGTCCCTGCGTTAAGGAAACCTCAGTGATTGAAGGCAACTCATTGTCAATATTGATAACCTGTTCTTTGGATGATTCGTTTCCAGATGTATCGGTAACGGTAACTTTTAGGGTATAGTCGGTATATTTGGCCGTAAGATTGTTTTTGGATGCATAACTGGACACATCAACGGTTATTTGATATGGAGGAGTGGTATCCTCCCCAACTTTTTCACCGTCAATAAAGGCTTCTACTTTTGCAATGCCACTTTCATCATCTGCATCAACATTTATCTGGATTTGATTGCTGACCACAACTGTTTGGGAGTTTGAAGGATCAGATATACCGGCAATTGTGAAATCCACGGTTGGGGCCACTGTGTCGGGTTCAGGCGTGGGATCTTCGGAATCTGATGAACATGAACATAAAATACTGAATGCAACAATTGGAATCGCGGTAAAGCGTAAAAGTTTCATTTGGGTATGTTTTAGTTTGGTCGGGGAGTAAAATAATAATTTTCCAAAAAAAGGCATAGTGCTTTCATCTAGAAAAGTAGGAAAAATCATTGATTGGTTGTGTTTTATCATTACTGATTTACCCTATTTACTGAATCATAGGTCTTCATCTGGCCTGATATACCTTGCTGCTGCGGTGCTTTTTATACTATTGGTATCTTATTCTATGCAGTAAAAAAAAACATATAATCATTTAATATGGCATTTTTTGTTGGGTGGGGCTGTGTCACTTTTTAATGATTATTGCTATAATCTCATAATATTGGTTTAACAAAAAGTGGTCTGGTTTGTTATAGGCATCTTCAAATCGCCGGTATAGCCTTCCCCTTTTTAGGAAATCAATTTGAAGAATATCCAATTAATTTAAATCTTAAAATGAATAATTATGGATGCCAAACCAAAATGTAAAGGTAAAACCTCATTGAGAACAATTGGCCATTGGTTGATGATAGGTTATGCAATTCTCTAGTCAATCAACCAATTTTCAACACTTCTGTGATTTTCACTACCAATGAATATGGATTCGATGTTATTGGAAATTAAATAAGCCTTTTTATTGTTTGCAATTACTTTTCTGATATAATCATCATATCCAGTAATGTTCTCATATTTTTTAATTTCTACTTGATCTACTTGAAGTGGTTGAGTTGAGAAGGCTTCATAAAACTCCCAGGATTTGATTTCTTCTGGCAATTCTGGAATTTTTAATCCATTTATCTGTTGACTATTAAAAATGAGTTCCCAATTGTACGGAATATAATTTTCATCAATCGTATGAGACCCCAGCTTTATTTTTCCTAAAATATCACCGGCGCTGCTTTTTTCAATGGATATCTCTCTATCCTGTAACGAATATTCCAATGTCCAATCCAAAGGAGTTATTGTACTTGGAGGCAAATCGGTACGGTATGTATAATAACCATCCAGTGATAATTCGAAGGCATAATGCTCAAAGATTTCATTATAGTAGTAATTAATTTTGTTATCAGTTATGGTTCCGTAAAATCCAGGATCTACATGGTGGTAAAAATTATTTTCGAAATCAGCTTCATTAAAATAGCCGAGGATTCTATAATAGCAATATGTATAGGGTTGACCTGATGTATTGGTGATTTGAATTTCTCTTTTTTCAACACCTTTATCAGTAAAATCATCGTATGATATTATATCATCACTATCAATATCCCATGCTGTTGTCAAATATTTGTAATCATCTGTAGTAAAGTTTCTCTTCAAAAAATATAAGGAGTCAGGAGATGGTTTGTTACAATCAATGCAGTTAGACCTAACTACTTCAATATTGTCTAAATTATTATGGTCCAACCCTCCTAAATATCTATTGCCAAATACGTACAGCTTTTCACCAGAGGTGTCATTGAACCCAGATGCCTGAAAACTAGAAATACCTGGATAGGGTCCGAATATGGGGTAACTGCCTAGATTTATTTCAGGAAGCAACTCCTGTGTTATACTAGCAATGGTACTGAATTTTGCGCCATAAACGGTCAATTCAGCAAAAGTCAGCATATATAATTCATTTTCAGATACATCTTTAAGGGTACTAATGGTGATACTATTATCATTCGGATTTACTTTTTTAACGCCCATTAATTCGCCATCCATAGTGGAGGCAAATATGTAAAATTCAATAAGTTTTGAGTTCACATACGCTTCTGGAATATTTATGGTTATCAATGGGGTCTCATTGATAACGGTAATCATTTGCTTTTTGGACGCTGTATTTCCTGAGGTATCCGTAGCATCAACACGCAATTTGTAATTTTGAGATTTAGCTGTCAAGGATTTAGCTGCATATCCCGATAGATCAACGACAATAGTGAAGGGTGCGGTGCTATCTTCCCCAACCTTTCGATCGTCAATAAAAGCCTCAACTTTTGCTATACCGTTCGCATCTTGTGCATTAATATTGATTTCCATTTGGTCGCTTACCACAATGGAGCCGGAATCACTAGAGGCCCCGGTAATGGTGAAATCAATGGTTGGGGCTACCGTGTCGGGCTCTGGAGTGGGGTCTGAAGAATCTGAGGAACATGAACATAGGATGCCAAATACAATAAGCAAAGTACTTGTTGGTCGTAAAAATTTCATTGCGTTAGTTTAGTTGGGAGTAAAATAATAATTTTTCAAAAAAAGCATTGTGCTTTCATCTAGAAAAGTAGGAAAAATCGATAATCTGTTGTGTTTCAGTAACAGAAGATCGTAGAGGACCTACATTATACCAAATAAGCAACCCCAATCCCTAAAATGATCACAACAAGTTTTCGAAGGTTGAAAGCATGTCCTTGGGCACTTTCAAACAAAATGATGGTGGAAATGTGGAAAAATACGCCAATGGCCAATGATGTCAGCAAATGTCCATAATTTTCTATCCAAGGTGATGTGGAAATATAACTCCCCAAAGGGGTCATCAACGAAAAGGCACCAATGAACAATAGGATCGTGGGCAGTTTCATCTTTGAATTGATCAAAAAGATGCTCAGGATTATCGCAATGGGAATTTTATGGATGATAATTCCGTACAAAATGGAATCGTTCCCATGGATAGGGACTCCTTCGACCAGTGCATGTATGGAAAGACTCAAAAACAAAAGTGTGGGAAACTTATTTTTCTCTGGGTGAAAGTGCATATGTCCGTGTTCTGCCCCTTTGGAAAAAAACTCTAAAAACACCTGCAACAAAATTCCACCTAAAATGTATAGCGCTATGGTTTTTGGATCGTGTCCACTGTATACATCGGGCAACAGCTCAAAAAAGGTCAAAGACAACAAAAATGCTCCACTAAAAGCCAGTAGGAGTTTAATGTTATCGTTGTTTTTTTGTTTTGTGAACCAAACAAATCCAAATCCGGCCCAAACAGCCAAAATGGGAATAATATAGATAATAAGGGACGGAAAATCCATAGGTGGAATTAAAGGTGTAAAAATAACCTATTTTTACGGAAAGTTTTTAAGATAGTATGGCAGGGAATTTTAAAATGATGGCCAAGACCCTTTACGGATTTGAGCCTATTTTGGCAAAGGAACTTCGTAATTTGGGGGCTGGACATGTGGAAGAGGGAGTCCGAAATGTAACCTTTGAAGGGGATATCGGTTTTATGTACAAGGCCAATCTTTGCCTTAGAACTGCGCTAAAAGTGTTTAAGCCGATCAAAACATTCCGGGTTTTTAATGAAAAAGACCTCTATCGTAACATTTACGAGCTGGATTGGCCCGAATTTTTTGATGTGGAGAAAACCTTTGCCATTGACAGTATTGCCAATACCGAAGTTTTTGACAATTCCATGTTTGTTTCCCTCAAGACCAAGGACGCCATCGTGGACAAGTTCAGGGAAGTAGTGCGAGATCGCCCAAATGTAAAGACCCAGGATCCAGACATAAGGATAAATATCCATATTTATAAAAATACGTGTACCGTTTCCTTGGATAGCTCGGGTAACTCCCTGCACCAGCGAGGGTATCGCATTTTGACCAATATTGCACCGATCAACGAAGTACTGGCTGCCGGTTTGTTGCTTCATAGTGGTTGGGATGGACAAACTGATTTTTTGGATCCTATGTGTGGAAGTGGCACATTTCTGATCGAGGCAGCTATGATCGCTTGCAATATTCCAGCGAACATCAATAGGTCGTCCTATGCGTTTATGCATTGGAACGATTATGATGGGGAACTATATGATAAAATAGTGGAGGCCAGTTTAAAGAAGGTCCGTGAGTTCCATCATAAGATCATCGGTTACGACAAGGCTCCTTCTGCGGTCAGAAAGACCCAAGAGAATGTGGACCATGCCAACCTATCCGATTACATTTCTGTGGAACGAAAGGATTTTTTTACATCAGAAAAGCCCGTGGAACGTAAACTTCATATGGTGTTCAATCCTCCATACGGTGAGCGATTGCCCATAGAGGTTGAGGAATTCTACGGTAAAATAGGGGATACCTTAAAGCAAAGTTATCCCGGAACGGATGCCTGGTTGATCACATCGAATCTTGAAGCCTTGAAATATGTTGGCTTACGACCATCAAAGAAAATAAAGACCTTTAATGGAAAACTGGAAGCGAGGCTGGTAAAGTATGATATTTATGAGGGCAGTAAAAAAGGGAAATATCAAAATCAAAATGACAAGTAATTCTTTTTACACAAAAAAAGAGTAACCCGTTCTAAAAACGGTTTGTAATAAAGTAAAAGATATTTTAGATTTGGAATGGTGTTTAAAACACAACTAACTAACTCAACCAAATTTTTAAAAGGAGTCCTTCGAGGCTCCTTTTATTTTGGAACCAAATGGCAAGCTCTGTTGGCCGGAACCGGATCTGGTCATAGGGAGGTGTTCGTACTATTGATTATTCCCTTCTTTTTTCTTTTTTGATTTTTTATAAAGAGGTATAAAGTAGCTAATGGAATAGTTGTAGTTCACACCAAAGTTGCTTCCTTCGGTAACTTTATTGAATCCTGGAATCCAAAGATTGGGAAAATCCTCATCTTCCGTATTGGTGATCAAGAACCCGATGCGGGCGCTCATTCCGACGAAAATATTGGCAAAAAGCTCCACTTTGGCACCCACTACAAATTCGAGCCAAGATGCGGATAGACCACTGAATTCCCTGTTGGGGTTCGCACCAGACAAAAAATCCGAGTTAAAAAAATGATCGCTTTCGTATAGTGTGTAATCGTATAAAGTATGGCTAAAAGTGGAAAAAGCATATCGTCCACCTATGGTAATGACATTGTTCATCCCATACCAGTTTTGGTAGGTGTTCAGGTCCACTCCGGCCTTAATGTAGCTACCAGAGGTTTCGTAATCATATAAAACTGTACTGGTCAAATTTTCATCTTGTCTCTTGGTCTCGGTCCCTATTTCTGCAGCCAAATATAATTTGTGGGTGAGCCGGTAGTCGCCGACCAATTCAAGTCCGGTGTAATCTTCGTCCACAAACGAAAGTACCAACTTGCTAATATCGGCACCAACGCGTAGACCATATCGGTCCTTATACTCAACGGTATCCTTTTTTTGAAGATCTATAGGTTCTCCTTGGGCAATTACCAATACCGGGAGTAGGCCAATTAAAATACTAATGAAATATCTTGACATGGATGTTATCTGTGTTTTCTACGTTTGCTTGAACAACGCTGATATCTTGAATCCAGTTTTCGCTGTCCTCTGTTAAGGTAACTTCAATGTTGTTGTAATTTGCCACGAAACCGCATGCCCTGGAAACAAAGGCTTCACCTAATTCATAGGTTATTGTCAAGGTATCCCTGTTGCCCGTTTCCAATTCGGTTTCGTCATCATCTTCGGAGTCATAGATGATTTCGTACATGGTGGATACGGCATTGCTTCGTAATGGAACGGATAAAGAATCGGGAGAATCTGTCCTGTCGCTAAAGGAATCATTCTCCAATATGCTGTCAATGTCTATGTTTTTTATTCGTATGGAAGGGACTTCCTTTGCTTCTGTGGTATCTTCTACATCAAAAAAACCGATAACTAAAAGCGGTGTGTCACCATCAACACAAATATCGTCCTTTTCACATGAGGATACGTAGTAGAGCATTGATGTTATAAATAGAATGGGAATTATTTTTTTCATTCCGGTTACATCTGGGTTTTAATTCAAAAACTACACCCGTTTTTCCAAAAGTACAACATTTTCAACGTGATGTGTCTGAGGGAACATATCTACAGGTTGAACCTTGGTAACTTTGTACTTTTCTTTCATAAGGGCTAGGTCTCTTGCCTGGGTTGCACTGTTACAACTTACATATATAATTTTGGGTGGAGCCACTTGTAGAAGTTGCTCGACCACTTGCTTGTGCATACCATCTCGGGGAGGGTCTGTCACAATAACATCTGGTTGCCCATGCTCGGCGATAAACGCATCGTTGAACACGTTTTTCATATCGCCCACATAAAAATCCACATTGGTGATGTCATTGTGCAGGGCATTCGATTTCGCATCTTCTATGGCTTCGGGAACGGATTCTACACCGATGACTTTTTTGGCCTTTTTGGAAATGAACTGGGCTATGGTCCCCGTTCCGGTATATAAATCGTACACCAATTCGTTCCCGGACAGTCCAGCAAATTCCCTGGTCACTTTATAGAGTTCGTATGCCTGTTCCGAATTGGTCTGATAAAATGATTTTGCATTGATCTTAAACTGTAGCCCTTCCATTTCCTCAAAAATGTGGTCACGTCCAGCAAAGCAAATCACTTCTTGATCGTAAATGGTATCGTTTCCTTTGGAATTGATGACGTAGAGCAGGGCCGTTATTTCGGGGAATTTTTCTTTCAGATGGGTCAGAAGTAATTCCCGAGGCTCTTTATCATCTTCAAAAAATTGGATGAGTACCATGATTTCTCCAGTGGACGATGTTCTGATCATCAAGGTTCGTAAAAGCCCTTCCTGTTTCCGGGGGTTAAAAAATGAAAGCCCGTTTTTAGTGGCAAAATTTTTGACTTCTGATCGTATCGCATTGGAAGGATCTCGCTGTAAATAACACTTTTTAATGTCCAAAATTTTGTCCCACATGCCCGGAATATGAAAACCCAGTGCATTTCTGTCCGCAATTTCTGTTTCGGAATCGATTTCTTCCTGGGTCAACCATCGACTATCGGAAAAGGAGAACTCCATTTTGTTTCTATAGAAATATTGTTCTTTGGAACCCAAAATCGGGTTGATTTCCGGTAGCTCCAAGTTTCCTATCCGTTTTAGGTTGTTTTCGACTTCTTTTTGTTTAAAATGGAGTTGGTGCTCGTAGCCCATGTGCTGCCATTTGCATCCACCACAAACTCCAAAGTGTTCACAAACAGGGTCGGTTCTTTTATCTGAAAGTATATGGAAATTTGTGGCAACGCCTTCAAAGTATGCTTTCCGTTTTTTGGTGGTCATCACATCTACGACATCGCCAGGCACTGCATTGGTAAGGAAAATCACCCGTCCGTCGGGAGCCTTTCCCACAGATTTTCCCTTGGCACCAGCATCGATTACCTCTACATTTTCAAACGTTTTTCTCCTGTATTTTTTACGCATGCCGCAAAAGTAAGTTCTTTTTGCAATTTGAGGGAAGGTAGGTTCTTAAATTGCGTTTAAACTTTTGATTGAACTACGGGAATCACATTCAAAAAATTATATTTTCATCAATTAATTTGTAATTTGCGGGCACTCCAAGGGGTGATTTCTCTCCCACGCTGCTTTTTCGAGTCTTCGAAAGAATAAAGGTACAGTAGGAATGGTTATTTTATCAATTTTAATTACAAAATGAAATGGCTGTTTTAGAGCAATTAACATCGCAGCAAGCGATAGATTTAGAGAACAAGTACGGAGCGCACAATTATCATCCACTTCCTGTTGTACTGCATAAGGGTGATGGTGTTTATGTTTGGGATGTGGAAGGAAAAAGGTATTACGACTTCCTTTCTGCGTACTCTGCCGTGAACCAAGGACATTGTCATCCAAAAATTGTTGGTGCCATGGTGGAGCAGGCAAAAAGATTGACCTTGACTTCACGCGCGTTTTATAACGATATGCTCGGGAAGTATGAAAAATATGTCACCGAGACGTTTGGTTTTGATAAGTTGTTGCCTATGAACACGGGTGCTGAAGCTGTTGAGACCGCCTTGAAAATTTGTAGGAGATGGGCATACCAGAAAAAAGGTATTCCAGAGAACCAAGCTCAAATAATTGTTTGTGAAAACAACTTCCATGGAAGAACAACCACAATAATTTCCTTTTCCAATGATAATGTGGCACGTGAAAACTATGGCCCTTACACGGAAGGATTTGTGAAAATAGCGTACGATGATTTGACGGCTTTGGAAAAAGCATTGGAAAGTAATCCGCACGTTGCTGGCTTTTTAGTGGAACCCATACAGGGAGAAGCTGGGGTTTATGTACCATCCGAAGGGTATTTGAAACAGGCCAAAGCTTTATGTGAAAAGTATAATGTACTCTTTATAGCCGATGAAGTTCAGACTGGAATAGCAAGAACCGGTAAAATGTTGGCTGTGGACCACGAAGATGTAAAGCCCGACATTTTGATTTTGGGAAAGGCCCTGTCCGGGGGAGTTTACCCTGTTTCGGGTGTTTTGGCAAACGATGGGATTATGGAAGTGATTACACCGGGCAGTCATGGAAGTACTTTTGGTGGGAATCCCGTTGCTGCCGCTGTGAGCACTGCCGCTTTGGAGGTAATCAAAGAAGAGAATTTGGCAGAAAATGCTCAAGAGTTGGGGGAATTGTTCCGTGATGAGTTGAACAAGTTTATCCCAACCTGTGATTTGGTGGTAAAGGTTCGTGGGAAGGGATTGCTCAATGCGATTGTGATCAACGATACCGAGGATAGTTCGACGGCTTGGGATATTTGTATGGCCTTGAAAGAAAACGGGCTGTTGGCCAAACCCACCCATGGCAACATTATCCGATTTGCGCCACCTTTGGTGATGAACCGCGAGCAACTGATGGATTGTGTTTCCATTATTATAAAAACCTTGGAAAGCTTTAAAG
>CEVF01306943.1_pt1 | contig 12026 bp, 9 predicted proteins | sample 356441 | NCBI WGS metagenome assembly CEVF01 (sample SAMEA2622765, study PRJEB7988) | marine metagenome | biome: marine biome (ENVO:00000447); feature: surface water layer (ENVO:00002042); material: "saline water (ENVO:00002010), including plankton (ENVO:xxxxxxxx)" | depth 5 m
AAAAATAGATGAGTTTGCCATCGGGGGCAAATTCTGGGTCTATTGTTTTCAGGTTATCGGGTTTATCAATGAGTTGGGCGCCACTGCCACCATCTTTGTGGTACATGTGCAGTTTGATATTTCTTCTGCCCTTGGCTCCAACAATGTATTCCCCATCCGGGCTCCAATCCGCGGAGAAATAGTTTTGGTTGTTGTCTTTGGTGATTTGTTTGGTTTCTTTGGTGGCCAGTTCCATGGTCCAGATGTTGTCCGAACCACTTTTATCGGAGATGAACAGAATGGATTTTCCATCCGGGCTGTACCTAGGGTGAACATCGTAGGCCAAACCCCCCGTCAATCGTGTGGCTTTTCCACCTTGAATAGGAATGGTGTACAGGTCTCCCAACATATCGAAAATGATGGTTTGACCATCTGGGCTAACATCCAGTGAGAGCCATGTCCCCTCCTTGGCGGTAAAGGAAATGGTTCTTTCCGGTTCCAATGGCAGTTCTTTGGTCGCTTTTTTAGTACTGTCCACTTTTTTGTCTTGGGCAAAGAGCGTGGAAACACCCAAAAGCAGGGTCAAGATCAGCAATCTATGGTTTCTTTTCATTTAGTTGGGTTTTTATTGGATAAGCAAACAATATAGGAAAAAAAGGGGTTAGGGGATTGTCAGGTTTAACATTAAAAACTGAATAAAATGTAACAAATTCCAATTCATATCGTCCGATGCACTAGTGAACAGTTATTTTTTGTCAATGAAATTATTGAAAAAGCTTTTAAAGTTTGTTTTTGCCCTTTTGGGCGTGTTGATCATGACCCTACTTGTTATTATTGGTATCGATGCATATAGAACAAATTACTTGGATTCAGATCGTGTTGAGAATGGAAATATCAACTCATACCTTATTACCCATGTAAATGTTGTCCCAATGACCAAGGACACAATTTTAACGGATAAAATGGTGTATATCAAAGCAGGTGTCATTGAGGATATTGCAGATGATATTGATATTGATGGTGTCAAAGTAATTGATGCTGAAAATAAGTTTTTAATGCCTGGCCTGATCGATATGCACGTTCATGTTTGGGACAGATATGAATTGGGTCTGTATCTTTCCAATGGGGTTACCGCGGTTCGCAATGTTTGGGGAATGCCCATGCATTTGCGCATGAAGGAAGATATCAATAATGATGAGATTATTTCACCCATATTCTTTACTTCGGGTCCAAAACTTACCGGGCCTGAGTTTATTGGCGATGACAATCTAAATTTGACCGACCCAGAAGAAGCAAGGAACAAGGTGGTTTCCTATAAAGATAAAGGCTATAATTTTATCAAAACCTACTACGGTTTAACGCCAGAATTGTTCGATGCCGTTTTAGAACAGGCAAAATTATCGGACATGGATATTATTGCCCATCCTTCGCAAAAAGTACCTTATTCCTATCATTTGGACCCACAAATAAAATCCGTTGAACATACTGAGGATTTTGTCCAACAACCCCTTGACTATACTTTGGATACTGTAAAATTAAAAGAGGTAATCGATTTATATGCTGGAGCAAAACACAGTACCCATTGCCCCACATTGGTAGTCTTTAACAACATTTATCAAATGCTGGTGGATGACAACATCTTGCAATCCGAGTCCCTACAATACATGAATCCACTGATTAAAAAGGTGGATAGCAAAGGTCAGTTTGAAAGATGGCACAATGCCAAATTGGAAGATGCTTCTGTTACGGAGCGAATAAAGAAACAGCATGATTTTCATCTATACATCATAAAAGAACTGCATGAAGCCAATGTGAGGATTATTTGTGGTACAGACGCCGGTATCGGTGTTACAATCCCTGGGTTTTCCATTCATAAAGAATTGGGGTTCTATAAAGAAGCCGGTCTGTCCAACTATGAAGTGTTGAAAACCGCTACGGTAAATGCAGCCAAAACACATGCGATAATGAATGATATGGGGGTGATTGAAAAGGGGAAAGTCGCGAACCTTATTTTGTCAGACAATAATCCCTTAACAGATCTCTCAACCTTACAACGGCCATCAGCTGTTTTTGTAAAAGGAAGAAAATTGGATAGAAAAACCCTCGATTCCTTTGAGGAAAAGGCCAAAGACCGCAAAAACTTACTTGCCTCAGGGATTCGGTATGCAGAAAACCTGATCGTTGAGAAATAATAAGGGTAGTGCGTTGGGCAATTGAACTAAAAGCTATAGTCCCAATTCTGACCTCATATCCTCTACGTTCAGATTATTCAACAACTCAACCAAATTCCCGTACCAATTTTCGTGATATCCGAATTCTGGTTGCCTCAATTCTGCAATGGCATCTTCCTTGGACCAATCTTCAAAAACTATTCTGTATGCAGCCACCACGGCACCAGTGCGGTCCGAACCATGCCAACAATGTACAAGAACCGGTTTTTCGCTAGTATTGATCATGTTGAGTGCCTTGGTCAGGTCGCCCTTGTTCATTTCTTTTGCCTTTAACTTGAGTTGTTTTAAATCCAGATCCAAACCTTTCGCCTTTTTGGTATTGTTTTTTGAACGGCGCAAGTTTAGCACGGATTTTATGCCTATCGAATCTATTTCATAAAATCCTTTTTTGCTCGGTTGTTCAGATCTATAAATTCCGTCCGATACCTTATAAAGCCGTTTGAAATGTTGGGATTCTATTTTTGTGGCCTCACTATTTTGGGCCTGTACCAAAAACACATAAAAAAGGATAAAGATTATACTCGTAAATTTCTTCATTGGAAAAAACAAAGTTTAATGGGAAAATCAAAAGTGTCCCATTTATAATATCGTTTCAAATCATGGCTTGCTTTGTTACAAGGAAGCATGGGATATAAAGGTACGAACCATCGGTGTGTTTTCTCCGTTTTTGAATGTTAATGGGGACATAAAGTTGATATCAAAGGAAAACCAATGGACAACTTCTTTCACAGAACCACGCTATACCTTATATATTTGTAATGTTTGGATTTATTTTCAACACAAATTATGCGTAAAGTAAAAGAAAATGATACAATCAAAATTTGGTGGGATTTTAGGGGGCATTTTATTATTTAGCTCGTTCACAGTCTTTTCCCAACAATCTCCATTGGCTGAAAAAGCACCAACTGGAACAGAAAAAGATGTTTGGGTAGATCCTGCTTATGATCCTAACGATGGAGTACAATCCGTAGTGGTATGGTTTCGGGATCAATACTTGGAAAAAGCAGATTCATTCGTGAAAAAAACCAAGGAATTTAAGGGGCGGAAAAGATTGGAACTACGTTCTGAGGTCACAGCGGCTTTAAAGGAAATTAGCAATACAGCTTTCAGCAAAGTTAAACCAGAGCTTAATGACCTGGAAAAATCAGGATTGTTGGCCCATATCAATCAACATTGGATAATCAGTGGCTTTAGTTGTGATGTTACTCCAGAAGGCATGGAAGCGATTAAAAAACTGGAGGATGTAGCATTTATTTTTAAGAAACAACCTTCTATAGTACCTAATGGAAAAAATATGGGTCCTGAATATTTGGAAAGTATCCCAAAATCCAATTTTGACCCCAAAAAAGTGGAATCCTATCCTTGGAACATTGAAAAAATAAGGGCTCCAGAGGTTTGGGAAGAATTTGGAATTACAGGAGAGGGGGTATTGAATGTGGTTCATGATTCAGGTTTTAAATTGGATATTCCCCCATTGGCCTCAAATATATATACCAACAAGAATGAAATTCCTGGAAATGGACTTGATGACGATGGCAATGGGTATATTGATGATTACCATGGCTTTCATTTTGATCAGGGGAGGGCCAATCTAAATGAGCCAACCATTCGCAGGGCTACCAATATACATGGGAATTTATGTGCCGCCATGATTGTAGGAACCTATGCAACCGGAACAAAAAAGGCCATAGGCGTGGCACCCGGAGCCAAATGGGCTCCACTAATTGGGGTGAACCATATTGAGGATGCGATAGAATGGGCCATTGAACAAGGGGCCGACATTTACAGCATGAGTTTTTCACATCCCAATTTGGGCGAGTATAGGACGCATTGGAGAAAAATATTGGAACAAGGTACGCTCTGTGGTGTGGTATTTATTTCCGGAGCTGGAAATTTTGCATCAGGAGACAATTACGCACCGATTCCGGTTCAAATGCGAAACCCTGAAGACATTCCCAATGCCGTTTTAGGGGTGGCAGGAGTTGGTGAGGATGGCAAAAGGCCCCCGTTCAGCAGTCAGGGTCCGGTGGAATGGAACACGGCCTATTACAAGGAAGGGAGAGTAAACAAACCGGATTTCGCCACCATAAACTACAAGGTGCCCTGTGTTGACCCTGAGGGCAGATTGTTGAATATGGCCAGTGGAAATTCTTTGGCAGGCCCACATACTGCTGGGATTGTATCCTTAATGTTATCCGCAAACCCAGATTTGCTCCCTTGGGAAATCAAAGACATTTTGTTGGGCATTGCCGAAGATATTGGGTCACCGGGATTTGATTATCAAAGTGGTCACGGATTTATAAATGCATACGATGCGGTGAATGCCGTATTGAACCCATGATCCCCGAAGGACTCATCGTCGATAAGAGTATTCAAATTTCAACCAGGCCCAGTTTCTCTGTGTCGGTTAATTGAGGCAAGGGGTATTGGCTTTTGAATGAACCATATCACATATCAATGTTGTTGAGTTCTCCTTTGATTTGAATTTATTGATTTTCGAAATGTTAACGGCAATATAAAATTGGGGTCAAAAGAAAACCAATGACCAACTTTTTCGTTGAACCATTTTATACCTCATATATTTGCAACGTTTTGATTTTAAAACTGTAAACTAAATTTATGAGTAAAGTAAAAGAAAATGATACTGTAAAAGTACATTACACGGGTAAACTGACTGATGGGCAAGTTTTTGACAGCTCGTTGCAAAGAGAGCCTTTGGAAATAAAGTTGGGTGAAGGTCAGCTTATACCCGGATTTGAAAAAGGGCTTATTGATATGGCCGTTAATGAAAAGAAAACGATTACCATTGATAAGAAGGATGCATACGGAGAGGTCAATGAGGCGCTTTTTCAAAAAATATCCAAGTCCCAATTGCCAGAAGACCTTAAGCCGGAAGTTGGAATGGGATTGGTAGGAGCCAATGCTGCCGGACAGGAACAACAATTTAGAATTGCCAAAGTAGAGGAGGAGGACATTATTATAGATGCCAATCACCCTTTGGCCGGACAAGATTTGATATTTGACCTCGAGGTGGTCGAAATACTCTAAAATACGTCCCTGACAAAAGTTAGGAGCAACAATGTTAAAGAAGAGGACCAAATTCATTTGGTTCTCTTTTTTTTGTTGATAACAAGGAATGTTTGAAATGACATGGTCTGGAGTTTTCTTATTTACATGTACGCTACAAATATATTTCTATTATAATGTCCCGCATTATGTAACTTGAATTTTGGTCACTCCAATTAAGGACATTTCTTTTTTGAGCGTATTGGTGCGCGGAAAAAGTTTCTGCCATCTTCTTTGATTTTTTTCTTTCTATAAACTTTCTTTTCAAAAGGTTCAAGGACTCCTTAAAAAACAATAAGGAGGAGCTTGTGAACACACACTAATTGACCAACCAACACTAGAAGGGAAGGCAATGTGCGGAGTAGTTTAGGTTATTGACTTATATCATAGTGATTTGAAATTATTCGAGCTACTTTTTCACGTATAAAAAAATAATCAATAAACGAATCATGAAAAGATTAAAATGGATAATTCCATTGATTTTGGCCATTGGGGTCGTGGTATATTTTTTTGTTATCAAACCCAAGGTTGATTCAAGAAATATTGAATTCATATATACTTCGTTGGAAAAAGGAAACATTGAATCAATCGTTTCGAGCACGGGAACTTTAGAGGCTATCAATACTGTTGAGATCGGCACACAGATCTCCGGGACGATAAAAAAAATCTATGTTGATTATAATGACAAGGTCGAAGCTGGGCAGCTTTTGGCAGAAATGGACTTAAAACTACTGGAAACCAATTTACTTAACGCCCAAGCTAATTTAGCTGTAAGCGAAGTCCAATTAAATCAGGCCAAAGAGGAATACGATAGAAATAAAATATTATTTGAAAAAGGGGTTATAGCACAACAAGAATTTTCCAATATAAAATATACCTACGAACAAGCTAAAAGTGCGGTTCAGGCCGCTTCTGCCGCTGTAAAAACCATACAGGTCAATATGCAGTATGCACGTATTACCTCTCCAATAAGCGGCACCATTACAGAACGGAGTGTAGAAGAAGGGCAGACAGTTGCAGCCTCTTTTGCCACGCCCCAAATGTTCATTATAGCAGAAGATCTGTCCAAAATGCAAATATTGGCCGATGTGGATGAAAGCGATATTGGCTATATAAAAAATAATATGAGTGTTCGCTTTACGGTACAAACCTACCCCGATAAAGTATTTGTGGGAAAGGTCAGTCAAATTAGATTACAACCTATTCAAGTGAACAATGTTGTCAATTACCAAGTGGTTGTGGATGTCGATAATTCAAAAGGTTTTTTGCTTCCGGGCATGACGACCAATCTTGAGTTTATTACGGAATCTGCGAAAGATGTCTTGTTGATCAATAATTCTGCTTTGCGCTTTAGACCCAGCGAGCAACTGCTAAAGGACATAAAGCCAGTATTGGAAAGGAAAGCTAAAACAGAACTTCCAGATTCCATACAACCAATATTCATCAAGGCAATTTCCAGCCCAGAAACCTACACCCCTTCCAATTATAAGAAGAGTCTGCCTTCATCTATAGATGGCTTTTTTTATACAAATGCTCAAGGGAAAACGGATTTTAAGTTTGTGGAAATTGGCATAAAAACAGGCTTGCAGTCCGAAATCAAACGCTTTTTGGATGGTTCAGAGCCAAATGAGCAGATAAAAGCAATCAATGGTATTAAGTCTAAATAATAGGAATATGCCAAAGAAGAAAGTCATAGAAACCAAAAAAATAAGTCGGGTTTTTAAAAATGGAGACATACAAGTACGTGCGCTTTCAGACATAGATATCGTTATTGAAGAGGGTGAGTTTGTGGTCATAATGGGGTCTTCGGGTTCGGGAAAATCGACCTTGCTCCATATTTTAGGCTGTTTGGACAAACCCACTTCTGGCGATTATTATCTGGATGGTGTACATGTAAATTCCTTAAACAAGAATCAATTGGCGGATATCCGCAATCAAAAAATAGGATTTATTTTTCAAAGCTATAATCTATTGCCCCGTACCACAGCGCTTGAAAATGTAGAATTACCCTTGGTGTATGACAGGTCTGGTCGTTTTTCCAATTCAAAAGAACTAGCGAAAAAAGCATTGGAACAGGTAGGTTTGGGAAACAGAATCTATCATAAAACCAATGAACTTTCCGGAGGACAGCAGCAGCGTGTGGCTATTGCCAGAGCATTGGTGAACAATCCAGCGCTTATTTTATCAGATGAAGCTACCGGGAATTTAGATAGCAGATCCAGTATTGATATCGCAGATTTGTTTGTGCGTTTGAACAATGAAGGAAAAACCATTTTAATGATTACCCATGAACCCGAGATAGCCCAGTTTGCCAAACGGATGATCTATTTAAGGGATGGTCGTGTGTTGACCGATGAGCTTATTAAAAACAGAAGCACCAAAGAAAGTGCTTTGAAAGATTTGGAGCAAACCTCTTAAATTCCAGAACATGAAGCAGTTGTTAAAAACATTTAAGGTCGCTTTTCAGTCTATCTATAAAAACAAAACGAGAAGTTTGCTTACAGCGTTAGGGATTATTATTGGTGTGGCCGCTGTTATTATGACCATTTCTGCCGGGGAAGGAGCAACCCAGGAAGTACAGGGGCAAATATCCGGATTGGGCACCAACTTATTGATGGTCGCTACCAAATCGGAACACAGAGGGGGGATAGATGTCAGAATGGGAAGACCTATTGATGAAAAAGACTTTGATATCTTACAAAAGAACTCCGTATGGATTTCAAAATTATCACCTTTAATAGCAAATGGGGTAAGGGCCATTGGGCCAGAGGGCAACAAATCGACAACCATTTACGGGGTCGCATCCGACTATTTTGATATTCTAAGCAGAGAAATCATTTCAGGAGACATCTTTTCGGAGGAAGATGTAAAAGCAGCCAGAAAAGTCTGTGTGATCGGTGAAACCATTAAAACTGAATTGTTTGCCGGCGAAGATCCTATAGGACATCAAATTCGTATAGATAAAGTTCCTTTTACCATTATTGGTCTTTTAAAAGAAGAAGGAAAAGGAACCATGGGGCAAGATCAGGACGACATGTTGATTGCTCCCTATACCACCATACAAAATAGATTGTACGGGCGAAGAAGAGGGTATAACATGATTATGGCAAGTGCCATAAGCGAAGACCACATCGAAGATGCTGAAATAGAAATCACTGAGCTTTTAAGGGAGTCTCATCGAATTATTGATGGGGAAGAGGATGATTTTGAAGTCACCACCCAAATAGAACTTCAGGAAATAACAGGGAACATTACAGGTATTTTGACCCTTATATTGGGAGCTATTGCCAGTATTTCACTTATAGTCGGAGGAATTGGCATTATGAATATAATGCTGGTATCCGTTACCGAACGCACGCGTGAAATAGGCACCCGTTTGGCTATCGGAGCCAGGGAAAGTGATATCTTGACCCAGTTTCTAATCGAAGCCATTGTTTTAAGTTTGGTAGGAGGGATCATTGGGATTGCCTTGGGCATTATTGGAAATCAAATTATCTATAAAATAACCGATTTCTATATCCCCACAGCAGTAAATTCTATTTTGATAGGTTTTGGTTTCTCCGTTTTGGTAGGGGTTGTTTTTGGTTATTTCCCTGCTCGAAAAGCGGCCAGATTAAATCCTATCGATGCACTGCGCTATGAGTGATTTATTTTTACCAAAGCATTCTTCCCAAAACTTTATAAACAAAAAAGCATCACGATGTCCGAGATGCTTTTTTTGGGGTTCTAAGTTTATTTTGGAAACTATAAAAAGTGACTTAAAACGTACTTTCCCAGCAATTGTTTTATAGGCTTATCGTTTTAAAACCATTTTCCTGCAAACCGAAAAAATAGGTAAACCCATTGGAGGTAGTTTCTACATAAGAATGATAGTCCGATTTTTTTACGCCCAATTTGTTCATGGCAAATTCACAGACTACAATACGAATCCCTAGCTTTTGGGCTTTCTCGACCAAAGGTTGTAACTCCTTGTTTATGGCCAGATCCTTTACTACCTTTCCAATCAGTACAATTTCAAATTGAATATCGCTACTCTTGTTTTTATATTCCTCACCGGTCATTACCGATGCCATGAAATGATTTGAGTTTTGAACCAACAAAGCATATTTACCATCATTTTTGATTGAATTTTCTATTTGTTGCACACTTAGCACTTGTGCATTGACTGATACCGAAGTTGTTAAGCTTAGGACGAATAAACTGAAGATTAAAAAATGCTTTTTCATGTTGTGATTTTTTATTGTTGTTTAAAAAGAGTGCTTTTGTGAAAAGCACCAAATTTGCCCGCAAAGGTATGGGCCTATCTTCTTTTGGAACGTAACCTTTGTTACAGGATATGACCGATATGAGCAATTTCCTGAACCTGCAAGACGCGGTGAGGGTAGTCTTTTTGTCAATATTTTGGTAGGAGGGGAGTGAGGGCAAAACTTCTGGAATCCCCTATTATCTAACCACCAGCCATGAATAAATGTGCATGGAAGGAATGGGTGGAACAGGATTGTCAAGAAGTCTTTTTATAGCTCCATACCGCCAATCCATCCATAACCAATGCATAAAGCAATGTTTTGGACAGCTGTGGAAGGATATCCATGAATCCGGAACCTTTGAGCATTACCATTCGCATTACTTCCACAAAGTATCTTATGGGATTAAATTCCGTGATGATTTGAGCCCAATTTGGCATACTTTCTATGGGTGTGAACAAACCACTCATCAAAATAAAGATGACCGTAAAAAACCAAGAAATAAACATGGCCTGCTGTTGTGTTTCCGTAAAATTGGAAATAAACAGTCCTATGCCCAACACCACCAAAATATAAATTGAAGTATATAAATACATCAGTGGTAAACTACCGACCATGGGAATATTGAATACGACTTTAGCCAGTACCAGTCCAACGGTCAGCAATCCCATGCCAATAACCCAAAACGGAAAAAGTTTTCCTATAATAAATTGTCTTTTTTTAATGGGCGTTACATTTATTTGCTCCAAAGTGCCGATTTCCTTTTCACGGACAATATTCATCCCGGATAGAAACAATGTGATCATGGTGACCAACAAAACCAATATACCGGGAACCATAAATGTTTTATAATTTAAAGTTTCATTGTACCAAAACAAAGGGATGGTTTGGATGCTTGTAGGCTGAATTTGCTGGTCGGAAATTTGGAACAGATCAATTTTTAAATTTTGGTTGAAACGTTGCACAATCTGTGTGACATACACGTTTTCAACACCGGCAGCTGCCCCGTCAATGGCATTTATGGTAACACCTAAATTGTTGTATTTTTCTTTTTGTAGATCACGTTCAAAATGGGTCGGAATATGTAAAAGCACGTCCACTTCACCGTTCAGCATTGCAGCACTGGCCAAGGCTTCCGAAGGAAAATCCGTTAAAACATTAAAATACGTGGAAGCATCAAACCTTTCCACCAATGCCCTGGATGTGGATGTATGGTCATTATCAATATAGCCAAATTTGATATTTTTTACCTCAAAGGTGGCGGCATTGGATAAAATAACCAGTTGGAGTATGGGCATTATAAAAATAATGGGCAGCATACCTTTATTCCTAAAGATTTGCTTGAACTCCTTTTGTATGATGTAAAGAATGGTTTTCATATTTTTAAAAGATGAAGAGAATATAACAGAGAAAAAAGACACTTCTTAATATACTTCGTCTATTCTCTAATATCTATTTTCTAGCTTCTATTTTCACTCCAATCTGATTTTATATTTCTTCACACTTAACCCGATGAAAAACACGGTCATTCCCACCAAAATCAAGGTTTCTTTCCAAATAAATTGAAAGCCGACCCCTTTGAGCATAATGCCCTTGATGATGATGATGAACCATTTGGCCGGAATAATATTGCTGATCAATTGCAATGGCAGGGGCATACTTGAGATGGGAAATATAAAACCAGAGAGCAAAATAACCGGTAGCATCAATCCCATTAAGGAAATCATCATTGCCGTTTGTTGCGTTGCGGAAATGGTCGAGATCAAAATTCCCAAGGCCAATGCACTTATGATAAACAATATGCTTTCCAAAGCCAACAGAAACAGGCTTCCTTGAACCGGCATTTTAAAAATAAAAATGCTTAGTAAAACAATCACCACGGCATTGATTATCGACAGAAAAATATAAGGAAATACCTTGCCCACAATAACTTGGAAGGGCTTTAAAGGGGATACCAACAAAATTTCCATGGTGCCCAATTCCTTTTCCCTTGTTATGGAAATGGATGTCATCATGGCCGAGACCAACATCAAAATTATGGTCATTACCCCGGGAACAAACATATATACACTTTTTAATTCCGGATTGTAAACCATTCTCGTTCGGGGAGTAATTTGATATGCGATGGTAACATCTTTGTTCAGTTCTTTTTGATATTGGGCAAGAATCGCATTCACATAATTACTTATCGTATTTGCCGTGTTGGGGTCGGTGGCGTCCGTAATGATTTGGATAGTTGCCTCACCATCTTTGATCAGGTTTTTACCGAAATCCTTTTCAAAATTTAAAACGGCCTTGACCTTTCCTTTTTTGAAGATGGTCTCGATATCGGATTCCTTTTCAATCAATTGATCGATGCTGAAATATTTTGAAGCTGAAATTTTATGGATGATTTCTTTGGTATCCACATCTTTGGAATGGTCCAAAATGGCAATATCCACATTATTGATCTCATTGGTTATTGCAAAACCGAACAGCATAATTTGGGCAATGGGCATCCCAAAGA
>CEVF01072604.1_pt1 | contig 12020 bp, 4 predicted proteins | sample 356441 | NCBI WGS metagenome assembly CEVF01 (sample SAMEA2622765, study PRJEB7988) | marine metagenome | biome: marine biome (ENVO:00000447); feature: surface water layer (ENVO:00002042); material: "saline water (ENVO:00002010), including plankton (ENVO:xxxxxxxx)" | depth 5 m
TTCTGTATCTCGTTGGTCGGGTCAGCATCCGCGTCGTCCACATTGTCAACGCCATCGTTATCGACCGTTACCGTTCCACCATTTACGTCTGCAATGGTGCTGGTACCGTCACCGTTGTCGGTCACAGTGGTTATCTCATTGGTAGGGTCGCTATCGGCGTCATCAAGAGATGTCACATCTATGGTAAAGTTGGGATAGCTGCCGCCAATGGTAACGTTGCCGGCACCACCATCTGCCAAGGTCACTGTCTGGTCAGGGGACGTATTGGTCACTTGAAAGTCGTTACCCGTCTGATTGACCGAGATCCCAACACCTGCAGAAACCGTCTGGTTCTCATTGGTGGGATCATTATCGGCGTCGTCCACATTGTCCACACCATCATTATCCACTGTCACGGTCCCACCGTTCACATCGGCAATCGTACTGGTACCGTCACCATTGTCGGTCACAGTGGTTATCTCGTTGGTAGGGTCGGCATCGGCATCGTCAACGTTTAGGTTCAGGGTGTTGCCATCTTCAATTGTGATATTGCCCGAAGTACCATCGGTTGAAATAGTTTGGTCGTCACTTCCGGCATTGCTCAAAGCCGATAGATTTACAGTTACAGTGTTTCCATCTTCAATCTGCAGTGATAACACATTGGTACCACTATCGAAACTAAAATTCTGTAGTTGTTGGTCATCAGTAGATGTCAGTTCCCATGAGTCTCCATCCCAAAAGTAAATGGTTCCTGTACTGGTATTGACATATATGTCACCCGTATCGGCACCCGCAGGAGTTGTGGCCCCTGGGGCTGAGACATCTGTTCCGCTTAACACCTCGCAATTACATTGATCTTGAAGGGTCACCGTTGTCTGGGCAAGTCCATAACCAGAAACGAATAGGAAGAGGATGAAAATTACTATCTTTTTCATGGGTTTGTTTTTGTTTGACATCATCCTTATGAAATGGTCTTTTACGTTTAATCTGTTTTTCAAATCGAAAAAAATTCTCTAAAACTTGAACTTGAAAACTTTATGCCGAAGGGAAGTATTTTTTAAGAACAGTCAATCCATTACTATTGAATGCAACTGGTTTGTATCCTTTCTTAAGCTTTGTCTTCGATAAGTTGGTCAAATAGTTCATAATTTGGGTTGTATTTTGCTCTTTTTCAGTGAGTACAGTATTTCTTCACCATACAAAATTACTTTTATGCGCACCCGAGGAAAATAATTGTTGTGTAAGTGCTAATTCGTACGGTATAGCCCTATAAATTTGAAGTGTGAAAGATTTTAAACACCTTGACGAACCATTTTACCGTTCATCGATTTTATCAACAATACCAATACTTTTAAACTGGAAAGACCCCTAATTTTTGTTCACACGATAGGTAATTCTTCTATTGGTGATCACCGTGTTCACCTGTACTGTCAACACGGCTATATTTGATATGGTATTGGCACAGATAAAGCTCTGGCTATCCAATATGACCCTATACCGGTTTCCGTTTTCTGTAGTGGTAATATTGGTCAAACTAAGGGTATTGGTAGTGGTGCCGGAGTAAATGCCCATATCGGTAAGATCAACCCAGCTTGAACCATTGAACACCTGCCATTGATAAGCATCTGCGTTTGAAACAGTTACAAAAAATATAGCGCTACAACCCAGACATGCTTGACTATCAAATGGTTGAATCGAAATAACCGGCGCAGCCCCTGCTTCATGAAAGTCAAATGTACCACTGGAGTCCGCGTCGGCGGGTATTGGGTACAATGCCCCTGCAACCGAGCCGTTTGCATTGATTACAGGCGGATTTCCGGTACCGTAATAGTCATTGTCGCCTCCATCGGCATTGGCATCGGCATAGGCCTCATTGGCATCGCTACAGCCATCACCATCACTGTCAGTATCAAGAAAATCAGGGTTGCCCGTTGTATCCGTATTCGAAAGGGTATAATTAGCAATGCCGCTTTCTGGAAGGGTTTCAACGGCGTTGGCCCAGCCATTGTTGCCATAGGGGCCACTAATGACCCCGGCGGTATGACCCTGCGTGTGGCCAGCCTCAACGGCATCATAAACACCATCATTATCACTGTCTAAATCAATTGTATTCGCAACCCCGTCACCGTCTTCATCGCAGGTGCCGTAAATCAGGTCATTTATATCTGATTGTGAAAGCACAGTTGGGTAGTGCAAAATTTCATCCATCAGTCCACCGAAATAATTTCCCGTACCCTGCCCAAAGGCATCACCGCTACTTCTACCAAAACTATGGGCACTGCCATGGGCCGCCAATGTTCCGAAACCGGTGTTTATAGCAGTGCTCGCTACGCCGTCTAAATACATAATCACCGTTCCGTTATCATATGTAAAGGCTATGTGGTGCCATTGTCCATCATTTGGAAATGTAAAGCTTGATGTGCTCACCTGACTCCCTGCACCGCCTTCTCGTATGGCATTTTCCAAAATATTTCCATTCAATCGAATGGCCACACCGTTGGTGCCACCACCTTCATCAAGCAATGTTTGGATGCCAATCAAATTATTGGGCTTTATCCAAAAAGCATATGAAAAGTTGGTAATCTGCTGGTTCAAAAAAGTGCCGTCGCTGTACTGTAAATAATTTGAAACACCGTTAAAAGAGGCCGATGACAAGCCATGGACGCTCTCGTTGGAGTAGCCAACCGAACCTGCCTGTAAATTGTACCCGTTTCCGGAATTATCATTTGTCGAATTTTCCAGTGGCCAATGGGCATCAAAACCGGAAACATCAGGGCCACAATCGTTCTCCAACGCATCGGGAATACCATCGTTGTCATCATCTAGATCGCTTCTATCATCGATACCATCATTATCATTGTCGCGATAGACAGTGATGAATATCGTTGCTGTATCCTGTTCTGAAGTAAAGGTGCAGGTCGCATTATCCCTTATTGTATAAGTAAAGGAATCGCTTCCAAAAAAACCTGGGTCTGGGGTATAAGTGACCGTGCCGGCACCATTCAACACTGAGGTGCCATTGGCCGGTTGGGTCACTGAAAGTACTTCCAACGGTTGCCCTTCAGGATCGGTATCGGCCCCATTACCATTGTCAACCAAGGGGTCTAGCGTAACCGGTGTATCTTCCAAAGTGGTCGCACTGTCATCAGTGGCTGTTGGTGGTTGGTTGGCCGAATCTGGAAAAACATCCACGATATTGATGCTTCCATTATTGAAATCTATGGGCCGCAGTTGTCTTCTGACCACTACCCTGCCCCCTGTGGTTCTCGGATATGCCACCTCAACCACAATAGGTACCAAAGGCCCGCTGGGCAACCCAAAATGGATGACCCCAGTTTCTTGTGTGCCATGGCCATAGCCACCATTTACTTCTCGTGTTCCTGAAATTACGTTACCGTCACAATCCAATATTTTTGATGTAGCGCCCACACCAAAGCGCTCTTCGGTATTGAGGAGTCCGAAAGCATCCCTATCCTCAATAATATTGATGTACAGGTGATTGGGCCTAGAAAGGGCTCCCAACTGATTGATGTAAAGTCTATTGGGTCCCGATCTATTCACATAAAGATCTAAATCGCCATCATTGTCTACGTCAATAAACGTACATCCTTCACCTGGATTGGCATTGAAGGTAAGCCCTGAATCAATAAAGGACATAGCCCCTCCACCGTTGTTTATTTGGTTTAAATACAATTTGCTGGTACTGCTTCCGGTGAGAAAAATGTCGATGTCTCCATCGTTGTCTACGTCACCACAGGCAAGACCCTCTATCTGACCCGAAAAGTTTATGGGAATTCCTGTAGCTGCCCCTAGGCCGGTCCAAGTTCCATCCCCATTATTTCTGTGTATTTGGTTGATTCCGTTCTCTGTCCAGAAAAGGTCAAAATCACCATCGTTATCAAAATCATAAAAGGCCACAGAACCTTTGTTACTGTTATTAGCATCATCGATATTGACCCCATTTTGAAAAGTACCCCCGAGATTGGTGAAAAGGTCTACTTGGTTTCGCTTGCGCACCACGATATCAACCCAGCCGTCATCGTTAAAATCCGTTGCCGAGCCATAATCACCATCCGTTGCATCCTGTACCAATCCCAATGGCCAAGTAGTTGGGTCGGCCACATTATAAGGTGGGTTAGGACTGTCAGCTTTTCTGGTTACGTGCGTGAAATTGCCATTGCCGTCATTCTGAAGAATATCAATACCGTAGTTATGGTTGTCAATAAAGATGTCCAAATCACCGTCGCCATCGTAGTCAAGCGCACCGGCTCCCTCAGTGTTCATACCATCAGCAAGTGAAGTAAAACGCTGATTGGGCGCGGTACCCCCCGTACCATTTCCAAAACGGTTCGTCGCTGGATCTTGTAAATAGATGCGCACGTCGTTATGTCTGTTACGGAAAATATCTGGATACCCATCATTGTTGAAATCTACAAACAATGCTGTACGTTCCAGACTTCCACTTGTAAAGTCTGGGGCCAACGATGAGGTTACATCGGTAAAACTACCCCCATCGTTTCGCATTAAATAACCCCTGCCATTTGTATTGACCACAAGATCAAAATCGCCATCCAAATCATAGTCGGCCCATGCGTGACCACCGTCTTTACCACCTCCCATATTTAGGTTATAGGCAGCAGCACTTTCAGTAAAAGTCGTTTGCCCCATAACAGGATAGACCGTCAGCATTGAAAGAGCAATCCACACATACAGGCCAACGAATGTAATTTTTGGATAATTCATAAAACCAAGTCCTTGGTAATGTGCAAGTTGCACTTAATAGCGTAAGACAAGAAAAAAATGTTGTGAAGATGAACAAAATCGTCATCTATGATTGAAAACCAACCATTTACATTTTCTGACAGAAAAAATTCTGATGTTAGTTTTTGCTCACCCGATAGGTGATTCTGCGATTGGTAATAACAGTTGCCGCTCGCAAGATTGACATGGGGGCAAATTCTGAAGTACTGTTCCCCAAAGTCGCGGTTGCCGTAATCATTTCTCCTAAAGTGGCTCCGCTTGGCACTGGAAGGTTAAAATGGAATCTGTTGGTATTGTCGGTATTGCCATCAACATCGGAATAGGACGAAGACGTATTATCTGCATCAGCACCACTGCCTTCAACGGCAGCACCTATAAAAGTCTGGCCCTCCCCATAATCAACCGCCATACCCAATTGGTTGTCACCCGTTGTTGCCGTACCCTCATTAATATCCGTAAAGAAAAACTCTATGGTGGCGCCCGGTCTTGACCATCCTTTTACCACAAGATTGCTTCCAGAGATATAGGCAGCTGAGATTATTGGGAAGTTCTGAAGATCATTGGGCCCAGTGTCACCATCGCCATTATCGTTTAGGGTGACACCGTCGCCTGCCCCTGAGGAAGCATCCAAATCAATGCCGAGGGCATCAGAAATAGTGCCATTGGCATAAATGGAATTCTGGCTTATTCGATTTGCGGTTCCGCCCACTACAACAATTCCAGCACCACCATTTGCATAAATCATATTGTTCGTGACAATGGAATTGTTGCCTCCAATTTTTATTGCCATTCCTTCAATGTTACCACTACAGTTGCCCCCATCTTGCCCTGAAGCCGTTATGGAGTTTTCACTGATTGTGATGTTACCGCTACTTGCAGAGGCATCAATGCCAGCAGAAGCTGCATTTTCAATAAAATTTTGTGTAATGACCAGACCACTACCTCCCTGAACGAGAATATTATCCGTACAAGCCGAATTGCCGTTGTTGGTAATGTGGTTGTTTTGAATAATGTTTGTCGTGCCACCGTTCACAAAAATTCCTGCATCGGTATTGGTAGCAATGTAATTGCCATCAATCAAAATGCTGCCTCCTATATTTTCAATTCCATAGTTTATATTTCCTGAATTTGTGCCCTGTGCATTGACACCCAGAAGGTTCTGTAGAATAGTTGCCGACCCGCTGTTTACCCGAACGCCGGCATTGTTATTGGCGTAAACGGATAGATTTCGCAACACCACATCTGCTTGTACCTTCAGTACGTCACCGCCATCTCTGTGCACTTGTATTTCCGGTAACTCGAAAATTGGAAGTAAACTGCCGGAAACCCCAACAGGGTTGCCTCCTGCGCCGATTGTACCTGAATTTGTGTCTCCCGAATAAGCGGTTTGGGTTCTGCCATCGATGACCGTATTGTCTCCCGTAATATCAGATAAGGGATTTCCGTCTGAAATAAAAATATCGAAGTATCCTGACGAAAAATTGGAATCTGGTGTACGGCCCAAGGGGTCCGAACTACTGGGTATCATAAAGATTGAGGTGTCTTGGCCAGCGGCCGGATCGAAAATAGAATTAGCAACAATGTCCAATCCTATCTCGTCCAAATTATTGGCGTTTACGATAAATTGTTCCAATGAGCCCTGCCCGTCCTCGTTCGTATTGACAATAGTATTGAAATTATAGCCAAAATCCATTCCGACTACTCCTTCACTTGTTATCAACACAGGGGCCACCGACTGAGCGCCTGTCAATGTACCGGCGGCACTGTCTTCAGCAGAAGGGTCGGCCCCTCCTACCTCATTGGTCACTTCAATGACCGAACCGCCAGGGAAACTTGTTCTAAAGGTCTGAACAGGCCAACAAGTGTTACATGCGGCCCCGCCTCCTCGGGTAGAACGTACCGTACCATTGACAACCCGTACGCTATATGAACCATTTGCCATGCCACCAAAGCGATACAGGCCGTTCGCATCTGTAGTGGTATTGTCAACAAAATTGTTCAGCGCATCATATAGCTCAACGGTCGCACCTTGCACCCCCACCCCGGAGGATGATGCTCGGTTTCTCCCGGCACCACCTCCATAATTTACATCCTCGAAAACCGTACCGGTAATCAAGTTCGAAGGTACTTTGAGCACTAAGGCGTTCATAATTACAAAATCTTGGCCTGACTGAACATTTGTAGTGACGGTTGACTCCCCTGGTTGTATATAGGGCGAAACATCGTAGGTGTCTAGATCAAGGCCATATGCCGTTGCATTGTTAACATTTGGTACTATTGTGTTGTCAAAAATGGTGGAGTTGAACGGGTTGTTCACCGTAACGCCATTGTTGTCTCCATCTCCCGCAAGTGTAAAGGTTCCCAAACCGGTGGTTACCGTAAGTAGTTCATTATTGCTGAGGGTCTGGTCGCCTTCCCAAGAAAGCACTGTGGTTTTTGAACCCGAGGCACCTATAGCAAAAAAGCCGCTTAAACTAAACGAGGATGATGAATTGCTTTCTCCGTTAAACCCTTGGTATAGGTTAACAGTTGAGGCTGGCAAACTGGCATCTTCGTAAAATATAAATAAGCTCCACCCACCTAATACCGTTGCAGTTGAGCAATAATTCCCGGTATTGTCCACCGTTAGGTCGGTAAAGTCATAGGTGTTTGTTGATGGGTTTGAAATGCCCTGGACAATCGCGGTAACATCACTGACACCACCAAAGAAAACCCTATTGGTAAGGGTGGTTGTGTACATTACATCGGCCGTCACGGTATTGCCCTCAAATGTCACTTGGGAATCTGGAGTGGCAGCACTGTGGGCCCAATATAGTAGTGCCTTTTGAATCGTTGCAGTGGCAGGAATACTTGACGTCAATGTATTGCTTGAAGAAGTGGTTATTGCGCATGCATCTCCAGTATTAGGTTGGGTTCGAAGTGTGCCACCAGTTGAGGTATAGTCAACATATCCATCAAACTCTTCAAACAATGCCAACGGCGTATTGCCCAATAAATCGTTGTCGGTAATGCTCCCTGTGGCAGTGTCGGAAATATTGATTGAACCATCAGATGACCCTGTAAATGATATCGTGAATGTTTCCAGTCCCTCAAAATCACCATCGTCGTTGATAGGTACCGTAATGCTTTCAGTATCTCCGCTAGTTCCGTTAAAACTCAATGTACCTGAGGTGGCGGTATAATCACTGCCGGCCACCGCAGTGCCATCATTGGTCGTAAAATCTACCGTAAACGAACCAGAAGCGTTTGGCCCCACATGCCTTGCAGTAAAAGTAGCTGTACCATCACCCTCATTTACTGAAATGTCTTCAACCCTTACCGAGGCGACTGCGGTCGCCGTAATCAATACGTTGTCGATAAACACACGATCGTTGTTTCCAGACCAATTATTGCCGCCCTTTATAAACCTAATCGTGGTATTGCTTGATATATGTGCAGAAATATTTTGACTAAAAGTTCCACTTTGATTTCCGGAAAAAGTGGCCAACGTGGTATATGAAGAACCATCACTGGAAACCTGAACATCAAGTGTTTCACCGGATTCAAGGCTTGAAGTTTGCCAATCAAAAGATAAGGTTGCCGAAGAATAAGCGCTTAAGTCTGCTGACCGCCTGATAGTCTCCGTCCAGATATATGCGAATCTCAGTTGGTTGCCCGTTATTCTAATGTACCCCCCTGAAGGAGAATTGTCATCCCCAGATTCTATCCAGTTCGTCGACCAATTCTGTGTACCATCGTTGTTCGAATAAGAAACCGAACTAAAGGTATCATAATAAGTATCTTGGGCATTCGCTATCGAAATTGTCAATAAAACGAACAGGACAAATATCTTAAGCATTTTTCCCATAATATTCAATAACTATAAATCATGGTAAAAATAGACCGAAGTAAATTCTATGCCCAAAATATGTTGTGAACTAGTACTTTACCAACGTGAACCCTGCATTGTTGGAAGTTTTTTTAAAAAAATCCTTTTATCGATAATACGAATATCTACGATCAGTTGGCGGCTTATTCTAGAATGATAAACTCTGACCTGCGGTTCATCTGGTGTTTTTCCCTAGAACAGGGTACCCCATTCCCACATTCGTTCACAAGTCGCGATTCGCCAAAGCCTTCGCCCTTTAAACGATCAGGTGAAATGCCCTTGGAAATCATATAGTTTACAGTTGATTCGGCACGCTTCTGCGACAACCACATGTTATAGTCGTCATTGCCCCTACTATCGGTATGGGAATTGACCTTGATCTTTAGGCTCGGATATTTTTCCATGGCAACAATCACCTTTTGGATCTCGACCTCTGCATCAGGACGGATATTGTACTTGTTCAAGTCGAAATATATGGTACTCAACTGCAGTAATTTCGCAAGATCATCGCCAAAACCACCCGTGACCACATCCCGCTCCAAATAGAAGTCAACAATTCGAGGTTTGCCATATGACTTTGGGAGATATTCTTCTGAGGGAACATAACCTTCCATCAAGGCCCTCACAAAATTTCCTTTTGAACAATCAAGCTCAAGCACATAATTACCTTCTGAATCGGTTATGGTAGAGGAAACCTCATTGTTTTCCTCATCGATAATCTTCACGGTTGCCCCTACCAAGACCTCATTCGAGATCCTATCACGAACGGTACCGGTAACATCTTGCAAGCAATCAAGTTTCAGAGGTTCGGTCTCTTGAAACGCATAAATGTCATCTTCGCCAAGGCCACCTGGCCTATTCGATGAAAAATAACCTCTCTTGGTCTCTTCATCAATAACGAATGCAAAATCGTCGTACGGGCTGTTAACTGGTTTTCCGACATTCATTATTGGCTCGTCGTATCCAAAAGCAATTTTGGTGGCAAAAACATCTAATCCACCTAACCCGGGATGGCCATCAGAAGAAAAATACAATACCCCGTCAGAGGTTATGAACGGAAATGTTTCACGTGCCTGGGTATTTATGTTCTTTCCTAAATTGATAATGGGGCCATACGTGCCGTCTCCGATTATCTTCGTCATAAAAATATCAGACTCGCCGTGCGAACCGGGCATATCGGAAACAAAGTACAGCGTTTTTTCATCTGGACTCAAAACCGGATGCGCCACTGAATACGAATCGCTGTTAAAAGGCAGTTCGGTGATGTTGGTCCACTCGCCATCCATATTTGTGGCACTATATATTTTCAACCTGGTGATGCCTTCTTGGTCTTTGTATTTCTTGCCGTCCAAGAAATTGTTTCGCGTGAAGTACATGGTGCCCCCATCTTTGGTAATCACCGATGTAGATTCATGAAGCCTTGTATTCACGTCTCCTTCAAGTTTCACCACTTTCCCTTGTGAAACGCTGTCGGCATCTACTTTGTATAGGTCTAAAAAATCTTTGGCATTCCATGTGTGCCTATAGCGGGCAAGGTTTCCCGTGTCTCTATCCGAAGAAAAAATCAAGCCTTTTTTGTAAAAGGTAGCGGCAAAATCGGAGTACTTGCTGTTGTATGGAAAGGGTTCAATGTCATACCTACCAGAATTTTCTTCGATCTTGGCCAAATAATCGTCTTCGTAAGCCGCAATTCTACTGTCGGCACCGGCCATATCTTCAAATCGGGCCATCATTTTGTTTGAGGCCTGATAATCTCCCAATGTTTTCAGGGTCTGGGCATACCTAAAAACATAGTCGGTACCCATTTCTTCGGGATACTCTTCAAACAAGCGTTTGTACACTTCACCCGCCTTTTCATAATCCGCATTGAAATAATATGAATTTCCAAGTTTTTTAAGCAGTTCAGGTGACACATAGCCCTTTTCGAGAACTCGCTGATAAATATCGATGGCGGGCCTAAAAGAATAATCGGAGTATTTTTTGTCTGCCCTGTCCAATTGTTTTTCTTGGGCTTCCAAACTGGCAAACCCTAAGATCAATATCGTTAACAGCAGTAATCTTTTTGGCATAATCATCAAATATTAAAAGAAGCGTGGTGACACTGTTCGTTGGAACGATTTCAACAATTCGAACCGTAAAAAAACTTCAAAGGAACCATCATTGAACTGGGTGCCCCCCAACTCAGTGGTTTCCCTATCGTAGGCCAATCCCAACATTAACTGTTCGGTAAGCTGAAAGCCAACAAGGCCACTAACGGCCGCATCCCAACGATAGGCCGCTCCAAAACTAAACCGATCATTGAACAAAAAACTGGCCGAAACATCCACTTGAAGGGGCGCACCCCCAACCGCTTTTGTCAACAAAGCTGGTTTGAACTTCAGATTTCCATTTAAATCAAAAACATAGCCAGTGATCACATAAAAATTGATTCGTTCCGCGGCCAAAAAATTGATTGAGTTGCTATCGCCCCCGCTATTATCGAAATATTCCGTTTCCAAAATATTCGGGGCCGATACACCTGCGTAGAATTTGTCAGTATGATAATAGATTCCCAATCCGAAATTGGGTGAAAATTGGTTGTCGATGTTTTCTTGATCTACAACTTCTTGGTCAAAGTTCCGTAATCCATTATAATCCAAACTCAACAAATTGCCCCCTGCCTTAAATCCAAACGATAGTTTGGCATCCAAGGAAACATCAATGGTATATGACAACACAGCATCTACATAGGTTTCTTGTACCACTCCATCGCCAATATTATCGTTCACTATCGAAATACCATATCCCAATCTGCTATTTCTTATTGGCGAATGTAAATTGATTGTAAATGTTTCAGGGGCGCCATCCAACCCCACCCATTGTGAACGATAAAGACCTGCAAAAGTCAACTGACCCCTAGAGCCTGCATATGCCGGGTTGACACTCAAGGTATTGTACATGTACTGGGTATACTGCGCATCTTGCTGGGCAAAAACACTCGGAGATGCCATGCAGAAAAGCAGTAAAAGAATCGATATGGTTTTTCTTATCATGCTGTAAGTTAACAGATTATCGGCTTATATAGAGGTAATCGGTGTCGGTTATTTTTCCTTGTTCTGATTCGTACTCAAATATATAAAAATATACCCCCGAAGGCAGGTAATTGTCCGCTGATAGGGTTGACCTACCTTTTGACCGGCCATCAAATACATTGTTGATGTTATTGTAGTTCTTGCCTTCGTAAACGGCAACCCCCCATCTGTTAAAAATCTTCAATGTATTGTTCCTAGCATTTTCTACTCCGCGGATAAACAAAAAGTCATTCCTTCCATCCCCATTTGGAGTAACCAATTGGTTTACCTCAATCTTGTCTTCTTGAGGCGGATCGTTGTCGGGGTCCAGGTAGTCGGGCGTGCCGTCGCCGTCCGTGTCG
>CEVF01015171.1_pt1 | contig 12014 bp, 11 predicted proteins | sample 356441 | NCBI WGS metagenome assembly CEVF01 (sample SAMEA2622765, study PRJEB7988) | marine metagenome | biome: marine biome (ENVO:00000447); feature: surface water layer (ENVO:00002042); material: "saline water (ENVO:00002010), including plankton (ENVO:xxxxxxxx)" | depth 5 m
CGAATCCACGCGAACTGCGCCTGAACTCATACCTCTCATAATCAACTTTTTATAGAATATTTGAGGCTGATCAAGGATTAAACCCTTAATTTAAGTAATAAATAAAGGGACTAGTTGAGTTCATTTATTTTAAGCAAGATTCTGAAATACAGTAGCTTGCGATGATTCAGCAATTGAGTTCAGCGTTTACTCCGTGGCTGGCGGTTCCGAATTTATTACAATTTTGGCTGAAATTTGAGATTGGGTGGCTTCGGCGATCAGTCCGTCGACCGATTCCTTTCCCAGATGGATGCCGAAGTCCAGGGTGAAGGACCTGATGTCTCCCGGAGCAAGTCGGGGAACACGGCCGTATTTGCGTTCGACTTTGCGGTTGAAGGGATAGCTCGTCGCCGGCTCGATTCCCGTAACGTAACCGTCCTCCTCCGATGCCGTATTCTTCCAGATCGTAAGGTAGGGAAGCTCGGTTACGTTCCAGCGGACCGAGGTAGCCTGGTCGCCGGAGGCATTAGCGAGGAACGCGAGGGCCCTGGAGTTGGCATCGGAAAGAGGTTCCAGCAGATAGACTTCTTCAGTGAAGCCAGGCGTAGGACCGGCATATTCCCGCCATTTGGCTATGCCTTTGGCAGCATGCTCATTCATGGGGGTAACGCTTTTAGCGGGTGCGTACACCATGGCTCCTTCCTCGAGAATCGATGACCCGTAGTTTCCATGGTAAATCAGTTGAAATTCTTGAGGGAATGAGCCCTCGTTCGTCAGCCTGTCGGAAATCTGGAAAGTGTTCGATCCTGGCGTGGTTGATATTTCCGTAACTAGCTTGAATTTAGGCCCATAGAAGAACTTTTCGTAGACCTTTCCACGGATGCGAATGCGGTGCGGAGGCTCTTCGTCCACCACCACCTCGTAGTCCGATGCAGGGATGTTCTGGATCTTGCCGTGCAGGGAAAGGTTGAGGGTGGCGGTGTCGCCTGTGTTGTTGATGAACTCGTCCATACCAGGGTGACCGGCGAATTCGAGCCCGCAACGGACCATCCATTCATTAAAGCCTTCCAGCCATCCCAAGCCGCCACGGCTTTCCAGGTCTACGAAGGAAGGGTGGACGACCTCCTTGACGGGGGAATCCCATCCAAGGCGAATGTCCCCCATCCGGACGTCGAGGATACCCATGCCTCGGGCCGGAATGACGGCAATCCTGAGTTTTCCGTTGTCCAGAGTGATGAGTTCGACGCCTTCCTGCTTGCCACCCTTGAGGACGGTTTTTGTGACCGACCATGGAGAGGCGAAGGTTTTGTCCTTGTGCCCCGTCGAACTCTCGATGGTTTCGACCAGGTCTTGTCGGGAGGGAGTGTTTTCAGTTGCGGATTCCATTGTCACGGAAGATTGCTCGGAGCATGATCCGAGAGCAAGCAGGCAGTATAGAAAAGGTAAAAGAGTTTTTTTCATGAGGTTGGTGGGGGAATGACGTTAACCGAAAACTTCTTCCAAGGCGGCTCGCATCACCTTGGGGTCAGGGTCGACTCCGGTCCAATGCTTGATTCCTATAACTCCTTGGTTAACAAGCATTCCCAGGCCATCGATAACTTGGCACCCCTTGGCCCGCGCATCCCGGACAAGGTTGGTGTCGGGGGGGTTGGGGATGACGTCGGCAACCACGGTATCAGGTGAGAGGCTATCCAGATCGAGGTCGAGCCGGGCTTCAAGGTCGGGAAAAAGTCCTATGGAAGTGGCGTTGATGAGGACGTCGGTGCCGGAGGGGATGGTGAAGGTTTTTTCCCAGGGGATGAAACTTGCCGAGACGGGCAACTTGTCATCGAGGAGAGTGGTCAGCTCTTCACCGCGCCCGGCAGAGCGGTTCACTATCATAATCTCCGTTGCTCCTGCCAGGGCCACCTCAACGCCAATGGCTCTGGCGGCTCCACCGGCTCCGAAAATAACTACTTTCTTGCCTTGCGGATCGGTGAGTTCCCTAAGCGATGCAAGGAATCCCTTGCCATCGGTGTTTTCCCCTATCCATTTTCCATCCTTGCGCACGACGCAGTTCACGGCTCCCATAAGGGATGCCGATTCACCGAGACCGTCGAGGTACTCGATGACCTTCACTTTGTGGGGGATGGTGCAATTGAAACCTTGGAAACCCATTGCCTTGGCCCCGCTGACGGCGGTCTCGAGGTCGTCCGGTCCGACCTCAATGGTGAGGTAGCGCCAGTCCAGTCCGTGATGCCTGTAGGCTGCCTCCACCATGACCTGAGTGGGGTTCTCGGATATTGGCTGCCCGAAGGCAGCCGTAAGTTCCTGTTTGAAGTTTAGCTCTTTGCTCATTTTCCAAGTATGGTTATATTTCCAAATTTAGAAATATGTCCGCTTCCGCAACACTTTTCTAGGCTAAGTTTAATTCCGCCTTGTTTTTCTCGTCGCCATAAACTTTTCAATAATATTCCCAGAAAATCGTTGAAGGTTTGTTTTTTCCACATTAGGAAAAGCTTCCATATAAGGAAATTATGACTGAAAGCATAGTGATTAGCGAGGAGGCTTCTGCAAAGGGTACGGATAGAACGTTGGCGATTCTTGAGCTTTTGGGAAGGTTCAGAAAGGGACAGTCCTCCAGTGAGATTGCTCGTTCCCTTGGTCTGCCGGTAAACACGGTCGGGCGCATAACCGAGACCATGACTAAACGCGGATGGCTTTACCGGAGGGAAGATGATCGTCGTTACGTCCTGACCAACCGTGTGGCGGACCTAACTCGGCCGCAGGTGAACGACAAAAGCCTTGTCGTTTCCGCTTGGGACTGCCTCAAGGACTTGCGCGACAGGACGGGAGAGACCACCCAGTTGATTGCGATGTCGGAAGGGAAGGCTTTGATTCTCGAGCAATGCGTATCCGATCAGGCGATTAAGGTTTCGGGTCGGATAGGAATGAGAGTGCCCTGTTACTCCTGTGCGCCCGGCAAGTCGATCCTAGCCAACCTACCCGTGCAGGAACTGGAACAATACTTAAGGGAAGTCAGCCTTAAGCGCTTCACCCCTAGGACTTTGGCCACTCGGGAACTTCTTCTTGAAGACCTTGAAGAGATCCGTTCCGCGGGTTACGGCATAGACCAAGCCGAAGGTCTGGACGGGATCCATTGTGTGGCCGCGGTGATCCTTGACGATTATCATTATCCGATTGCGTCGATTACTACCATCGCTCCCGCCTTTCGCTTGCAATCGGACCGTTTCGAGGATATCGGACAGGCTTGTATTGAAGCCGCTTCGATCATTCGGTCGAAACTACTTAATTAGCTTCCTTAACCCTATTCGAAAAACCAATGAGCAAGAAAACCAAGATCTTAGCCGTTCTCGCCACAGTTTCCGCCATCTTCCTTTGCGGGTGCGGGAATGAAGAAAGCGCCAGCAAAGGCATCATCGCCTACACCCCGCAGACGCTCTCCAACCCGTTTTTCAGCGTCATCGCCGATAATATCAGGGAAGAAGCCGAGAAGAACGGTTATGAGGTCCTGGTGGTCGACCCCGACATGGACGTCACGAAACAATCAAACCAGATCGAGGATTTTATTGCCAAGAACGTTACCGCCATCGTTCTGGTCCCGGTGGACCGTTTCTCGATCGGGCCCTCCGTGAAGGCCGCCAATGCGGCGGGAATCCCCGTTTTTACCGTGGATGCAAAATGCGCCGCGGAAGGAGCCAGGATAGAGGGACACGTCGGAACGGATAATTTCCAAGGGGGTGAACTTGCCGGGCAGGCCATGATCCAAGCCCTAGGCGAGGAGGGCGGGGAGGTCCTCGTTCTCGATCTTAAGAAGGCCAACTCCTGCGTCCTCCGTGTGGACGGCTTCAAGAAGGTCATCAATGCCCACAATGAAGGCAGGACTTCCGGGAAGATTGAAATTGTTGCGGAATTAGATGGAAACGGAGATCGAACCAAGGGCTATGAGTCGGCATCCGCTGCTCTGCAGGCCCACGAGGACTTGGCGGCCATCTTTGCCATTAACGATCCTTCCGCATTGGGAGCTTATACTGCCGTGGAGGAGGCCAAGCGCCAGGACCGGATCAAGATCATCGGTTTCGATGGGATGCCGGATGGCAAGAAGGCCATCAAGAAAGGCCAAATCTTCGCCGATCCGATCCAGCACCCCGACAAGATGGGCATCCAGATCGTCGACCTTATAGTCAAGTACCAGGCGGGCGAGGAATTTCCTCAGGAAACGCTCCTTCCAGCCACGCTCTACACCAAGGTCGAGGCGGATCAGGATCCGGACCTGAAATAGATTTGACTGCCGAGATCGAAAAACCGCCCCTTCTGCGCATGCGGGGCATACGCAAGGGTTTTCCCGGGGTTCAGGCCCTGGATGGCGTTGATCTCGATCTCCATGCGGGCGAAGTGCTGGCTCTCCTCGGGGAGAATGGGGCGGGTAAGAGCACGCTTATCAAGGTGATCGGAGGGGCCCACCTTCCTGATGAAGGCTCGATGGATATCGAGGGCCGGTCTGCTCGGATCGGGACTCCTCAGGACTCGCTTCGCGCTGGAATAGGCATCATCTACCAGGAATTCAATTTGGTTCCAGGTCTGACGGCCCGAGAGAATATTTTTCTGGGACAGGAACCCTCCCGGTTGAGTTTTATTCCGCGTTCCGAGGAGAAGGCAAAGGCGTTGAAGCTATTCGAGCGCATTGGCGTTGCGATCGATCCGGACAAGTTATGCCGTGATCTGTCCGTAGCCGAACAGCAGGTCGTGGAAATTGCCAAAGCTCTTTCCCAGGATGCCCGCATCCTTGTGATGGACGAGCCCACCGCAGCCCTCACCCCCCGGGAGGTAGATGGTTTGCTCAAGGTGGTTGGGGAATTGAAGACCCAGGGAATCGGAATCATCTACATCAGTCATCGACTGGATGAAATCGATGCCATCGCGGACCGTGTGACGATTCTCCGCGATGGAGCTCACGTCGCTACCCGCTCCAAGTCCGAACTGGATCGTGATCAGATGATTGCCTTGATGGTCGGTCGTAGCCTGCACAAGGAGTTCCCCATCCGTGAATGCAGCGCGGGAAAAGTGAGGCTATCGGTTCGCAACCTGAATCGAGGTTCCTGGGTTCGGGATGTTTCCTTCGATCTGCGGGCCGGGGAAATCGTCGGGCTTACCGGCTTGGTCGGCGCCGGCAGGACCGAAACAGCTCGGCTGATATTCGGTGCGGACCGTCTGGATTCGGGTGAGATTTTCCTTGATGGAGAAAGTGTGTCCGTTCGAAGTCCCCGGGACGCCATCCGTAGTGGGATTTGCCTTCTGACGGAGGATCGCAAGGGGCAGGGCCTTGTCCTCGGCCAGACCGTTCAGGAAAACTTTGGTCTTCCCAACCTGGGTGCCTTTTCATCCGGTTTTCTCATCAGTTCCTCCCGTGAAAGTGATGCCTTCGAGGGGTACGTCGAGAGGATGCGGATAAAGATATCGGGCCACGCTCAACCTGCGGGAACCTTGTCCGGAGGCAACCAGCAAAAGGTCGTATTGGCCAAATGGCTCCAGAGGAATGCGGACGTGATCATCTTCGACGAACCGACTCGGGGAATCGACGTAGGAGCCAAATTTGAGATTTATCAGCTCATTCATGGCTTGGCCGAGCAAGGTAAGGCCATTCTCATGATCAGTTCGGAGCTTCCTGAAATTCTAGGCATGAGTGACCGGATCATCGTCATGAACGAGGGAAGGGTTACGGGTGAGATCGAGGACTGTTCCGCGGCGACCCAGGAGTCAGTGATGAAATTGGCTACCCATAGGGAGGAGGTTGCAGCCTAATGAAAAGGTTCCTTTCCGATTATGGCAACCTCCTGGTTCTCCTCTTGCTCTGCTTGGGTGTCAGCCTTGTGACCATCGAGGAACAATCCTCAACCAGTTCTTCCGCGGCAAGGAAACTTGCCGTGGAGGTCGCTTCGGGTAACCCTGAAGGAGCCCGCGTAATGGTAATGGTTCGATCCGGGGAAGGCTCCGCCCGTTTTGCCAAGGTTATGGAGGAGGAACTGTCCAAGGAGGGATTGCAGGTGGTTGGAGCTATTGTTGGAACTCCCGTTGACGCCCGACGAGCCCTGGTTTCTCAAGAGGAGGAGCTGGCGGCCATCGTCACCGGCGAGCATATGGCCGTATTCACGTCCGGACAATTACCTAAGCTTGCATCCTCGAACCAAGCCTTGGCTGGGACCAAGACCTACCGGACGGAAACCCACCTCTGGCCCAATTTTCTGAAGAAGGATAACTTGCTCAACGTTCTCAAACAGGTCTCGGTGGTGGCGATCATCGCCATCGGCATGACACTCGTCATCATCACAGCAGGAATAGACCTTTCCGTGGGAAGTCTCATTGCCTTTAGTGGCGTTATTGCGGCCTTGACCATACAGGCTTTGGGAGGGACTGCCCCGAGCACTTCGCATTTGTGGATTGGAAGCCTTGCCGCCATCCTCCTTTGTGCGGGGATTGGAATGACCACAGGTGGATTAGTGACGGCTTTCAGGATTCCTCCCTTTATCGTAACCTTGGGGGTTATGTTCATCGCCAAGGGCTTGGCTTTCATTCTTTCGGACTCCGAACCCATTACCGTTGAAAATGATGGGTTTGCCTGGCTGGGTAGAGGCTCCGATTTTTTTGGTCTTCCCAATTCGGTCACCTTGATGATCATTCTCTTCGTGGCCTCGCACGTTCTGATGAGTCGCACTTCGATCGGACGCTACGTCTATGCTGTAGGCGGGAATCCGGAAGCGGCTCGTCTGTCGGGTGTTCCCGTCAAGATGGTGCTGGTTTTCGTTTATTTGCTCTGCGGTTTGCTGGCCGGTCTGGGGGGCGTTATGGAGGCTTCCCTTCATGTTACGGGCGACCCTAAGGCCGGGACTTTGGTCGAGTTGCAGGTAATAGCCGCAGTGGTCGTCGGGGGGACTAGCCTGGCGGGTGGTCAGGGCAAGATTTTCGGTACCTTGATAGGTGCTCTCATTATTGGGGTGATTCGCAACGGCATGAACCTCACGGGCGTCGAAGCCCACATGCAAAGCGTTGTCTATGGAGTCGTCATTCTCATTGCGGTAATGGTAGACCAACTCAAGGGAAGGTTCAAATAACCCCTTGGCGCAATTGCCCAAGGGGTTCCCTGTCTAGGCCAAGCGCTTGAGCCGAGCCTTCATGATAAGATAAAGCTCACGGCTGATCCAGGCATCGGTGGCGGCGTAATTGATCTGGGAGGAAGTCAGGGGGCGCTTTTGCCAGTTCGACAACTGGGCGGATTTGGAAAGGCGGTGCCTGAAGAAGATTGCAGTCAGGTTGCGAAGTCCAGTCTGTTCGATTTTGAGGGACTGGGCTAATTGGGCGAGGTCTTCGAATCCGGCGGGTTTGACTTCCTCGATCTTGTTGAGGTTCTGGAGGTCGTCCTTGACGGCCACTCCAGTCTTTATGATGTCTGGGTTTTCAAGGATTTCTGCCAAGGGACCGAGCTTCATGACGGGATAAAGCCTGAAGAGAAAGGCTTGGTCGGAGGTCGCGAGCTGAAGCAGGGCAGGCGGATTGTTGGGTCCGCGCCTGAAGTTTGGCTTACATTCGATGTCGAATCCGAGGACGCGTTGTTTCCTAAGCTTGGCTGCGTAGCGATGGAAGGCTTTTGAGTTCTCGGCAACCTTAATGGACCCTTGAAAGCGGATGAGTGGAAACTGGTTAATCGTTTCCTTGTCCAGCCTCTTGGGTATTTCTTCCTCGTTGGCGGGGGGTGTAACCATTCGCTAAAGCTCTATGGTAAGGCCGTCGTATGCGAGAATCACATCGGATGGATGAGTCCTTGGTGAAGGCGCTCCCGGGATCCCGATCCTAGTTTCCTTCAAGGCAATTCTTGACTGGGCGAGGAATTTTTTCGTGTGGGCGAGGAATTTCTCCATGTCTTCGTCGGAAGCGCCGGGGTCATGATGAAAGAGTGCCAGGATGCCGACTTTTCCCTTCGCGGCCAGCTCAACGCCCATGACGTTGCTCGAATGACCCCAGTTTTCGCGATTACCAATGGATTGTGAATGCGTGTAGGGGGCATCGAAGATGAGGAGATCCGCCCCTTTGATGAAGTCCACGAATGGATATTCCTTGCCGTGGGCGACGTTGCGATGCTCGGCATCGGTCGAATACACGATGCTTTTTTCATCCGCTTCAACTCGGTAGCCGTAAGATTTGCCCGGATGATCCTGCTCAAAAATAGTAATCCGGCTTCCACAAACCTCCACGAGATCCCCAGGGCTGTGTTTTTCGAAGGTAAATTCGGCCCCGAACATATCATAGTCTACGGGGAAAAAGGGCGTTTTCATTTGTTCGCGAAGGGCCTTCTCGATGTCCTTGTGAACCCCGTGAATTACGATCTTGTTTCCCGGCAAATAGGCAGGGGCAAAGAATGGGATGCCCTGGATGTGATCGTAGTGAAGGTGGGAAAGGAAAAGGTGGAAGGTCCGGTTTATCAATCCTTGTTCCTTGATTTCCTGTCCGAGCAGGCGAATCCCCGATCCTCCGTCAAGGATGAGGAATTCCTCCGAGCCGGTTTCAATATGTACGCAGGGTGTGTTACCTCCGTAGGAGGCTCCATGCTTGAAAGGCAGCTGCTTTTCCACGAACTCGCGAATCTGGCTTTCGGATCGGAGGTTCTTGCCTCGGGCGGCCATTAGGGCGGACACAACTTTCTCCCTGGTTTCACTTGCCGTCGGGGCGGTGGGAAGAGAACCTCTAGTGCCTTTGAAGTGTACCTTCATGCGTTGTTTTCAAGGGGTACATTCTTCTTCTCTGCTCCTTTTTTGCAATTCAATTTTCGGACGAATCCCGTTTCCTTGCATCTAAGCTTGAAGATTCTCTTTTTCACGATCATTCTGATCGAATGGCTGATCAATACGACCTTAACCAGCCGATCTATCAGGTCGGGGAGTCCACCTTGAGTTTTTCGGATATGCTGGGGTACTTCATCAACCCCGAGTACAAGCGGGGAAACTTGTCCAGAATTTCGGACATGCACGTGAAGACAGGGCGTCCGGTCAGTTTCCGAATAGATGACGATCTTACACCAATCCCCGGGGGTATCGGCGTAACCGACGAGGTACTCCGCTATATGCTCGGCATTCTGCTGAATGAAAAGCACCTCAGGATAGTCACGGACGAAGACGACCCGCAGGACGTCGATACCGCTTTTGAGTGGAAGGAACACCAGGTCAACTTCAGGCTCAACGTCTTTCGTGACCGCGACGGACTGGCTTTCGTTATGCGGGTTTTGGCCTCGAATATACCGACCATCCAGGAGGTGGGCCTTCCTTCCGACAAGATTTGGCAGGATATCACTGCCCTCAAGCGCGGTTTGGTGCTGGTGACTGGGGTAACGGGAAGCGGTAAGTCCACGACTATCTCCGCCTTGGTCAACCACATCAACCTCTACCGCAAAACGAGGATCATCACGCTGGAGGATCCCGTGGAATTTCTTTTCAAAAGCGAAACCTCGATGGTCTCACAGCGTCAAGTGGGGCAGGATGTGAGCAGTTTCTCCGGAGGACTGCGGAGCGCCCTGCGCGAGAACCCGGACGTGATTTTCGTAGGGGAGATCAGAGATACCGAAACCGCTTCACTTGCCTTGAGCGCCGCAGAGACGGGGCACTTGGTATTCTCGACCTTACACACCCGCGATGCAAAGGGAGCTCTTAGCCGGATCGTCGATATGTTTCCCGCCGAGCAAACCAAGAGCCTTTGCCTTCAGCTTTCCTTCAGCCTTTCCTTCGTGCTGAGCCAGAAGCTGGTTCCCCGTGCGGATGGCAACGGCAGGATTCTGGCCATGGAGGTCTTGAAAAACGTTCCTGCTCTGGGCAATTTGATCCGGACTGGCAACTGGCAGCAGGTCTATTCTACCATGGAAACCCAATCCAAGGAAGGCATGATGACCATGGAGCAACATTTGCTTCATCTTTACCAACACGGCGTGATTACCAAGGAATCGGCCATTACCTACACCAACGAGGCCAGCCTTATCGAGAGGCTTCAGTGAACGGATTTAACAGGTGTTTTGACAGTTGACGGCAAGGAGTGCGTTGACTGGTCGGGCAAAACCCTTTATATTCAATCATAATGAACAGGCGCAACGTGCTTACCACCTTGTCTTTTTTCGCGTTGGTTGCGATGTCTTTGTTCGTCTATTTTAAAAGCTTGAACAGCCTGCAGGCCAATCAACCGAAAAATTCAAAACCACATAAACAACCAGTGCAGCAGACTCCGAAGAAGATAACCAAATCCTCCGAAGAGTGGAGGAAGCAGCTTACGCCAGAGCAATACAGGATTCTCAGGCAAGCGGGAACGGAACGCCCCAACGGCGAAGTCTACAGGGAATTTAAAAAGCAAGGAGCCGGGACCTACCTCTGCGCGGGTTGTGATACCGAGCTTTTCTCTTCCAAGGAAAAATTCGATTCGAGATGCGGATGGCCCTCCTTCTATGACCCCTCCAAGGCGAAGAACGTAAAGACTTCCGTCGACTATCTCCTTGGTTATCCAAGAGTCGAGGTGAAGTGCGCGGTTTGTGACGGCCACTTGGGCCATGTCTTCAAGGGAGAAGGTTTCGATACGCCAACGGATAAGAGATATTGCATCAACGGCACTGTTCTAAAGTTCGTTCCTGCCAAGAAGTCGCCTAATCCGATGGATTCCTTGCCCACCGACCGGCAGGAATAGGTAAGAACTTCCTTATTCTTGCTTCCGAGCCTTCGATTTGCCATGTATTGGCAAGATATCCGGCATGCGCTTACCTTCAGACCTTATTTTCCCCTTGCTCGCCTCTTTCTCCATTGTTCTGTGGGCTGGCAGGGAAAAGGCTTCGGAAACTTCTCCTCGGATTCCGGACGTGATGAACGTTCTGGTACCGGGATACGATGAGGAAGGGTATTTGTCATGGGAGCTGCGGGCCAAGATGGTGCGTCCCTCAAAAGGTGATCTTTACGAAGTTGCCAATCCTCTCCTCAAGACAATGGGCAAAGGGAACAGCCATTTATATGCAAAGACTACTTCTGGTTTTTTCGACTTGAAGAAGGGGACTGCCTGGGGGAATGACCTCCTTTCCTTGGAGGGCAGGGGATTCGCAGCCAAGGGGAAGGCCTGGAATTGGTGGCAAAGGAGTGAGAAAGGCATTCACAGAATGGTATTCAAGGATAGGGGAGAGGTTTCCTTCGATATGCGATGGGGTAAGTATTTCGTTTCGGAAGAGGATGATCGAAGCGAAGGCGGAGGCTGTCCGGAAGAAGCCGAAACGAGGGAAGCGCTGGAGCAAACCGTGGCTCGGGCTAACTTTCTCGAATTATTAGCCGTGGACGAGGACACGCATCGCTTCATTCTGGATGGAAACGTATCGATTAGGGGAAGGGACTTGAGCCTGATTTGTTCTAGGATGGAGGTGAGGTTTGTGCGGGATTCCAACTCTTCCCCGGATGGTTTTGGAAAAATTTCAATCATCAAGGCCTATGGCGCCGTTGAATTCATACAGCAGTCTCGGGTATCCTATTGCGACGCTCTTGAAATGGACGTCTTGAAAGGCGAGGTTCTCCTAGACGGAACCGAAGGGAGACCGGCACGCGTCGTAGACGAGGAATGGGGCACTGCCTCAGGGCAGAGGATTCTGCTTGAGAAAGGCAAACAGAGAGCTCGAGTAATAGGAACCGGCAAGGGAGGGAGGGTCAAGCTGGAGCTTCCTCCCATACCAAGCTTTGATTTTGGCGACAGGAAGGAAAAACCTTGAGCGCCGAGGATCATCGTCTGGAGATTTCCGCTTTCCGTAAAAAATACGGAAAAAGAGAAGTCGTTCGCGGAGTGGATATGAATGCAAGCGGGGGGGAAGTAGTCGGTCTTCTCGGCCCGAATGGAGCGGGCAAGACCACCACTTTTTCGATGATAGCCGGTTTCGTAACTCCCTCAGCTGGTCGATTGCTTCTCAACGGCGTTGATTTGACGAGCTTTCCAGCTTACAAGCGCGCTCGCAGGGGGCTCGTCTATCTTCCCCAGGAACC